>Ga0209629_10000070_pt1 | contig 44177 bp, 36 predicted proteins | sample TergutCu122P5_FD_187286 | JGI IMG/M metagenome (GOLD analysis project Ga0209629, IMG submission 187286) | Cubitermes ugandensis P5 segment gut microbial communities from Kakamega Forest, Kenya - Cu122 P5 (SPAdes) (version 2) | ecosystem: Host-associated > Arthropoda: Insects > Digestive system...
CCTCCACACAAACTTGTCCATTCTCCCGATTGTGCGTCATAATAATTAAAACAGTTTTCATCCGTATTAAAAATCATTAAGCCATTAGAAGGACTTACAATGTGATCCCTTTCGGTTTGACCCATACGGGGAATTAATACTCCGCGAGGGTTTTCAGAATCGAAAGATTCTACGTCTAAAGCGGCAGAGATATCAGGATTCGTTGTTCCAATACCCACTTGCCCTATCTGGTAGATGTTGTCGGTATTGGAAGTAGCCGGATTTGTTGTCCCTGCAATTTGCCATGGTTCAGCGCCGCCGCTCAGTCCGCTGTTGATTTGCCACCATCTGTTTCCATCGTTATAATAAACGCCTTCCGCCACTTTTCCGTCTTCGCTTGAGGTCGTGTTGTAAACAAACATTCCTTTGACATGCTCTGCAAGAGGGGCTGCAACCAGCGTATCGGTAAGAACAACGCGCGGAAGTAACAATCCGAGTCTGTCATTTGATTGCAAATCCAACACGGCCGAAGGATCGGGCGTTTGGGTTTTACCGATTGTTACTTGAGCGCTTAGGGTTAATGTGCTCATAAGGGCAAATATGCCCACTAATAAAAATAAATTTTTCATTTGATACATTTTTTTGATTTTTATGTTAATTATTTCCCGTTTTTTCAGAAAGAGTAAACTCATTTTACTTTTATTGTTTTTGTTTCTATTATAACAGTTTTTTAATTAAATAGTTTAGAAAATTCTATATTTTCGACCTGTCACTTCCATTTGTCTATCTTTTTAAAGGAAAATTCATTTTAAACTTGTAAATTTGCAGGCAAATCATAGCTTATGTTTCGTATAAAAACACTATACTCTTTTCTGATAAAAACATTTTTACCATTGCTCCTGGTAATGTTCAGCGTATGCCTTTTTATCCTGCTGATGCAATTCATTTGGAAATACGTGGAAGATATGGTCGGTAAAGGCGTTGATATAAAAATCCTGATCGAGATGTTTGCTTATGCAACGCTTTATTTGGTCCCTTTGGGATTGCCTTTGGCCATTCTTCTGGCTTCATTGATGACTTTTGGAAATTTAGGCGAACATTTTGAATTACTGTCGATTAAAGCGGCCGGAATCTCATTGATGAGAATTATGAAACCTTTGATTATTCTGATCGCTTTTATTGCAGTAATCGATTTTGTTTTTCAAAACCATACTGCTCCAAAGGCGCAGGCAAAATTGTGGACTATCCTTTTGTCTATCAAGCAGAAATCTCCGGAAGTGGCTATTCCGGAAGGTTCGTTTTATAAAGAAATCCCCAATTATAATGTGTTTGTCCAAAAAAAAGAACCGGATGGCCTCTTGCGCGATCTGATTATTTATGATTTTTCTGGCGGAAATGAAAATGCTGTCGTAATCTTAGCTGATTCGGGGCGTTTAAAAATGTCGGACGACAAAAAATATTTTGTACTGACCTTAAATAATGGGGAACAATTTCAAAACTTGAATAGCTCCAAGCGATCCAATCGTCGCGCCCCGGAACAAATTCCTTACGAGCGCGAATCATTTTCTTTCCGTCAGATCCTGATTCCGTACGATTCGAATTTCAATATGGCGGACGAATCACTTATGCAAAACAGAGATATCTCCAAGAGTACTTTAGAATTGATTACCTATATAGATTCTGCTCGTGTAGTAAGAGATAGCGTCATGAGGCAGGCAAGTCCCATTTTCATCAGTCGGGTTTATTCCAATTCTTTTATCCAACGATCTTATGGCGAACCAAGATTCCAGAAAAAAGACTCGACGCATACGGACGATTTTGAGAAATTTTTTACAAATGCTGCTATCGGAACCCGGATAAGGATGCTCGAAAGCGCCAAATCAAAAGCACAAACGTTGAATGATGATTCAAATTTTCGAATGATGGATCAGGCACAAATGAAAAAAGAATTTACCGGACATCAGATTGAACTGAACCGGCGATTCGCCTATTCTTTAGCCTGTTTGTTGTTCTTTTTTATCGGAGCGCCTTTGGGAGCTATAATCCGGAAAGGCGGATTGGGAGTCCCTACCGTATTGTCCGTTTTTATATACATTTTATATTATTCCGTCGATTTGTTCGGCTTTAAGATGGCTAAGCAAGGTGTTTGGCCTGTATGGCAAGGCATGTGGTTGAGTAACTTTTTGCTGGTTTCATTAGGTTCATTTTTAACGTATAAAGCTGTCAACGATTCAACAATGATAAATCCTGATGCGTGGAAAGAAGCTTTGCAAAGGCTTATTGGAAAACGGGAGTTGCGAAATTATACCAGGAAAGAAGTCATCATGGTTTCTCCTGATTATGAAGAAGATGTACGTACCATGCGAAATTGGGATGTTGAAGCCGAACAGTATTTGGAAAAGGACAGAAAATTTGCTTTTTGGAAAAACGGTTTTAAAGACCAAACGCTCGAAAATTTGGTTGCTCAAGTGGAAGCGTGGATAGAAGATTTGAGAAACTCGGAAGAAAGCTTAATTATCGGTAAATTGATGGATTATCCGATTATTAATCCTTTGCATTTCAACTTTCTAAATAAACCGTCCGGACGATGGATTTGCTTCCTGCTTTTTCCGGTAGGAATCACTTTGTATTTGATTTATATATTTAAACAGAGACAGATAAATAATGATCTCAGGATTTCGATGAAAGTAAATGAAGAAATCATAAAAGAATTAAAAATGGAGGAATAAAACAATATGGGACAATTAAATACGATTGAAGAAGCAATTGCTGATTTTAGGGAAGGAAAATTTTTGATTGTAGTCGATGACGAAGACCGTGAAAATGAAGGTGATTTTATTATTGCCGCTGAAAAAATTACGCCAGAAAAAGTCAATTTCATGATGACTTACGGCAGAGGTTTACTTTGCGCTCCGATCACCGAAGAACGCTGTGAGGAGTTGGAATTAGAAATGCAAGTGTCGAAAAACACATCCATTTTCAATACGCCGTTTACCGTTACTGTCGATAAATTAGGAGGAAAATGTATGACAGGCGTTTCCATGTTCGACCGTGCGGAAACCATTAAAGCGCTGGCGGATGTCAATACGAAACCATCCGATTTAGGCCGCCCGGGGCACGTTAATCCCTTGCGAGCCCGTTCAAAAGGCGTTTTGAAAAGAGCAGGACACACTGAGGCTGCAGTCGATTTGGCACGCATGGCAGGCCTTTATCCGGCAGGAGCTTTGATTGAAATCATCAATGAAGACGGAACGATGGCACGTTTGCCGGACTTATTGGAAGCGTCCAAGAGATTTGACATTAAAATTATCAGCATCAAAGACTTGATTGCTTACCGGCTGAATTATGAATCTTTGGTCGAAAAAGGCGAGATGGTGAATATGCCGACAAAATACGGACTGTTCAAATTAATCCCTTTCTGTCAGAAGTCTAATGGATTGGAACACATCGCTTTGATAAAAGGCAAATGGGAGAAAAACGAACCGGTAATGGTGCGAATGCACTCTTCCTGCTCCACAGGTGATATATTCGGCTCTTTGCGGTGCGAATGCGGCGAACAGTTGCATCTGTCTATGGAGATGATTGAAAAGGAAGGAAAAGGCGCTGTGGTTTACCTGAATCAGGAAGGACGCGGTATCGGCCTGATGGACAAGATGAAAGCTTATAAATTGCAGGAACAAGGTTTGGATACGGTCGATGCCAATCTGCATTTGGGGCATGCTTCCGATGAACGCGAATATGGGGTGGGCGCACAAATACTACGCGATTTGGGGATTTCTAAAATCCGGTTGATCACCAACAATCCCGTCAAACGTGCGGCGCTCGAAGGCTACGGTCTTGAAATTGTAGAAAATATTCCGATTGAAATCACTCCGAATCCTTATAACGAATTTTACATGCGAACCAAAAAGGAACGGATGGGGCATATATTGCGGAATCTGAAATAGTTATTTACTAATGTCTTGCACTTCGTCATAAATCTATCCAACTGTCTTATATATAATATGTTAAAGACCTGCCCCACAGGGTCGGGCAGGTAAAAAATAGCAGCAAGAATCAAGTTTTATAATGAATAATAATTTTGGGTCGCTCTATTATAATATTTGTCCCGTGATAATTTTTTGACAAGTTTATTTTATTACTTTTATCGCACCGCTAACGCTTCCTTTAATGATATACACCGAACCCTTCAACGAAGAAACCGGAATTTCAATCCTACCGGCATTTTTTATTGCAGAATAGAGCAAAACTCCATGTGTTGAATAAATCTTAATCGTTTCCGTTTGAGGACTTTCTATTCTAAGCAGGTTGTTGATAATCGTTGCATAGAAAGACGAATCATTAATCTTGTCAATGGAAGTAAACGACTGACTTACATTGATAGTTACCGGTATCAAATCCTTTTTAATCTCCGTGCCGTCGTTCAACTTGAAATCAAGATTCTGAATCGTTGCTTTGTAGGTTCCTTTTTGGATGCCGCCGTAAACCTTATAAGCGATATCCATAATCTTTTGGTATGAAGGAGTCGCTGCCGAACTTTTCAATCCGTTGGATTTGATTGTTATCAGCCAGGTATTGTTTGCCTCTGTAGTAAATACCAAAGTGAAATTGCCCGAAAGCTGAGCGGATAAAACCGTCAGTTGTTCATCCAAAGTTAAGCCGGCGGGGAACTGGATTAGAAACGAACCGGTTACCGTAGCGGCGCTTGGAATCGTCAAAGTTAGGGTGATAGTTCCTTTTCCGTTAGCGCTTATTGTTTGCGTACTGTCCGGAATTGCTACATTCAACGGTTGAACTTCCACGTTGCACATTGCAGGGAAACCGCCATCGACAGTGGTTGCGATAATGAGCGCCGTTCCTGCCGCTTTCCCTGTGACTAAACCGGTTGAAGAAACCGTAGCGACCGTTTCTGCGCTGCTGCTCCAACGCAGGCTTTTGTTCGTGGCATTTGCCGGCTCAACGGTAGCCGTCAGTCGAAGTGTATCGCCGACCAAAATCGTAGCGGATGCAGTATTGAGTTTAACGCCGGTGACAGCAACTGCGGCGGCTTGCGTTACGCTGATAGTCTGCGCAGTTACGCCTGTTCCGCTGACGGTAATCGTTGCCGTTCGTTGAGTTGTTGCTGTATTAGCTGCCGCTGTTACTGTTATTGTACTATTATTGTTTCCGGAAGCGGGGGAAACCGTTAGCCAGGATGCGTTGCTTGAAACTGTCCAATTGGTATTGGAGGTGATTGTGAATGACTTTTGTTCACCGGCGGCGATATAGTTAAGTGAATTAGCAGATAAAGAAAGATTTGGTGGCGGGGCTTGTTCTATGATTGTTCCGAATTTTCCCCAAACCGAATCTGCTTGATAGAGCGCTTTGGTACCATAAGGGACATGTAGAGTTGCAGACGAGGTATTTACCATCATAAATACAGTGTTAGATACAGACAAAGGCTTTGCCCACTCTACCGTAACATCTGTTAATGGAGATAATGCAAAAGCATTATCTCCGATCGTTGATACTGAATTTGGAATCGTTATGGTAGCAAGAGCGCCACCAAAAAAGGCACCCCCGCTAATACTTGTTACACTATTTGGAATAGAGTCAGCATTTTTTTTTCCACAAGGACCAGCAATTAGAACTGTTTTGTCTTTATTATACAAAATACCGTCTTCAGACGAGTAATTGGCATTATCGCTTGCTACATTTATGGAAGTTAAGAGAAAACCGCTATTCCCCCATGGGTTGCCACAAATACTTTCTACGCTACTTGGAATTGTAACAGACATTGGAGTTGGAGCATTTGGATTATTATATGGACTATTAGCGCCTGCCCCTCCCGAAAAAGCGCCGCAACCAATGCTTTTACTTGGAATTGGAATATTAGTTAAAGTCATACAACCCATAAAAGCGCCATCTCCAATACTTATCAAATTATTACTCAGTATGCTTAAGCCTTGATATGGCAAGCAATTAGCAAAAGCGTAATTTCCAATGTTAGTTACGTTTCTAATGCCAAGTGAAAACAACCAAAAACCCGAAGGATCCATAGAACCACCACCCAAACCGGCAAAAAGACTATCACCAATACTTATCATGCCATCTACACTAATGTTTGTCTGTCCCACAAGGTGTACTGGTGGCATGTTATTCCTATTCAATGCTCCCGTCCCGCTAATTTCCAAGGAACTCCAACCCCCAGGATTGGTGCCTTGCGCTGAGTATTTATAATGCAAGGTATTGTTTTCTCCAAAATCACCCTGCTTATAAACTATCGAATCACCGCTCTGTCCCCAGGTCAATTTCGTACAAAGCAAAATTGCACATAAAAGTAAAATAAATTTTAATTTCATAATCTTTAAATTTTAAAATGTTAGTATTTAATTATTTATAATTTTATTGATAATGCAACCACACGAAAAAAGCGTGAAACTATTCGTTGATTGCTTATTTACATTGACAGGCTCTCGTATATACCCTTTCTCTCAAATAAACACGAATAGTCCACGCCCGAAGACATGAACTTTCGCAATCTTATTCTCGAGAGAAACTTACGAGATTTCGTCAATGTGAGAACAAGAGCTAAGAGCTCAATTATTTTATGTTGTTATGTTTTTTACATATTTTATTGTTGCAAATTTTATGAATCTTTATTTATCAAATTCTCAATTTCTTCAATAAACTCTTCGGCAGGTTCAAGGAGAGGTTTAATATCGGTTTCATCAAGGTAAAACCAATCGTCATAATCTCCAATTTGTCGAAGATCAAAAAGTTTACGAAAAAACTTATTTTGCTCTTTGCTAATTATTCCCGTAGTAACAAAGTGCATTCCAAATAACCCAAATACGCCACTATGAGTTCGAGAAGTAAATCCATTCTTAATTAATAAGCCCAGAACAGCATAATAGCAAGCATAATATAACCGATTTGCTGCTGCGTGCCAATACTGCATTTCGATATTACCTTTTGTCTCATGTGCTCTTTGTAAACGAAATGATACAATCGAATCTCTTTCTTCTTTACCTAATGTCATAATATTTCTATTCCATCTTGTTTTACATTATTCCGAAAAACTGAAGGGTGAGAAACCCAATCTTTTATAGTATAAACTTTTGCATTAATCATTGTATTATATTTCATTCCTAACTCAGCAAAAGGATAAGCATAATTATCGTAATCCTCATTAAAATTTCTTTTCTCCTTATCTATTAGCACCAATAAATCCCAATCCGAATCAGGTCGCGCATCGCCCCGCGCCTGCGAGCCGAAAAGTATCACTTTTTCATTCGGCAATATTTGCCGCTTTAGCGCTTGTATTTCTTTAAAAATTTGCTGATCCATAAACTTATTGGTTTAATATCATTCGCAAAAAATGTCAATGAATACGGGTACAAATTTAATTTTTTATTTTGATTTGTACAATCTTATTTCTCTTAAATATATATCTTTGTAACGAATTTTAAAATAACGGTTATTTATGAAAAAATGGTTACCCGTTTTAGTCTTGTTTATCTTTTTGTGCAAAGGAATTCTTTTTGCACAACCGGCCTATCAATATCCGTTTCAAAATCCGGACTTGGATGATGAAACACGGATTGCAAATCTGATTTCATTACTTACGTTAGATGAAAAAATTCATTGCCTGAGTACGGATAATTCATTGCCGCGACTTGGCATACGAGGCAATGGAAACAGCGAAGGATTACATGGTTTGACGCAAGGCGGTCCGGGGTTCTCCAAACAAAGAATTCCAACGCCTACCTCCGTTTTCCCGCAAGCAATCGGTTTGGCGCAAATGTGGGACGAAGAAACATTACGGAAAATATCCTCTCAGATGGCTTATGAAGCTCGATATATCTTTCAAAGCCCCAAATACAACCGGGCGGGTTTGGTGGTATGGGGACCTAATGCCGATTTCGGAAGAGACCCGCGTTGGGGACGTACCGAAGAATGTTACGGCGAAGACCCTTTCCTTACCTCTCGCTTGGTAACGGCTTTTGTGAAAGGATTACAGGGCAATGACGCAAAATATTGGGAGTGCGCTTCGCTGATGAAACACTTTTTAGCCAATAGTAATGAATATGGACGTTCATTCACTTCATCCGATTTCGATGAAACTTTGTACCGAGATTATTACTCCTATTCTTTTTATAAGGGGGTGACCAAAGGCGGTTCGCGAGCATTTATGGCGGCGTACAATTCGTACAACGGCATTCCCTGTACGGTTCATCCCATGCTAAAAAACATTACGGTAAACGAGTGGGGACAGAATGGAATTATTTCTACGGATGGCGGCGCTTTCAAGTTATTAATAACCGGACATCATTATTTTGACACGTATGAGGAAGCTGCGGCCGCTTGCATTAAAGCAGGCATTAATATGTTTTTGGACGATTACCGGGCAAGCGTAAAAGGAGCCCTCACACAAGGACTTATTACGGAAAAAGATTTGGATGAAGTATTGCGTGGCCGTTTCAGGATATTGCTAAAAGTCGGATTGTTGGACAGTTCTCCTCAAAATCCATACGCAATGATTGGAGTTACAGATACGATCGACCCTTGGACAAAAAACGAAACACATCTATTCGTCCGAACTGTAACGGCGCGATCTGTTGTATTATTGAAAAACGATAAAAACAGTTTGCCGTTGGATGCTTCTGCCATTCGATCCATAGCCGTAATAGGTCCGTATGCCGACGATGTATTGATGGATTGGTACGGCGGGGAGCTTTTCTATAAAATTTCTTTATTGGAAGGAATCCAAAATGCGGTAGGAAAAGATGTAAAAGTTGTTTTTGTAAAAAGCAATAAAATAGATTCTGCTTATAATGCCGCCAAGCAATGTGATGTTGCAATTGTTTGTATCGGCAATCATCCTTGGAGCAATGCAGGCTGGGAGCAATCACCCGTTCCGAGCGACGGTAAAGAAGCTGTAGATCGCTCGGCGCTAACTTTGGAACAGGAAGATTTGGCAAAGGTTGTTTACAAGGCGAATCCTCGTACCATAGAGGTTTTGGTAGGCAGTTTCCCATTTGCGATTAACTGGTCGCAAGAACACATTCCGGCTATCGTACAAGTGAGTCATTGCAGTCAGGAATTAGGAAACGGAGTAGCGGATGTGTTGTTTGGAAAAGTCAATCCGGCAGGGCGTTTGGTGCAGACATGGTACAAATCTATCGACGATTTGCCGCCAATGCTCGATTACAATATCCGGAACGGCAGGACGTATATGTATTTCAAAGGAACTCCTTTATATCCATTTGGTTACGGATTGAGTTATACACAATTCCAATACAATAATCTTCGATTATCATCGTCTTCCATTTCACAAAATGACAGTTTAATTGTTCAGGTAGATGTGAAGAATGTCGGCAAAATGGACGGCGACGAGGTGGTGCAAGTATATTTGAAATATCCCGACGGCGTGCAGCGTTTGAAAGGCTTTAAACGAATATTTATTAAGAACGGCGAAACTAAAACCGTAACCATTCCAATTAAAAACGAATCGATGAGTATGTGGAATGTGGAAAAGCATGGTTTTGAAGTCCCTGCCGGAAATTATACAGTTTTGATTGGCGCTTCTTCGGCGGATATTCGGGGAAAACAAATATTTATGGTAAATAAAAATTAAATAAAATTATGGAACGAGAAAAAGCAATCAATCTTCTTAAGAAGTATAACAAACAGAAATACCATATTCAACACGCCCTCACAGTCGAAGCAGTGATGAAATGGTATGCCAAGGAATTAGGCTACGATGCCGGCTATTGGGGCATAGTTGGTTTGCTGCACGACCTTGATTTTGAAATGTATCCTCAGGAGCACTGCATCAAAGTCGTTGATATCCTGACATCGGAAAATTATAGCGAAGATATTATTCATGCAATTTGTTCACATGGTTACAGCATAATGGTTGACGTTAAACCCGAACACGAAATGGAGAAAGTGCTTTACGCTGTGGACGAATTGACCGGATTAATCGGCGCTGCTGCAAAAATGCGTCCTTCAGGGAGCGTTTCGGATATGGAATTGAAAAGTCTAAAGAAAAAATTCAAAGACAAGGCTTTTGCTGCCGGATGCTCACGGGATATTATCAGCAATGGAGCGGAAATGTTAGGTTGGGATTTGGATAAATTATTGAATATGACATTAGAAGCCATGCGGGCAACAGAAAGTATTGTATCTGAACAATTGGTAAATATATAGCTTATTTTCCTCTTATTTGATTGGTAAAACAACAAAAACCATTACGTCCCACAATGCGTGTGAAATGAGTAATGGAACCAAATTACGCGGTTTGAAAATCATATACATGAATCCCCAAAAAGCGCCGCATACCATGGCGGCCATTATCAACATAAAATTAAAAGAGAATACATGTACAATCGAATAGATAAGCGTTGTCAGAATAAATCCTTTTACATCACCTATTTCTTCCATAATCCCGGATTGTACCAAGCCTTGCCAAAAAATAACTTCTGCCGGACCGACAAGGAGAAATAGTTCCAATGCGATGAAAATACTTTTTGTACCTTCCCTCAAACTGTATATGGAAGAAACCTGCGGCTTTGCAAAATCGAACAACAAAGTAGAAATATAATTTCCAATATAGAATATCAACCATAGCAAACCGGCGGAAACTACTCCTATCAAAATGCTTTTCCAATCGAACCGGAACTCATTTTTCCAGTCTTTTCTCAGGATAAAACTCATGAAAAGTAATACCGATGCAGAAAATAACATCAATACCCAAAAATTAAAATAGGAGGATGTCCACGGCGAAAACATGACAAACCACAGACAAAAAGCAATCAAAATAGGAATGAGCAATCTTTTCATAACCACGCCGATATGAATATTAATACTGCAAATAAAGTACTGAACATCAATTGTAACTGTGCCGTTTTTACATCCAGGTCTATAATGTTGGACGGATTATAAATGGAAGCGGTACTCATTATTTTACAATTTCCGACAGCTACCGGCAAGGTTATCAAAACGCCAAGTACAAACCAATGTAAAAATCCGGCGACAACCATGATCACCAAAGATAAATAGGCTAAGGAAATCAGTGAGATATATTCTATAATTGACCCTTTTATTCCAAGCTGCATAGCCAGCGTACGAATATGAGCCCTTTTATCATGTGCCATATCCCGTGTATTGTTGGCGTGGAGAATATTTACCGTAATGCAACCGATAGGAATCGACAGCCAGATGGCCTTCCAATCGACTACGGATGTCATGGAATAAAAGGTACCCAAAGTAATCATGGGCCCGTAAATAATAAAAATCAATAAGTCGCCCAAAGCCCTGTATTTAAAATAGTAGTAAAATACGGCGGCAACAGTACCTATACCGCCAATAATCAGTAGCGGCCATCCTGTATGATAAAAAATGTAAATACCTATACAAATCCCCAAAACGGTGAAAAATAATCCTAATCTCAAAATCGTTTCCGGAGCAAAAATTTTATTAACCAGCAAACGACTTGAGCCAAAAGTGTCTTCTCTATCCACGCCTTGCTTATAATCATAATAATCGCTGATTAAGTTTCCGCTAATCTGAAAAATAACGGCGCCGACAATGGATAATATTCCGAAAATCCAATTCGGAGACAGGTTCGCTTGCTGTTTGTAAAGGAAAAATACATATACGAATGTCACCACTGCCGGCATGCTTGACGCTGGGAAAGACCAAGGGCGAACTGCGATGATCCAGTCGTTTAACTTATGTTTATTTTCCATTACTCTTTATGCCTTTTTTTCAATTCTTTAGCCAAATCTTCGATTCTAAGTCCCTTATAAGTCAGTAAGACAATCAGATGATAAAGCAAATCGGAACCTTCATAAAGCAATCGTTCATCGTCGCCTGCCATCGCTTCGATAACGGTTTCGACGGCCTCCTCCCCCACTTTCTGAGCAATCCTTCCGATACCTCTGCTGAAAAGGTTAGCCGTATAAGAACCTTCCGGCATTTCCTGACGGCGATTCTGGATGAAATCCTGCAAATATTTCAGGAACATGATATCTTCTTCATTGATTTCGTTGAAACAGGTATCGCTTCCCGTATGGCAAACCGGTCCTGCCGGATTAACTTTAATCAACAATGTATCCCGGTCGCAATCTTCACTCATGGAAACAACATAGAGGAAATTTCCGCTTTCTTCTCCTTTAGTCCACAGACGTTGTTTGGAACGGCTGAAAAAAGTTACTTTCCCAATTTCCCGCGTTTTTGTCAATGCTTCTTCGTTCATGTACCCCAGCATCAAAACTTTATGAGTCTGATCATCCTGTATAATGGCGGGAATTAAACCGCCCATTTTATTAAAATCAAGCATACTTTTTTTATTTGGACGCAAAAGTACAAAAAATATCACTTCGACGTTCTAAATTTTTCGTACTTTTGTAACCAACTTAAATTAAGAAAACAATGAAAGAATTAAAAAGGATTGTTGCAATCCATGATATTTCGGGATTCGGAAAATGCTCATTAACGGTTGCTTTACCTATTATTTCAGCTGCGGGAATTGAAGTTACCGTATTGCCTACGGCGGTTTTGTCCACACATACGGGTGGTTTTACCAATTTTACTTACCGCGATTTAACGGAAGATATCCAACCGATAGCCGACCATTGGAAATCATTGGGAATCAAGTTCGACGCTATTTATACAGGTTTTTTGGGTTCGTTTGAACAATTGGATTTGGTAAGCCATTTTTTTGATATGTTCAAAACCAATAATAATCTTATCTTGGTTGATCCTGTCATGGCGGATAATGGTGAATTGTATAAAATTTTCACTCCTGAATTTGCTGCTGGAATGAGCCATTTGTGCCGGAAAGCGGATATCATTGTTCCTAATCTCACAGAAGCGGCATTGTTGTTGAACGAACCGTACAATCAGGGTCCGTACAACGACAGATATATTTCCGATTTATTAAAGAAACTAAGCGCTTTGGGACCTAAACAAGTGGTATTAACAGGCGTATTTTTCAACGAAAAAGAATTGGGCGCCGCCACTTACGACGCCGGAACAGGAGAAATTTCCTATTCCTTCGAAAATCGCGTTCCGGGTTATTATCACGGAACAGGCGATGTTTTCGGTTCGGCGCTATTAGCTGCTGTAATGAATGGCTTCTCTTTGAGTGAAGCAGCCAGAATTGCGGTTCGTTTTACTACTTCAGCCATTCGGAAAACGGCCGCCGCCGGTACGGATATCCGTTTCGGAGTTAATTTTGAACAGACAATTCCGGAGCTTTTGAAAGATTTGAAGATACAGTTCTAAGAATTTCATTTATAGACGAACAAGAATTGATATCCGGATGTATTCGTGGAGATAATGTGATAAGGCGTTGTCTTTATGAACAATATGCTCGGCAAATGCTGGGCATTTGTTATCGTTATACCGGCAACAGGCAAGTCTCAGAGGATCTTTTGCACGACGGATTTATCCGGGTATTCGAATCCATTCATGTATTTCAATATCGAGGGGTTGGCTCTTTAGCAGCATGGATAAGAAAAATTTTTGTCAATGTTTCGTTGGAATATTTAAGGGCGAATGCTCAAAAAACAACCGTTCCTCTGGAAGAATGGAAAGAACTGGAGTCCATTGAGGATGAAGAACTTGAATCTGTCTCTGCGGATGTTTTAATGCGTTTTATAACCGAGCTTCCTATTGGCTATCGTACAGTATTCAATTTTTATGTTTTTGAAGAGATGTCGCATAAAAAAATTGCAGAAGCATTGCACATCCAGGAAGCCTCTTCCCGGTCGCAGTTTGCACGTGCAAAAGCTTTGCTGGCACAAAAGGTCAAAGCATATTTGAAACAATAGACAATCATAATTCAATTGAAAATAAAAATCCTCTCCCGCGAACCGTTTCGAGTTTGACGTTCGGATCATGCGATAAACGTTTGCGTAATCGGTTGAGATATACATCCAAACTTCGGGATGTGAAAAAATCACGTGAGCCCCATAGTTCTTCCAAAAGACTTTCCCGTGTAATCAGTCTTTCTTTATGTTCGTATAATTTTTCTAATACTTGACATTCCCGAGGGGAGAGTTTATATATAATTTTTTTATATTGAAGTATTTGCTTTTCCACATTGAAAATATAATCTCCTATAAAAATTATATCTTTATTTCCATGGATAATTACAGAATTTTTTATCCGTCTCAAAATGGCTTGCACGTGAGCGTCCAATTCTTCTGGGATGAAAGGTTTTTTTATGAAATTGTCTATGTTAAGGTTATAACCTTTCAAAACATTTTGGACGTTGGTTTGTCCGGTCGCCAAAAGAATTGGGATAAACTCATCTTTTTCTCTGATTCTCTTAACCATCTCCATTCCGTCTAATACAGGCATTTCGATGTCTGCAACTATCACGTCGGGACCAAAGGTCTGGTATATTTCCAAACCTTCTTCTCCGTTTAAAGCGGTTTGTATTTTGTATTTCCCGCTCAATTCAAGACTGTTTTTGATAATGTATGAAAATGTGAAGTCATCTTCTACGAACAATAATTTGGTTATAGACATTTTTAAAATTGTTAAGTTAATTTATTGGAATTGTTATAACAAATTCACTGCCGATCCCTTCTACACTGGTTAAGGCTATGGATCCGTCATGTGCCTCAATTACGTATTTAACATAACTCAGACCCAATCCATATCCATTCATCCGTGTTTGTTTGATTCCTGTTCCTCGTTCAAAAGGCTCATAGATTTTTTGTTGGTCTTTTTTCGAGATTCCAAATCCATCGTCTTTTACGCAAATATAAATCTGGTTATCTTTTTCAGTACAATTAATATCAATTTTTACGACGTTGCCCGAATATTTGATTGCATTATCAATCAAATTGCTGATTGCATTTCCCAGATAAAAAGGATCTGCATAAATCAGGTTATCTTTTAAATTATATTTTTCGGAAAATTCAATACTTTTTTCTTTCCTCACCATAAATTTATCAATCAGGGAATGAATCATTTGGGGTAAATCAACCTCCTGTTTGTTTAAAGTCAATCGTTTTTGGTTACTATATGCCACAGTAAGTAACTTATCTATAATTGTTTTTAAATTAGCAATTTGTTCTATTGCAATCGTTGTAAATTTGCTTTTCATTTCCGGATTTACGTCTAAGGAGCCGTTATTTAATTGTGCTAAAACCGAATGAATCGTAGCTAATGGAGTTTTCATATCATGACCGAGTGTGATTGCTAAATTTCTTCGTAATTGATATAGACGGTTTTGGGCTAAGTATATTTTTATTTGATAAACCAAGCAGGCAATAATGAAAAAGAAAATCAGAATTGAAACAACTAAGATTTTCAACATGTTTTGTAAAATAACAGGTGGAGAAATTTTAATAATTGCTCCGACTTTTGTTCCATTAACAATAGGTATAATAATGGTATTGAATCCTTTATCAATATTTGCTCCTTTTGATTCAATGATATTTCCAAGAGAATCCGTATAATTAAGTCGATATTGAACGTGAATATTATCTTTCTGTAAATGAATGCCAAAAATGCTATCGACTTCCGTCAAGTTGAAAAAAAATCCTTCATAATATAATATTTGCTGTATGAAATCATATTGCTGAGAAATAAGGTCGCCTTTGCTTTCATCAAAAGAATATTTATAGGTTAAGTCAGGAGGATATTGAATATCCTGATTTGTATCTTTCCTCTTTTCAACTAAAGAAAATCTATTATTCATTTCTTCGGTAGCGCTCTTTAACAGCGCATTATTTAAAGAATCTTGAATTTTTATATTTTCATTTTGATATGAATAATATAACCATATTCCTTGTAGTGCAAATAGACAGGCTAAAGGCACAATAAAGATAATATTGAAAAGCGAGAATTTCATTATAATTAACTAAGTATAAATTTATGGTGCAAATTTATATAAATTTCATTAAAAATACTAATTGTTAATGCAAAAATAACCAAAAAATAACATTCCATTAACCGTGAAAGAAATTGAATTCCGCTTATTTTGCACATATTTATTAACTAATAAAAATTTTATAAAGATGAGAATTAAAAATTTTATAAAGATGAGAATTAAAAAAATTTGTTTGGAAAGAAAATTCACAACTTTTGATTTCTTGGACAAAAAAGAGATGGCAAATATTTACGGTGGAGGTTTATTTTGTTGGGATTCAAAAACTAAAACTATGTATTACATTCCGTAAGTAATGAGTTTTAAACTAAAAAAGGAGGCTGTCAAACCATAATAAAATAATAAAAGACAACCTCCTTATTTTTACAGATTCACTCCAAATTAAGCAGAAAGACTATCGTCTTTCATATCTAATTCGTTTTTATCCACGTCGAAAAACTTATATTCCAGAAATCCCAATTTTTGATCGGGAATAATTTTCATACTCATAGAATATTTGAATTTCCATTTCCATTTCAGAGAATAAAATCCCTGATTGATAAAAGCTGCAATATAGGGATGTACATGCAACTTGAATTTCTTCACATTTAATACTGTAACTACATCATTAATTTTCTTTTCCAAATCATCCACAAATAAAAGCGATGATTTGATTTCTCCTTTTCCAAAACAAGTCGGACAAATTTCGGCCGTATTGAAGTCCATTGCCGGCCTTACCCTTTGTCGCGTAATTTGCATTAAACCGAATTTGCTTACTTGCAGGATGTTATGTTTAGCCCTGTCATTGGCCATCAAATCACGCATTTGATCGAATAATTTCTGACGATTATCCGTTTCATGCATATCAATAAAATCAATGACAATAATACCACCCATATCCCTGAGTCTCAATTGGCGGGCAATTTCTTCCGCTGCAGCAAGGTTCACATCGATAGCAGTGCCTTCTTGACCGGTACTTGATTTGGAGCGATTTCCGCTATTAACGTCTATGACGTGCATAGCTTCCGTATGTTCGATAATCAGATAGGCTCCGCTTTTAAAAGTAACATTTTTCCCAAATGCCGACTTGATTTGTTTGGTTATAGCAAAATTATCAAAGATAGGAAGTTCTCCTTTATACAATTCTACTATTTTTGCCTGATCAGGTGAAATTGAGCTGACATAATCGTGAACTTCATTATATACATCTGGATCGTTGATGTATATGTTTGCAAAAGAAGGGCTAAAAATATCCCTCAGCAACGCAACGGTTCTTCCCGTTTCTTCATAAACCAAGGCAGGGGCTTTGAGTTTGATCAATTTTGCCATATTGTCATCCCATCGTTTCACCAGCGTTTTCAGTTCCAAATCCAGTTCGGCGACCCGTATTCCTTCGGCTGAAGTTCTGACGATCACAGTGAAATTTTTTGGTTTAATGCTTTGAATCAACTGTCTGAGCCTTGCCCGTTCTTCTCCTGATTTGATTTTCTGCGACACGGAAACTTTATCGCCAAAAGGCATAGCAACCAAATAACGACCGGCAAATGAGATTTCCGAAGTCAATCGGGGTCCTTTGGTCGAAATCGGTTCTTTAGCGATTTGCACCAATACTTCATCGCCTTGTTTCAGAATATCCGTTATCGTACCTTCTTTATTAATATCCGGTAGATTAGAAAATTTATTAAGGGAAACAGATTTTTTTTTGTCAGAAAGTGTAGTTTTCAGGAATTTATCCAAACGGTTAAAATTGGATCCTAAATCCTGATAGTGAAGAAATGCATCTTTTTTGTATCCTACATCCACGAATGCAGCATTGAGTCCCGGCATTAATTTTTTAATTTTGCCAAGGTAGATATCACCTACTGAAAAAGAAATATTTCTCGCCTCTCTTTGAAATTCGACTAATTTCTTGTCTTCGAGGATGGCAATAGATATTTCATTGGGTTGGACATCAATCACTAATTCGCTAACCACAATACTTTTTGATTTAGTTTTTTAAATATTAGTAAATAAATACTTAAAGGTTAAAAGCGCTATAAAAATTGCACATTTAACCTTTAACCTGCTTTTTCTAAGAAAGGACATGCTTACTTCTTTTTCTTGTGCCTATTCTTTCTAAGTCTTTTTTTCCGCTTGTGCGTAGACATTTTATGCCTTTTTCTCTTTTTTCCGCTTGGCATCTTAAACTGAGTTTAATTAATTAAATAATAACGATTTCTTACTTAACTTTTAAGTTTGCTCTCAATTTTTCGCTAAAATATTGAGACGGTTTAAATGTCGGCACATAACGCTCGGGAATAATGATAGTTGTTTCGTTTTTAATGTGGCGAGCCGCTTTGGCTGCTCTTTTCTTAACAACGAAAGACCCAAAGCCTCTCAAATATACATTTTCGCCACTATTCATGGAATTCATAACTTCTTCCATAAAACTTTCAACTACTGCTAAGATATTCGTTTTTTCAATACCTGTACTTTTTGCAATCGCATTTACAATGTCTGCTTTTGTCATGACTATAAAATTTTTAAAAATTAATTTGATTTAGACTGCAAATATAAGGTAAATATTCCTGATTAAAAAAAGATTATGCATTTTTTTTTGAAAAAAAAGGTTTTGTCACAGAATATCTGCTATTTTTGCATCTTAATATGGAAAATTATAATTTCGTAAAAGAAATAATTTTGAATTGGTATGAGGCCCATAAACGGATTTTACCTTGGAGAGATATTACGGATCCATATAAAATTTGGATTTCGGAAGTTATTTTACAGCAAACGAGAGTGATTCAGGGATTGGAATATTACAACCGGTTTATTGAACGTTTCCCTGATGTTCATGCTTTAGCGGACGCCGAAGAACAGGAAGTCTTAAAGTATTGGCAAGGTTTGGGTTATTATTCCCGTGCGAGAAATCTTCATGCGGCTGCACGGAGCATAGAAACTCGTTTTGGAGGAAAATTTCCTGAAGATTACAAGTCTATTTTATCGTTGAAAGGCATTGGCGAATACACTGCCGCTGCCATTGCTTCTTTTGCATTCAATTTGCCGTGTCCGGTCGTAGATGGAAATGTCTTCCGCTTTTTGTCGAGACTTTTTGCCATCGAAGAACCAATTGACACTTCCAAAGGAAAAAAGTTTTTTACAAAATTGGCAGGCCGGATAATGGATCGACAGCAAGCCGGTTTTTTCAATCAGGCGATAATGGAATTTGGCGCTTTGCAATGTATTCCCGCTTCTCCCGATTGTGAAGAATGTCCTTTAGCAACCCATTGTTTGTCAAAGATGCAAGGAAGAGTATCCGAATTTCCGGTTAAACTGAACAAGCCAAAAACTAAAGACCTACACCTATATTATTTTTATATACATTCGGGTGAATTTATTTTCTTGAAAAAAAGAGAAGGGAAAGGGATTTGGCAAAATTTGTTTGAATTTCCTTCGGTGGAATCAGAGATTCCTTTGGAATTTGAAGATTTGGTCAAGCGCAAAGATTTTCAAGCGCTTTTTCCTACCGGTACCGTCATTGCAATGGCGGAAGCCCGAAGCAATCCAGTCCCAATGACGTTTAAATTGCTAATAAAAAATTACAAACACATTTTGACCCATCGAATCATTTATGCTGATTTTTATGAAGTTTCAGTTGAAGATGAATCAGGATTGGAGAAGTACATAAAAATCAAACAGGATGAAATCGGAGAGTACCCGATGCACCGGTTGATGCAGCGTTTTTTTGAAAGGTATGCAATGAATAATTAAAAATTCCACGATTTATTTTGCAGTTTCTTATTTTTTGCCTAATTTTGAACCGTGGTCAAAAAACTTAACTGTGGTATCACATCAAAAAAAAATTAATTATTATGTCAGTTAACAAAGTTATTTTATTAGGAAATGTGGGGAAAGATCCCGAAGTCCGCTATTTTGATAATGGCGGCGCAGTTGCCAATTTTACCTTAGCAACTACAGAAAGAGGTTATACGGCTGCGAATGGAACGCAAGTTCCGGAACGCACGGATTGGCACAACATTGTGTTATGGAGAGGCTTAGCGGAAATTGCCGAAAAGTATGTAAAGAAAGGTTCTAAAATTTATTTGGAAGGCAAAATTCGTACGCGTTCTTATGATGATTCAGCCGGTAATAAACGGTATGTTACGGAAATCTATGGAGATAATATGGAATTATTGGACAAAAAAGACCCACAGGGGCCTCCACCTCCACCGATCCCGCAACCTCCTTTGGAAAGGCAAGACCAGGGACAGCAAGTACGGCAACCTGCGGTAGAAACACAAGGACCGGCGCTTCCTGAAGCGGAAGAAGGAGATGATTTACCGTTCTAAACGAAAAACCGGAAGTGGCTGTTTTGAAAGGTCTTTTGCACTTCATTGCGAGGGCGATAGCCCGAAGCAATCCAGTTCCCCTCGCCTTGTGGAGAGGGGTTGGGGGAGAGGTTCTGGATTGCTTCACTCCATTCGCAATGACGACGGTTTAAAAGCCTTTTGAAACAGCCGCTTTATTAAAGAACAATATAGAAAGTTTTCGATGGAAACGGTAAAGAAAAAAATAGAAGCATTGAGGAAAGAAATAGAAACGTTGAATCATAGTTATTATGTGCTTTCTAAATCTGAAGTCAGTGATTTTGAGTTTGATAGGAAACTAAAAGAACTTGAAAAGCTGGAAACTGAACATCCGGAATATTTTGACCCTAATTCCCCTACACAAAGAGTAGGCAGCGACATCAACAAGAATTTTGTCCAGGTCGAACACGTTTATCCGATGCTTTCTTTAGCAAATACTTATTCCGAAGGAGAAATTCAAGATTTTTACAACCGGACTAAAAAATCACTGAATGAAGACTTTGACATTGTTTGTGAATTGAAATATGACGGAGCATCCATTTCTTTGACTTACGAAAACGGTTCATTAACGCGAGCAATTACTCGAGGCGACGGTGTCCGTGGCGATGATATAACTGCCAATGCAAGGACGATTAAAAGTATTCCGCTCAAATTGCATGGAACGGATTTCCCGCAGAAATTCGAGATTCGCGGAGAAATATTGATGCCTTGGAAAGTTTTTGACGAGTTGAATAAAGAACGTGAAGAAGCTGAAGAACCATTGTTTGCCAATCCTCGAAATGCCACTTCCGGAACGTTGAAACTGCAAAATCCGGCCATTGTCGCCTCTCGCAAATTGGATTCTTATTTATATTATCTGTTGGGAGAAAATTTACCTTCGGACGGACATTATGAGAATCTGCAAAAAGCCAAAAGTTGGGGTTTTAAAATTTCCGATGCAATTAAAAAATGCAGTACTTTGCAAGAAGTTTTTGAATTTATAAACTACTGGGATAAGGAGCGGCGCAATTTGCCTGTGGCTACAGATGGCATTGTTTTGAAAGTCAATTCGGCGCTTCAGCAATTGAATCTAGGATGGACGGCGAAATCGCCGCGTTGGGCAATTGCTTACAAATTTCAGGCCGAACAGGCGGAAACCCGCCTCAACTCGATCGACTTTCAGGTTGGGCGAACAGGGGCGGTTACACCAGTTGCCAATTTGGAGCCGGTTTTACTGTCCGGAACAATAGTGAAAAGAGCTTCTTTGCATAATGCCGATATTATTCGTAACTTTGGCGTCCATATCGGCGATATGTGTTATGTGGAAAAAGGTGGCGAAATCATTCCTAAAATAGTGGGAGTGAATAAAGAAGCGCGATTTTTGATAGGACCGAAAGTGGAATTTATTAAAAATTGCCCGGCTTGTGGAACCCAATTGGTTCGGGAAGAAGGAGAAGCAGCATTTGTTTGTCCGAACCATTTCGGTTGCGAACCGCAAATCAAGGGGATGATTGAACATTTTGTCAGCCGGAAAGCCATGTATATCAATATCGGCGAAGAAACCGTCAATCAGTTTTATAAAGCCGGTTTAATAAAAAATGCGGCCGATTTATATACAATTAAGACGGAAGATATTTTGAAATTGGAGCGATGGGCGGAAAAATCTGCGAACAATTTTGTGGAAAGTGTTCGTAATTCGTTGCAAGTTCCATACGAACGAACGCTTTACGCATTGGGAATCAGGTATGTAGGAGAAACGGTAGCCAAGAGATTAGCGCATGCGTTTCCGAACATCGACGATTTGATAAATTCAAGTTTAGAACGATTGATTGCGGTAGATGAAATAGGAGAAGTAATTGCCAAAAGCGTTATCGACTATTTTTCAATCGAATCGAATCGTGTATTAGTAGAAAGATTAAGAACTTATGGCGTCCGGTTCACTTTGGATGAAGCTGTTTTGTCGGAGAAAACGGATCTTTTAAGGGGTTTAACGTTTGTAATATCAGGAACTTTTTTAATTCATTCGCGCGATGAATACAAAATGCTGATAGAAAAAAACGGAGGAAAAAATTCCGGTTCTGTTTCTGCAAAAACCAATTATATCCTTGCCGGAGAAAATATGGGACCGGCAAAATTGGAAAAGGCTCAGAAATTAAGAATAAAAATTATTTCAGAAGAAGAGTTTCTTAAGATGATATGATTAATATAAGTAAGTATTTTTTAAAAAGAAAAATCAATAGAGTTCTCAACAGGTCAAGTAGAGAAAAGAAATATCTTAATTTAAAAGAGATTAAATCGATCCTTTTATTATTTGATACCAAAGACTATTCGGACGCCAATCTTTTTGTCAAACAACTGAAAAAAATGGGTAAGAAAATAAAAATCTGCGCCTATAAAGATAAAAATGACACAAACGATTACTCCAATATACTTTATAATATTGTTACCGAGAAAGACATGAATATCTGGAACAATGATTCTATGAAAAAGATAATAGATTCTTTAGATTCGGAATCTTATGATCTCGTAATAAACTTGACGCTTCAAGAGAATTTGCTATTACAATATGTACTTGTATCAGTTAATTCGTCTTTTAAAATAGGATTTACTAAAACCAATTTCCCCATTTACGACATGGTTATTTCTTTTGCTCCCGAAATGGAAGAGAGTGGAATAGTTACTCTAAAAGAGTTGGGCAAACAAGTGATTCATTATTTAGAGATAATTTCTTCGGGTAATTTAAAAAATAAAAAATTAGCAAATGGAACGCATTAATCTAAAAGGAATTGGAGTCGTTTTGGTTACTCCTTTCAAAACAAACGGCGATGTAGATTTTCAAGCATTGAGTCGTTTGGTGGACTATCAATTGCAAAACGGCGCAGATTATTTAGTTGTATTAGGTACGACGGCAGAAACGCCCACCCTGACTCCAGATGAGCAGAAAGAGATTACACAGTTGGTTGTCGGGCAGGTAAATGGAAAAATTCCTATCGTTTTGGGCGTCAGCAGCAACAATACGCGTGTTGTTGTTGAACGATTGAAAAATGAGGATTTTTCGGGTATCGATGTGATTCTTTCGGCAGTTCCTTATTATAATAAACCGTCTCAGGAAGGAATTTACCAGCACTACAAACACATTGCCGATTCAACTTCTTTGCCGGTTGTTATGTATAACGTTCCTAGCCGCACCGGCGTTAATATGTCTGCCGAAACAACGCTACGGATTGCGAATGACTGTAAAAATGTGGTAGGGGTCAAAGAAGCCTCCGGAAATATAACGCAGATTGAGACGATTATTAAAAGTAAACCACTTGGTTTTCAAGTTATTTCTGGTGATGATGCAATTACTTTTCCTCTGATTACTATCGGCGCAGTTGGAGTTATGTCGGTGATTGGCAATGCTTTTCCGAAGGAATTTGGTCGAATGGTGCGCTTAGCTTTATCCGGCGATTATGCAAATGCTTTGCCTATTCATCATAAATTTAACGAATTATTCGAATTGTTGTTTGTCGATGGAAGTCCGGCCGGAATAAAAAGCCTTTTGAATATAATGGGCTATGTTGAAAATATTCTCAGACTTCCGTTAGTTCCAGCTCGAAATACAACTTACGAAAGAATTAAAAACATTTTGCAGGAACTGAACATCAAATATTGATTAATGCTTGATCGTCATTGCGAGGGCGAAGCCCGAAGCAATCTCAAAATAGTATAGATTGCTTCGCCGCAAGCGGCTCGCAATGACGGCGTAATAATAGTAAAAAAACAGTTTTTTCCTTTGATATTCATTAAAAAAATGTAATTTTGCAGTCAAAATAAAGATGCCCGGATGGCGAAATTGGTAGACGCGCTAGTTTCAGGGACTAGTGTTCGCAAGAATGTGCAGGTTCGAGTCCTGTTCCGGGCACAAAATAATTTAATAGATATTCGCTATGGAAGACGAGAAATTATTGCAACAAGTAAGAGAAGTAGCTAATGGATGGCTGTCGCCTGAATATGACGAGGAAACGCGCAAACAAGTAAAAATGTTATTGGAAAAAGAAGACCCCGCTGACCTTATCGACGCTTTCTACAGAGATTTAGAATTTGGTACGGGAGGCCTTCGCGGAATTATGGGCGCAGGTTCAAACCGGATGAATAAATACACGGTGGGCGCTGCTACGCAAGGTTTAGCAAATTATTTGAAAAAGGAGTTTGCCGCTTTGAAGGAAATCAGCGTAGTAATCGGTCACGACTGCCGAAACAACAGCCGCATGTTTGCCGAAATCTCAGCGGATATTTTTTCTGCCAACGGAATAAAAGCGTATCTTTTCCCAGATCTGCGTCCAACGCCGGAAGTAAGTTATGCTATTCGAAAATTGGGCTGTCAAAGTGGAATCATGATTACGGCTTCTCATAATCCGAAGGCGTACAACGGCTATAAAGCGTATTGGAATGATGGCGCTCAGGTTATTGCTCCGCACGACCATAACATTATCGCTGAAGTTAATAATATCTCTTCTATGAAAGATATTAAGTTCAAGAAAAATCCTGCATTGATTCAAATACTTGATAAAACAATTGACAAAGAGTTTATTCATGATTTGATGTCTGTTTCTTTATCGCCTGATTCCATTGCCCGGCACAAAGATATCAAAATCGTATATACGCCGATTCATGGTACGGGAATCACACTAATTCCCGATGCTTTGAAAGCTTTGGGATTCACGAATATTATTCATGTTCCCGAACAAGATGTGATAAGCGGTGATTTTCCGACCGTAATTTCTCCAAATCCTGAAGAACCTGCCGCACTAAAAATGGCAGTGGACAAGGCTATTGAAACCGGAGCCGATGTGGTAATGGCTTCCGACCCGGATGGCGACCGAGTAGGCGCTGCCGTTCGCAATGAAAAGGGAGAATTTGTTTTGTTAAATGGAAATCAGACACTTTTGATTTTTGTATATTATTTGATTACCCGTTGGAGGGAATTGGGCAAACTGAAAGGTAACGAATATGTAGTAAAAACCATAGTTTCAACCGAGTTAGTGAAAAATGTCGCTAAAAAGAACGGCGTGAAACTATATGATGTTTACACCGGCTTCAAATGGATTGCCGATGTGATGCGTCAGAATGAAAATAAAAAAACGTACATTGGCGGCGGAGAAGAAAGCTATGGTTTCTTAGCCGAATATTTTGTCCGCGACAAAGACGCCGTATCAGCTTGTATGCTCTTAGCTGAAATTGCAGCTTGGGTCGCCGATAACGGTAAAACCCTTTATTCGCTTTTGCAGGATATTTATGTGGAATACGGATTTTCAAAAGAAAAAGGCGTATCGGTTGTCAGAGAAGGTAAGTCGGGAGCGGATGAAATTGAAGAAATGATGAAAAATTACCGCCAAAATCCGATGAAGGAATTAGCCGGTTCTAAAGTGATTTTTATCAAAGATTTTGCCAAACTGACGGGAAAAGATCTTATCGAAAACGAAATCGTTTCGTTGGATATGCCGACCACTTCCAATGTACTTCAGTATTTTACAGAAGACAAAACCAAGGTTTCCATACGGCCTTCGGGTACGGAACCGAAAATAAAATTCTATATAGAGATTCACAGTAAGGTGGATGCCCGTGAAGGATTGGTTGCTGCGGAAGAGGCTGCAGAGGCGAAGATTATGGAAGTTCGTAAGTCGTTGGGAATATGAAACAAAAAACAGAAACTTTTTCCGGCTTTTCGCCTGAAACTTTCAAGTTCTTCAACGATTTGAAGGAGTACAATTATAAACCATGGTTTGACGAACACAAACCGGTTTATGAAGAAGAAGTCCTGCGACCGTTGAAAGCTTTGGTTCACGTATTAACTCCGGCTATGTATGCGATTGATCCGCAAATCAATACGAATCCAAATAAAGTTGTTTCAAGAATTTACAGAGACATACGTTTTTCGAAAGACAAAACGCCTTACCGGACAAACATGTGGATTAGTTTCCAACGTTTATTGACGGAATGGCAGAATTTCCCCGGATATTATCTGGAAATTTCCGAAAGCGGATACCAATATGGCATGGGATTGTATCTTCCTAAAAAGAAGGAGATGGATGCACTGCGTTCGGCGATTGAGTACGACCCGGATCATTTTCGTAAGATAACGGAAGATTTGATTGGGAAATACAGTTTTATCATTGGCGGAGAAGAGTATAAACGTCCGGCGAATAATTCTTTACCGGAATATTTTCAGCAATGGATACAGCGAAAAAGTATTTATCTGTACAAACAATTCCCAGTGGGTAAAGAATTGTTTTCGGCGGATTTTGCACAGTATATGGCTGGTGAATATACTTTGTTGCAACCGTTGTATGATTATCTTGTCGAGGTTCGCGAGGTGTGAAACAATGAGGGGGACATAACAACCGTTTGTTGGAAGAAATAAGTTTTGAATGAGAAAAATTACAAGAAAGGAGTTTTGGGAAAAGATGCGCTTTGAGTATAAGCTCTCTTTTCTGAACGAAAATACATTAGAAGAAGTTTTTGCTTTCCGTTTGTCTCGCCTTACGAGTCTTATCATATTGTTTCTATTTATAGTTTCTTTAGTAACACTTACCTCATTTGTAATTATTAAAACGCCGATACGTAATTATTTACCCGGTTATTTAGATGCCGAAGTCAGACAGGAAATGATTAGAAATGCCTTGACAGCCGATTCTTTGGAAACGCGATTGTCCATACAAGAAAAATATTTAAACAATGTAGGAGCCATTCTGCGAGGCGATATGAAAGTGGATGAAGTGCCGACAATGGATTCAATTAAAGATCCTCATAATATCAACCTTGATAAATCGAAACGAACCGCCGAATTTGTGAAGAATTACGAAGAAGATGAAAAATATAATCTGAACGGATTAGGAACTGCAAGCGGAGCCGAAAAAGCTATGTTTTACAAACCGGTAAAAGGAATCGTTTCTTCTTCGTTTGATCTCAAGGAAAAGCATTATGCCGTTGATATTGCTACAACACCGAGCGAACCGATTCTGGCAACCATGAAAGGAATGGTTATTTTTACCGGATTCGACCCTAATTCCGGATATGTAATTATACTTCAACATCCCAATGGATTTGTATCCATCTATAAACACAGCGATAAATTATTGAAATCTCAGGGAGATACCGTTGGCTCAGGCGAAGCAATTGCTTTGGCCGGCAATACCGGAAATTTATCGACAGGCGTACACTTGCATTTTGAATTGTGGTTGGATGGAAAACCGGTTAATCCAAGTGATTACATAAATTTTAATTAATGGAGGACGAGAAAAAGCAGATAGCCATTTTAGGTTCGACCGGTTCAATCGGGACACAAGCTTTGGATGTTATTCGCGAACACAGGGATGATTTTGAAGTTTATGCACTTACTGCAAACAATAATTCCAGATTATTAATCAGGCAGGCTTTGGAATTTCAACCGGAAATGGTTGTAATTGCCAACGAAAGCAAATACAAAGAAGTAAAAGAAGCATTAGCCGGTTTGCCGGTAAAAGTTTGGACCGGTCAGGACGCTATTTCTCAAGTCGTTCAAGCAGAACCTATTCAGCTCGTAGTGACGGCTATGGTGGGCTATTCGGGCTTACAGCCGACAATCCATGCAATTCAGGCTAAAAAAACGATTGCTTTGGCAAACAAAGAGACTTTAGTCGTTGCCGGAGAATTGATTCGGAATTTGGCTCTGGAAAATCGGACGCCCATTATTCCGGTTGATTCGGAGCATTCTGCTATCTTTCAATGTTTAGAGGGAGAGTTGAACAATCCGATTGAGAAAATCATATTGACTGCATCCGGAGGACCTTTCCGGACTTTTTCACTGGAACAATTAGCTCATGTAACGAGGAAAGAAGCTTTGCAGCACCCGAATTGGAATATGGGCGCAAAAGTTACCATTGATTCGGCAAGCATGATGAATAAAGGTTTTGAAATGATGGAAGCAAAATGGCTCTTTGCTGTGGATGTTTCGCAAATAGAAATTTTGGTGCATCCGCAATCTATAATCCATTCCATGGTTCAATTTCAGGATTCATCGGTAAAAGCGCAATTAAGCGTCCCTGATATGCGCTTACCGATTCAATATGCACTGACTTATCCCTTCCGAATTTTTTCAAATTTTGAGCGGTTAGATTTCAATAAATTCGCTAATTTAACGTTTGAGAAACCGGATATGCAAAAGTTTCGTCATCTGGCGCTGGCATACGAAGCGATTGCGAAGGGTGGAAATATGCCTTGTATTCTCAATGCCGCAAATGAAGTCGCTGTTGCAGCATTTCTGGAAGACAAAATCGGCTTTTTGGAAATGAGCGATGTGGTTGAAAAAACGATGGAACGAGTTTCTTTTGTTGCCTCGCCTAATTTGGATGATTATATAGAAACCGATGCGGAGGCGAGGGAAATTGCTTCGCTACGCTCGCAATGACGAAAACATAAAAAAGTATGGATACAATATTAATAAGAGCAGCACAATTAATTTTAAGTTTATCAATTTTAGTCATTATCCATGAATTTGGACATTTCATTATGGCTAAGGTATTTAAAATCAGGGTTGAGAAATTCTATTTATTTTTCGATCCGTGGTTTTCCCTTTTCAAATTCAAACCCAAAAACAGTGAAACCGAATATGGAGTAGGTTGGTTGCCTTTGGGAGGATACGTTAAAATATCTGGAATGATGGACGAAAGCATGGACAAGGAAGCTTTGGCTAAACCGCCTCAACCCTGGGAATTTAGAACAAAACCTGCCGGGCAACGCCTGTTGGTCATGGTCGGCGGCGTTTTCATGAATTTTATTCTTGCTTTTTTTATTTATTCCATGATTGTTATGAGTTGGGGGGACAGTTATATTCCCATTGACAAAACACCTCTCTATTTTAGTGAAGTAGCTCATCAAGCAGGATTTAAAGATGGCGATATTTTGCTTAAGGCAAATGGGAAACGATTGACCCGTTACGATGATTTGGATTTGTTCCGGGTGATAAGCGCTCAAAATGTAACCCTATTGCGCGATGGTCAAGAGCAAAATATGTCTATGCCTGCAAATTTTGAAGCCCAGTTTTTGGCTGCAAAAATGCCTTTTGCAGATTTTCAATCCACCTTGATCGACAGTTTAATTCCGGAAGGGAATGCGGAAAAAGCAGGTTTGAAAGTCGGAGACGAAATAATTTCAGTAAATGATGTAAACACAGTTGCACTTTCTTCGTTTGTAAATACTTTGTCGAAAAACAAAGATTCCGATGTCCGGATAGGCGTATTGCGAGGCGATGAAAATCTTTCACTGACGGTTCATGTAAATGCAGAAGGTAAAATTGGTTTTGCATTCGGTAGAAAAGATGTATCCGTTACAAATAACTACAATTTTTTTCAATCCATACCGGCCGGAATTTCTTTAGGAGTCAGGAAAATGGCTTTCTATATTCTCCAACTACGCTTGATTTTTACCAGAGTGGGCATCCGGAGTATCGGCGGATTTGGCGCTATCGGAAGCCTATTCCCTCCCGTATGGAGTTGGCCTGATTTTTGGAATATGACGGCCTTTCTTTCCATTATTTTGGGTATTATGAATTTACTTCCCATTCCGGCGCTCGATGGCGGGCATGTGATGTTTCTCATTTATGAAGTCGTTTCCGGACGCAAACCCAATGATAAATTTATGGAATACGCTCAATACGCCGGAATGATCTTTCTCATATTGTTGCTTTTATATGCCAATGGGAATGATTTGTTGAGGTTTTTTGCGAAGTAATTTTGAAATTATTACTTACACACAACCTTTTCTCTAAGAATTTTGTCCTTTGTTTTGATTGCTACTACATACATTCCGCTTGAAATTCCTAAACCTGATTTAGAGACTTGTAATCGAACTTCATTGTTCGTTACCTTTGCCTCTTTGGAATATAATATGCTCCCTGCTATTGAATAAATTTGTATTATAGTGCAAGGAGTATTGTGTACTTTAGCGTCAATATCCAGATTTTCGAAAAAAAAAGTTGGAGTGCATGTCAACCGATCTTTTTCTAATGAATTTTCCGGAACTGATGTTAACTGATTTTCATCAATAAAGATTCCACTACATACAGGATAGTCTGGATTGAAATATTTGTCGTAGAAAAAGCGAGTGATACGAAACTGAACATGTCCGTTTAATTTGTATTTAAGATAAGTCCCTTTATCAAATGCATTTATCAATTTTGAATGCAGTATCCGTTTAGTGTTTACATCTATTACATCAACTACTATCTGACAATTTTTATTTTGATAATCTGCAAAATAGAGTGAAATCACTTTTTCATCGGGCACTTGTAATTCAATAATTTGATGTAATGAAGAAGTCCGTACGGCTTCAATCCTTCCGGATTCGTCTCCTGGTTTTTGCAATGCCTGGGGGCGAGTACTATTTGCATTGATAATGTTCAAACTATCACCAATATAATTTATCATAATATTTTCAGGGATTGAACTTGATGCTCCAAATATATCATAGCCTGATGAACCGTAAATTCCTTTCCAATCGCCTTGTGTAGTATTATCCTGATCAATAAATGTTACTGTTCCCGATGCCGGATTATCATATAGGGTACCATCATTAATATTTGTTCCTGCCGGAACTATAATTTGTGCAATGCCTGCTTCTAAGTCCAGATTAATCTGGTTATTTGATATCGGAACATTTGATTTTGCAAGATCAAGCCCATAAAATGAACTATTGAATTTATAAATATCGACAGCCGTAACATCTTTCCATTCCCGTGGAAAATTCCAAATACCGGTCCTTCCCTGATAAGAAAACGCCATAATTTCTTTATGATTTACCCAATATACGGGCATAAAAACGTCATAGTTTTCTTTCATGAGTTTCCCGTCTCGATACAAGCGATGTACATTATCGCTTTCCCACTTGCTTGCGACACTATCTGAGAAGGTGAGTGTCATTCCGTATTGCCCGCTTGTTGTCAGAGTTTTACGCAATAAGCGGTTCAAATAAAAATAAACTAAGGTATGGTGTGTAAATTCACGAACTACTTTTGACGGATCGTTTTGAAACTGGATATCCTCCAATTGAATGCTGGAACCAAAAACTTGTAGCCTGCGTTTACTGATATCGTTTGTATTACCCAATAAATCATCATGGCATAAATTACGACCGCCACAAGCAATATAGGCAGGGACTTCCATTTGATTCACAGTAAGCGAAGCATTCCAATCCCATGTTACTCCAAGAGCATCGTATCCGTATAAATTAGGGTCGGCATATTCTCCAATCAATTGAATATTATAATTTTCTTTAAGGTATTGAGCTGTTCTTTTTATGGCTGATATTTGATCTGCCTGAGTAACTCCATGTTTAGGGCTTGATGGATATTGTGTCAGATTATCAAAATAAAGTACCCCTGCCTCCTGAATTAGAGGTAAGTCATTCAAAAGATCGTCCACCCTTTGTTGAGTAACCCCTGCGTTCCATTCATTCACCATGTTTACCATGTAACTTTGCCTACCCCACCAAACACCTCCTTTTACAAGAGAATCGTTTACATTCTTACACAATAGATCATCGTTTACATAGGTATTCCATTTCCATGAATCCATATAAGCATCGAATGGATTTACATGAACTGTACAAGTAGTATGGTATTTTTTCGCTTCGTTCATCAACCAGAGCAATGCTGCTTTTCCCTTCAGCCTTCCCGGAGCAGTGAAGCTGCTATCTACCGGTGTCCACCAAGGATAAGTGTGGTCGTGTCCACCTGATTGATAACCTCCCAAAATAACTATTTTAGGCATTCCCCGTGTGATACAATCGATTTGTCGGAGATAATTGGCAACAAGACTCATATCCAGATTAGAGACGTCTGTCGGCAATGCACAACGTAACATAATTTTAAAAGTCAAGGTTTGTGACAAGTCTTTTTGATAAGGATACAACGGATAGCTATAAGGTAAGCCGGTGGATATTACCTTGGATGATAAAAACATCAAGGATACAATTAAAACAATAGTCAATGTTTGTTTCATGAAGATATAAATTTGATTTTTATAATGAGTTGTGGGTTACAAATTTTTCAAATGATGAATTGTGTTGAAAAAAATGTAACCCCATGACTCAAAGTATAGTTTTACTACCTTTTAATAAAACGTGACGAAGCAATTTTATTCCCGTTTTTCAATATAATAACATGTGTACCTGCGTTTAAATCTGAAAAATTTATCAAATTATCACCAGCTTTTAAAGTTAGTTGTTTCATTAATCTTCCATCCATTGAGTAGAGAGCAAGCGTAGTCTTTCCTGAGAATGGATTAACAACAACTAATTGTCCGGTTGTAATTGTCGGGTATATTGTTAATTGATTGATTTTGACGTTGCGAATGTCTGTTACCGGACTGGCTTCGACTGCACCAATCGAAGGATTTTCAGGACGTTTATTGCCTAACTGATCCAAAGTACCGGCAGAATATGGGCTGCCTGTGCCAATAGCGGGGTTGTCTGTTCCAATTAATAGATGTACATACTGATCTTGTACTTTTGCAATCGGAGCGAGATAAGTGCCAATGTTAAACGGATTGATAGGAGTAAATCTACCGTCGCCATACAACATATCATTCCAAATACAATATGCACGGCTGAATGATCCAAAAACGAGCGAATAATCAACATCTTGATCTCCATTTTGTACGTAGATACAGTTCTCAAAATCTATTGTTGCTGTTCCCCCTGAAATGTACATTGCATTTTGTCCGTCGGCTGATGTATTATTTGCAATAGTACAGTCATATACATTAATGGAAGAAGCGCCTTCCCAGCTACCGTCAATCACAGCTCCGTTTGTAGGGGAAGTGTTTCCGCTGATGGTCATATTTTGAATTGTATAGGTAGCGCCTTGAAAAGCGACTGCAGTTCCGGTATTGTTTACAATGGAAACATTCTTCATTGTTCCTTTTGCCCCCCAGGCAATACCGGCTATGGATTTTCCAGAATTACCTGTTGCATAACAATTACTAATATCTACCTGATCTATCTGAACTTTAAAAATCACTCCATTTTGTCCGGCTGAGCTGCGATTATTAGTATAAACACAATTGCTAATGGTAGCTGAACTTCCATCTAACCATCCGCCCGGACAAACATTCAGTGAATTATTGTTAAATATACAATTATCTATCGTAAAAGTTCCGTTAAACCGAATAACTCCGGCTCCACCACCAACATTTCCATCAAAAGTACATCCCGATACAGACGAAGTTAAACATTTATTGGAATAAATGCCTACTCCATCCCAACCATCATTTTCAACAAAATCACAATCAGTAAACCATGCAGTTGAAGGTGCGTCACTATCTTCGCACCAGAATAGTACCCCGGCGCCATTACTCCTTACTTTACCTTTCTTAAAAAGTGTATTATCAGCGGTAAACATACAAGAGTTAAAACAAGCAATACCACCTCCGCTACCGCCTCCGTCGTTATTATCAAAAGTAGAATTCTTTACGTCCATATCCCAGGAATAGGCCAAAATACCACCTCCATTTTGTCCGGATTTGTTATTCGTAAAAGTACAATTGGTTATAGTTAACTTAGGATTGTTTGCCTGATCCGGTTTTTGCAATTTGATTGCGCCTCCCCATTTAGCTGCAAATCCGTCAAAATTGCAATTGATTAACTGCATTCCTGTTCCAGCCGGAGAGCTTGCATTTGGAGTCGTTCCACCCATTATGATGATAGCTCCTGCACCACCGGAAAAGTCTCCCATATAGTCGTTGTCCGGACCGGTAACTCTACCTGTTGCGTGGCTGAAATTAATACCGTCAACTACGATATCAGCAGTCCCCATCATGCCATAGGCAATAGTATATACTGTATCGGTATTGTTGATTGCACCGTCTAAAATGGTAGCGTTTTTGGATGGATCTCGTTGAGATTCCGATCCTCCGGTGGCAGGATAACCACCAAGAACATTAACACCGCCAAGAAACTTAAACCGTTTTTCAAGATTCGAAGCACTTGTATTTCCCTGATAATCGCAGCTTGGGAAATATGTTCCAGCTCCTACATGAACAGTAGTTCCGGCTGTTGCATTGTACAATACAGCGCCGAGATCCGATTTTGCATTTGCCCAGTCACTACCGCTTTTATTGCCTGCACCCGTACTTGTTACATAGATGTCAGCAGCAAACAGTTGATTCATGGACAGAATCATTGTAAAAAGTAAAAATTTAATACCTCTCATAATAAATTGTAATTAAAAAGATTAATAATAGTTTTTTTATTTTATTTAGAAGTTCCTCAATCATTTTGCCCCCAACCGGAAGGTTTTGCCCCCATGACAAATTCCAGTATTCCACCTTCTGCAATGTCCGTATGTTTCAAATAATTATTATTGAAAGCAACTCCGTTCCATTTGGCTGATTGAACATAGATATTTGCAGCATTGGCATTTTTAGCCTTGATCTGCAGTGTTCTTCCATTTTCTAAATGGATGGTAGCTTCTTCAAATGTAGGACTGGAAATAAGATATAAATCTTGTCCGGCATTAGGGTAAAATCCTAATGCATGAAAAACATACCATGAAGACATCGCACCGGAATCGTCATTACCGGGAATACCTTCTCGAGTGGTATTATAACGTTCTTTTAGCGTACGGCGCACAATTTCCGCTGTACGGTCGGGGCGACCTACATAATTATAAAGACAGGGAGTTAAAAAGCCCGGTTCATTTGAAACTTGAAAAAGACCCATGAACCAACGTTGATCCCAACGTTCATGGGAGAAATAGGTGTTCAATCTTTGCGTAAACAGTTCCTTTCCTCCGCATTTTTCAATTAATGTTTTCATATCGTGCGGCACATAAAAAGAGAGTTCCCACGAAAAGGTTTCGTAGAAAAAATCAGGCCACGTTCCACCTTGAAACACCGAAAATTCATCTTCCTTCCACCATGAACCATCTTCATGTCGCGGCCAAATAAAGCCTTTGAATCCTAAACTTTCAATGGTTGGGTTCCACAAGTTTTGCCAATTATTCGAACGTTTTAGATATTTCTCTGCCAGATCATTTTCTTTCAGACCTTTGGCAAGAGTGGAGATTGCATAGTCACAATTAGCATATTCCATAGTACGAGAACCTGCCCGTTCAAATCGAGTGGAAATATAACCTTTTGCGTTATAATCAGGAATTCCTCCTCGTCCTTGTTTACGCTCATCGTCTCCGGGTGGTATTTCTGCATTTTTTAACATTGCTTCTAATGCCAGTTTATAATCGACTCCTTTTATCCCTTTAACAAAAGCATCAGCGAAAAGAATATCACAATCTGTACCGCCTTGAACCCGTCCGTTATCATCGCCACTTCGTCCATCGGGTAAATAACCGTCATATTTATAGATGTCGAGTAAAGAACGAAGCATATCGGCTTGAATAGAAGGAGTGAGCAAGGTAAAAAGCGGGTGTGTAGCCCTGAATGTATCCCAAATACAATAAAAATCATCGTAATAAGGCTCGGAAGATACCCATTTACAATTTTCTCCTGTCTTATCTACCGGCTGAAGAAAACTATGATATAAGGCTGTATAAAAAATCTTCTTTTGCTCCTCATTCCCTTTCACCTGGATTTTATTCAAGACAGCATTCCATTGTTTTACACATTCGGCTTGTATTTCATCAAAATTCCAGGAATCCATTTCAGCAAGGTTGGCTTTTGCTTTTCCTGTGCTCAAATAAGAAATTCCTATTTTAACAGTAATTTGTTGTCCTTCTTTTGTTTCGTAATTGAAATAAGCTCCTGTTTGTTGATTCGTATCATACTGGACTTTTTCTCCCGGTGATATTTTGCCGTCTTTCCATGTGCCATAACTTATGGCGGGTGTATCAAAAACCGCATAAAAATAAACAGTATAAGGCGCTCCGATATTCCAACCGCCACGTATTCGCGTATAACCTTCAATTTCCCGATCAGACAGGATTCTGACTTCAGAGCCTACGAAAGACTGGCGCTCATACGAAGACAAAAAACTACCCAGGTCAACTAAAATTTTTGATTCTTTACTTGCCGGAAAAGTATATTGATGCATCGCACTTCTTTTCAACGCCGTCAACCGGGCAAAAGTTTTATACTTGCTTAAGCCTGCTTCATATAATCCTAAAGCTGCATGTTCATTCTGACGAGGAGAAGAATAGTCATGAGTATCTATTGTTCCCACGATAGGTACAAATAATACGTTACCGTATTTGCATCCTCCCCCTGTTCCACTTACATGTACATTGCTGAATCCGTGAATATTGCCTTTGTCATCCCAACCGGCATTCCAATCTTTTTTGCCGCAGTCGGGTCCTGCTTTTACCATGCCAAAAGGTACGCAGGGCCCTGGAAATACATTTCCTCCACCTTCAGTTCCGATCATTGGATCGACGTATTTTGAGAGATCCGTTTGGGCAAACAAACCTATTGTGCTTGTCGCAAAGGACAAAAAAGCGATGACTATTTTTTTTATCAATAATTTCATATTCTTCAATTTGTTTATTCAATGTCTGTTAACGGTGCGGCTGCCAGATTTGGATTAAGTTCTATTTCCCTGCTTGGAATCGGCCATACATATTGCTGAGCTGTAAATTTAGATCTTTGCCGTACCATAATATGACCATCCCAATCTCCACCTGTTACGACCTGGTATCCGGATGGATTATTGGTGAGCTTCATGCCTATAATCCAGCCGTCATTCATATTCAATACTTCTTCTGCGATTCCCCAACGACGTATATCAAAAAAACGGGCGCCTTCAAAGGCCAATTCTACCCGACGCTCGTTGCGGATACGCTGACGCATTTCATCTTTACTTAATCCATTAGGTATATCCGGCATTCCTACGCGCCAGCGACTCATTCCTGAATAATTGCGTATTTTCGGGTCAGTTGCAGGTGATGAGGCCAATTCGTTCCGGACTTCTGCCGCATTTAAATAAACTTCAGCAAGACGGATCAGGGGAAAATCCCGTCCGGTATCCCATGTACCCATGGCGCTGGGATCTACATATTTTTTCCATCCGTAACCTGTGGGTGTTCCGTTGTGTTGGTCCATTTTATCTCCTGATGTACTTCCCGGTTGACTATCGAACGCAAGACCTGCTAAAGTAGTACCTCCAGGTCCGGTGTAATATACGGACGCCGCTAATCGTGGATCCCTATTTTTGTACGGGTTGTTCGGATCATACCCTGATAAAGGATCGGAAATAGGGTAGGCTTCAGTGCTGCTCACTTTCACTTCGTAAGCATCAATCATAGATTGAGTAGGTACCCATGAATTCCATCCTCCATCACTGATACAAGCAATCTTAACTGTAAAACCGTAGAGCGCCCGTTCTGCATTGGTGAACTGAGAATCATAGATTACTTCTCCGTTACCGGTACTGGCATTATTATCATAAAAAAGTTTTCTATAACTTTCGCCGGACAACTGATTATTAGGAGTGTACAATACCTTTCCTGACTTTAGAATAATAGAATCTGTCGCATCTCGCGCTTGCTCCCAATACCATTGTTGATCATCGAACGGTTTGCGATAATCACCGGCCATAAACAAGCATATCCTGCTTTTCAATGCAAATGCCGCCCATTTAGTGGCTCTTCCATCATCTGCCCCTGTATATGAAGAAGGTAAGCTGGCCGCAGCATAATCAAGATCTTTGATAATCTGCTTAGCAATAGCATATTTATTTGTACATTTAATCTTTGATGCTTCTTGTATCGTTAAAGGATGACTTATCCAAGGAACGTCTCCCCATTGGGCAATCAAGTAATAATATGCATAAGCCCTTTGAAAAAGCACCTCGCCGGTGTAACGCCTTTTTAAAGTAGAATCCATATCTACTTTATCTATATTAACCAGAAAATCAGCGCATCTACGAATACAGTTATATCTTCGTGACCATAACTCCTGGAGCGCCGGATGATTAGATTCAAAGGCATTCAAAGCAATTTGCTGAAAATTACCGAACTGATTGGTGAACTGAGGATAGGCATTGTCGCTTGCTGTTTCTAAGAAAAAAAGATCACAACCATAAGTGTCGAGTTCGGGAAATGTAAACTGATAAGTGGCATTAACCGCTCGAAGAGCATCATCTGCCGTCTTCCAGTAATTTTCCACCGTCACTTTATCCGGCGGGTAGATGTCAAGTCCATCGGAACAACTGGTGATAAAAAATATACTCCCAAGGATGTAAAGTAATATATAATGTTTCATAATAATTAAATAATGCTTTTTGTAAATAAATAATAACGGATTTATCTTAATTTTTGCCAATAGTAAGATCTACTCCAAATGTAAGCGACCGTAATTGCGGGTAGTAAGCTCCATTTGGAGAGCCTTCCGGATCAATATACGGAAAAGAAGTCAATGTAAATAGATTATTGGCAGACACATACAACCGGACTTTTTCAAAACTGATTTTTCTTGTAATATTTTTGGGTACTGTATAACCTAATTGAATATTCTTCATGCGGAGGTAAGCTGCATTTCTTACATAGAAAGAAGAAATTTCATAATTATTTTGTTGACCGTTAACAAAACGCGGCAGTTTGGCTTGCTTCATATTTTCTTCTACCGTCTTATTTGGATTCCAACGGTCATCGAGAACATTCTTCGACGTAGGATTAAATATGATATCTCCATACACATATTCATCACGTTTACCTACGCCCTGCACAAAAACGCGAAAGTCAACTCCTTTCCATTCTCCCGTAATATCGAGCCCATACATATACCGAGGGGCGCTCCATCCTAAATCGGTTTTATCATACCGGTCAATTTTTCCGTCGGGCTTACCTTCGGGGCCTGAAATATCGGCATATTTTAAATCACCGACTTTTATTTGTGAGGCATATCCTTCCGGTTTTGGACTATTATCAATTTCTTCCCGGGAAGAAAAGAAACCCAGACATTTATATCCATAGAGTGTATTAAGAGGCTTCCCTTCTTCATTAATAGTGCTATTGTATATAAGTGGGCTGGTCCCTTTTAAATCTAAAATTTCATTCATTTGGTCTGAAAGCGAAAGCGTGATTCCATAGTTGAATTGCTTAACCCGATCCCTCCAGGTGAGTTGCAACTCTTCACCCCAGCTTGCCATAACTCCGGCGTTCTGAACAGAAATTGGAACTCCAATTACTGCAGAAACCGGAAGCTGTAGCAAAATTCCCGATGTTTTTTTCCGATACCAATCAAATGAGCCACTCAGCTTGTTATTGAATAACGTGAAATCCGTTCCAATATCAAAAATAGTTGAAATTTCCCACGTCAGGTCATAGTTTGGAAGAAGGTCTAAGTAAGCCCCAGGTACCCATTGATGACCAAACATATATTCTTTCGGATTATTTGCTAAAACATCCGCATATTGATATAACCCGATTGTTTGGTTTCCCAGTTGACCGTATGACATCCTGAATTTGAGATTGTCCAGCGCTCTTCTGGTTGGTTTCATAAAATTCTCTTCAGATATTCTCCATCCAACGGATCCGGATGGAAAAAATGAATAATGCATTCCGGGCGCCAGACGCGATGAACCGTCATACCTGGTATTAAATTCCAAAAAGTAACAACTGGCATAGTCATAATTTATTCTGCCGAAATAAGAACGCATGCGCCATTCGTCAGAACTGCCCCAATTACTCTGATTATCTCCGGTACCTGTTGCCGCATCGATTTCTTCCATTGTATTATCCGGAATATATCTGCGATTCGCCCCAACCCAATGGCTGGTATAATGTTCATCAGTGTATCCTACAATTGCTTTGAAATAATTTTCAGTAATCCTTTTTTCATATTCCAATGTGCTTTGGAGTGTGAGTTGATTTCTCTCCGTCATTGACCGGCTCACGCTGTTAGGGTTATTACTGTACTTTTTTGTTCCGTCTTCATTAATAAAAGTAATAGTGCGATATATACTCGAATTTCCTATTTCCCATAAATTGTTTGAAATTTGACCTTTCAGGGAGAGACCTTTGATTATTTTCCAATTGACAATGCCGTTCGTCAATAAGTTATTGTCATAGCTTTTCGTATTTCCTCCATCCGTTATCCATGCAATTGGATTTGTATCCTCATTATTCAGGTGTCCCCAATCACCATTGGAACGTTTGATTGGTAAATAGGGAGGCATATTAAGTATCGAACTAAAAAAATTACTATAGTGATCCGGTTGAGCTTGGTTGTCCCGGTAATAAGAAACTCCGGCCGTAACTTCAAGATTATCGATTAGCTGAGAATTTACGTTGACACGGGTATTATACTTTGAAAAATTTGTATAATCAATTAATCCTTGTTGTGAAGTATAACCGGCTGAAATCATATAAGAGGTTTTACCATTTCCTCCGGCTACGCGAACATTGGCTTGATTCATATTGTCATGAGGTTTTACTCCTGTTTTCCACCAGTTGGTATTTGTATAAAAATCGGGATTACTGCCGTCTCGCATCATTTGGATTTGCTCATCGGTATATTGGATATTTCCTCCGGCTTGTGTATAAGACTCATTGACTAACATGGCATAATCCCAAGAATTGTTCAGTGTCGGAACCTTAACCGGAGTTTGACTTGAATTAGAAAAACTGATATCAACCACAGGTTCTCGTTCTCTGTCTCCCTTACGAGTAGTAACTATCAATACTCCGTTGGAGGCACGTGATCCATAAATAGCTGCAGATGAAGCATCTTTGAGAACTGAAATAGATTCCACATCTCCAGGACTTAATGCATAAAAGTCTCCCAATCCCGCCGGAATACCATCGATCACAACCAACGGTTCTGTAGATCCCATTGTGCTAATGCCTCGAATATTAATAGAAGGGGTGGAACCAGGTTTCCCTCCTTGGTCTACAATAATTAGCCCCGGAACCGTTCCCTGTAGCGAATAAGCAATATTGGGCACAGGAGTTTTTTCAATAGTTTTACCGGATATTACATCAATGGCGCCGGTAACACTCGATTTTTTCTGAACTCCGTATGCAACAACAACTACTTCATCAATGGTTTTCGAATCTTCTATCAATTCCACGGTAAAAACCGATTTATTCTTTATAGGGATAGATTTTGAAATATAACCTATATAGCTGACATCTAAATATTCATCTAAATCACTTTTTTCTGTTACGGATAAATTAAAGTTTCCTTCAGTATCTGTAATAGTTCCATTTGTAGTACCTTTAATTGTAACACTCGCACCTATAAGTGGTTCTCCCTTTTCATCTTTAACTGTTCCTATTATGCGTCGGCTTTTTTGTTGAGTATTTACTAATGGTGATGAAGAGTCTTTCGGTTCCACAAACAACAATACTTTTTTTGCTTTGATTTCAAATCCAATATTTGTTCCTTTAAAAAGGATGGTTAGTGCATTGAAAAGTTCCTGATTATCAATAAAAACTGAAATAATCCGGTCAACATCAATTACCTGAGGACTATAGGCAAAAGTAAATCCGCTTTGCAATTTTATTTCGTCAAGCGCTGCCTCTAATGTGATATTCTCTTTTGATAGAGTAATTTTTTGTGCAAAAATATGCATAGAAATAGAAGTTAATACTATCAAAAAAATAAGGACAATTCCTCTTCTCAATATTATTTTTCTCATCTCCTCTTTACAAATTTAAAGTTAATAAAATCTCATCCCACTTATTTACAATAGACACATAAAGTCATAAAACGGGTGATAAAAAATTTTTTTTATCAAGAAGAGTTACCTCATTCATTTTAGCGAAACAATTATTTTTTCATTTTTGATAGTAAACCTAACTGGGGCAATTCTTTCTAAATCTAAGAGTAGTTTTTCTAATAAGGTGTTTTCTGTTGTTAAGGTATAACTGTACTTATAGGCCTTTATATCTTCTACTTCAAATGAAACATTATACCATCGGCATAATGTTTCTATAACTTCAGATAGTGGGGTATTTTTAAATGAAATAATATTATTTTTCCACGCAGTGTTAACTTCCGCCCATTTAGTTTCAATTACTTGCACAGAATTTGATCTTTTATCATAAGTTGCTTCGTACTTTGGCTTTAGTTGTATATTTTCGTTTCCTTTTTCAGTAGACAAAAGCACATTCCCTTCGTCCAGTTGCACAACTACATTATTTTTCTCCGGATATGCTTTAATGTTAAATGATGTTCCTAACACTTTAACTTGTAAACCCTCGACATTAACAATAAAAGGACGTCGTGGATTTTTAGCTACTACAAAATATGCTTCTCCTTCAAATTCAATATTCCTACTCGTTAAATTGAATTTTTCAGGATAACGTAGTTTTGAATCCGCATTTATATAAATTTTAGTGCCATCTTGAAATACAAAAGTCTGGCGTTCACCTTTGGGTACTACTAATTCATTGTATTTTTTATTGGAAAACAGATTTACTTGCCTATCCAATTGCCACGCAAAAGAAAGAATTATAATAAACGGAATGATCACTGCTGCTATTCTGAATAATATACGATTAATTTTCTTCCGGTGAAATTGTTGCTCTATTCTTTTGTAAATATCTTCTTCACCTATATCGGATTTTGAAAATAATATGGGTTGACCGGATTTCAGTTTTTCTATATCATTGTCAATATAGTTGTGTAAATACCGATTCCCTTTGTCCGTTATAAACCATTGGGCAATCCATTTAGCATCTTCAGGGTGGGCATCATTATTTAACACGTCCTGAACTATTTTGTAATCAGGTTGTTTCATTACTTATTGCTGATTTGTTTATACCATTCTTTTTCTTCTCTACTGTATTTAGACACTTGAAATGAAAAAAAGTTTTATTTCACCTAAAAAATAAAAAAATCACAAAGAGTACAGCTTTTTTCAGCATAGTCCTCATTAGTTTTAAAGATTGGGAATAATGTGTTTTAATTGTATTTACAGAAACATTCATTTTATCTGCTATTTCTTGGTTAGACAATTCATCATAAATTTTGTAATAACATACTTGTCTTTTCTGTTCAGGTAGAGAATCCATAGCACGTTTTAACAGATCATACATTTCCTTCTCTTCGATTTGCTCAATCACATCGATTTCATAAGGTGAATCCAATTGAGCCAACTCATAGTTTTTTTGAATTGCCAAGTTATTATTACGGATTTCATTCAAAATGTAATTCTTTACCGAAGAGTAAAGGTAATTTTTCAAATTGATGTTTACGTCTATGGTTGAGCGATGTTCCCAAAGTTTGCAAAAAACATGATGAATAGCATCTTCTGCCATTTCCTTACTTTTTAAGTACTTGTAAGCAAGAGAATAGAGCGATTTCACATATTGCTTGTAAATAATTGTAAAAGCTTGTTCACAATCCCGTTGCAATAGCTGAAACAATAATATATCCGACTCTTTTCGTTCCCTTTTTTCCAACCCTCCATCAATTAGCGAACAAAAAACCAAAATCCTTAACCTGTATTATTCATACTAAAGAAAGCAAAAGTAATAAAAAATCCGATACAAACGCCACAAACTTTGTAAAAAATTGTAAATTCAAAATATTGTTGTATATCCTTTTCCTAGTAGAGATGCCATAAAAACAGTACATCAAAATAAAATCTTTGCTTATTTGTCATGTATAAAATTTCTTTTGGATATAATTAGTCCTGATAATCATTTTCAGAAAGATTTTATTGAAATATGTAATAACAGTGGAAAATTGCATAGGTTAAAAGATATGGGCTTCCCTGAAGATTTCCATTATTATACTTTTATAGACTCAAAAGCATGGCTACAAGTATGAGCATCAACGAATAACCTTGCTGTTTTACACTCGAAAATGGCTTTAATAGCTGCCCAATTTTAAATTGTTTTGAAAAAACAAGAACCCCCTCGTCTGTCTTTTCTTTTTGCGTTAGAATGTTGCTTAATACATCTAAAATGCTTATTTTTGCACTCATAAGTGGTGACTGTTTTTAAATTAGTACTTTTGTTTATAATTACCTCAAAGTTAATAATTTATTTTCATTTATCACCACTTTTTTTAATCTTTTTTCCC
>Ga0209629_10000071_pt1 | contig 43784 bp, 39 predicted proteins | sample TergutCu122P5_FD_187286 | JGI IMG/M metagenome (GOLD analysis project Ga0209629, IMG submission 187286) | Cubitermes ugandensis P5 segment gut microbial communities from Kakamega Forest, Kenya - Cu122 P5 (SPAdes) (version 2) | ecosystem: Host-associated > Arthropoda: Insects > Digestive system...
AACTTCTTAATAATGGGCACTAATTCCGTCGCGGTGCAGTTCCGAACTATCTGGGTATACACCGCCGATCCGCGCTTCTTCATTCCAAAAACTTTCATCTTTCCGGATGCCCCGCGGCCGCGTCTTCGTTCGGCACGACGGTGGTAAATTGCGCGACATCTGGAAACGGATTCGCATTTTTATGCTCCGGCACGAACATATTCGGATACAACCAATATAAAGACAGATGGTATCAGGTCGCAACCCTGTCTTTTGCGCCGACATTCTTGGCATATAGCGGCGGGATATTTTTGGCCGGCGGCGGGGCGAACGTCGCCGCATTCTCGCCCGGTTATGACGGAAACAACGATATATCCGTCGGCGCCATCACGACAGGAACGATGCCCATAAGTCCGTATTCCATAACCGGGTCCGGGCACAACGCGACGACAGTTAACAGGTTTTGGATAACTTCGCTTGCCGGCGCGACATATTCGTCCAACGATGGCATAACATGGGTGTCCAGGGGAACGGTCGCCAGCAGCAGCGGTCATGTGAATATGGTTCGCGCCAGCCGCGACGGAAACTCTGCTATGTCGGTATGCAGCGCGAACGGCAGCGACACGCAAATATCTTATTGGAACGGGTCCGCCTGGACGAACATAACAATGACCATCGGCGCGCATAAAACATCTGTCGTTCACGATGCCAACAGCAACCGGTGGATCATCGTCGGCATGGGATACGGGACGACGGCCATGTATTCCGCGCCGCCGCCGATAACCGCGTCTTCCGTTTGGACCAATCTGTATACGGGGGTGACCCCCAGTCCCAACGGGTACGTTATGAGCGCCGTCTTGTTGCGCCAGGGCCGCATCTGGATGAGCGGCATTACTTCCCAGCCATTTTTAAGGCAGAATTCCAGCGGCGCGTTCCAGACAATATCAACGCCTGGGACCGCGACCCAGGGCGCGGCGTTGCTGTCCATAGATGCGGACAGCGTGGCGCGGCAATAAGCGCCGCTTTTCAATTGTTTTTTCCCCCGGCTGGTGTATAATCCGCACATGGACAAATCAATTTATGATTTCTTAAATACCGACCTGCAATACATCAAGGGCGTTGGGCCGGTTTTGGCCGCGCGGCTGGGCGTATTGTTCGGCGGCGATATTACCCCCCCCGGCGCGCGCGAAAGCGCCGCCACCCCCCCGTTGGGGGGGAATGGCCGGCGGGTTCTGGACTTTCTGCTGAATCCGCCGCGCGCCGTGCGCGCGCGCAATGCGACCGATAGCGTCGTGAATGCGGCCGCGGGCGAAGATATCACGATCGCGTTGCGCATTGACGCCTATAACGCGGGCGGCGCGCGGTATTCGCGTTACGGCAAGAAATTTACGGCGCCGGCGCAAATCGTATGCCGCGATAAATTCGGCGCGGAAGTAAAGCTGCAATTCTTCAACACCAAATTTTTTGACTATTGGAAAGAAAAAATGCCCATCGGCGAATGGCGCATGGTTTCCGGCAAACTGGAATTCTCGGACCGCGGCGGCGCGGTCATAAATCATCCGGACTTTATAGAGAAGATGGAGGACGCGGGAAAAATCCCGGCGGTTCAGCCGATATATCCGCTGTCCGAAGGGCTGACCCAGAAAACAATGGCGAATATCCGCGATCGGATTTTTGAGAAGTTTGGCGTTCCCCTCCCTTGGAGGGGTGTCACGCCGGAAGGTCGGCGTGACGGGGTGGTTGATGGAATGGGTCAAGATAGCGACGGAAGTAATAGTAATTACATTTTCAATACGAATGATTTTCTTAACCACCCCGTCAATTTTGTTTGCGAAAAAGCACAACAAAATTGCCACCCCTCCAAAGGAGGGGAACGACCGAATAACGAATTTCTGGATAATCTGCGCGCGGCGCATTATCCGACATGCGCAGGGGATACGGAAAGCACGTCGCCGGCGCGGCAGCGTCTGGCCTATTGCGAATTGTTCGCCCAGCAATGCGCGATCGCGCTGACACGGAAAAAACGTGAGACGTTAGACGTGAAGCGTGAAACGATAGAGCGTTCCAATGCGGACTCACGCCTCACGCCTTACGTTTCACGTCTTTATCAGCTCTTGCCGTTTTCATTAACGGATGCGCAGACGCGCGTGGTGGAAGAAATCTTGATTGACATGAAACGCGATCAACCCATGATGCGATTGGTTCAGGGCGATGTGGGATCGGGCAAAACAATCGTTGCGTTGATCGCCATGTTGTCGTGCGCGGAATCCGGGGCTCAGGCGGCCTTGCTCGCGCCCACCGATACCTTGGCGAAACAGCATTATGAAAAAGTAAAACCGCTGTGCGACGAACTCGGCATCGTATGCGATATCTTCACCGGGCGGGACAAGGGCAAAGCGCGCCATGAAAAATTGATATCCTTAAAGTCCGGCCGCACAAAGATTATTATCGGCACGCACGCGCTGTTCCAAAACGATGTGGAATACAAAGACCTGGGCATTGCGGTGATTGACGAGCAGCATCGGTTCGGCGTTGCCCAGCGCGCGGCTTTTGCGGCCAAGGGTCGCTTTGTGGACTTGCTGGCCCTTTCCGCGACGCCAATACCGCGCACATTGTCCATGACCATGTACGGCGATATGGATATTTCGGTCATAGATAAAAAGCCGGCGGGGCGCATGCCGATAAAAACCACAATCCTGCCGGTCGCGCGCGTCGGCGCATTGGTTCAGCGGATAAATGCCCAGCTGGCGGAATCAACCCATCAGAATCCGGTGAAAGTATTCTGGGTGTGTCCCTTGGTGGAAGAAAGCGAAACATCGGACATGATGGCGGCAGAGGCGCGGTATGAGTTTTTGAAAAAGCATATTGTGGGCGGCACCGTCGGCCTGGTCCACGGCAAAATGCCAAAGCCGGAACGCGATAAAATCATGGCCGAATTCGCAGATCCCAATTCCAACATGCGCGTGCTGGTTTCCACAACGGTGATAGAGGTCGGAATTGACGTTCCGCATGCGACAATCATGGTGATTGAAAATGCGGAACGCTTCGGCCTGTCCGCGCTGCACCAATTGCGCGGCCGCGTGGGCCGGGGCAGCGCGCAATCGTTTTGTATTTTGATGTATGGCGATAATATTACCGAAGACGGCCAGAAACGGCTACAAATTTTGTGCGACACGGACGACGGGTTTGTGATTGCGGAACAGGATTTGATGATGCGTGGTGTCGGCGAATTGCTGGGCACCAAACAATCCGGCTGGATTCAGTATCACTTTGTGGACTATCGCGAGCACCGCGATATCTTCAAGCTGGCCCAGCGCGACGCGAGTGCGTTAATCGGGCGCGATCCCTCGCTGATGTCGGCACGCGGCCAATTTGCCCGCGATATGATGTGGGCATTCGGGGAAGATAGCTCCGGATTAAAAAACTGAATGGTAACATGGAAAAGATTTTAATTCTTGCATATCCCGGCAGCGGCAAAACATATACATCGGAAACGTATGATAATGTCGTTGATTTTGAGAACCTGGATTTCATATACATCTATGATAAATCAATCGCGCATCTTCCGCTTGATATGCGAAAGGGAAATACCGCGCAACGCGGGCCCAATCCTGGATGGCCAGAAAATTATTTTGATGCCGCAATGCAAGAATTAAAAAAGGGAAAAATATTAATGTCGTCCTTTATCTCTCCTGTGTTAGAGGCATTTGACAGCGCAGCGTTCAAGGCTCTTGCAAATGATGTTCGTATTATTCTGGTAATGCCCAAACCAGAAAACTTTGATGAGTTTGAGGAAAGATATAAAAGCCGCAACAACAGCAGTAACTTTATTGAACGCCGTCGGGCAGAGATTCCGTCGCTTTTGGAATTGTTTAATGGCGCGGACGCTTATGAAAGAATACTATTAAATCGCGGTCAGTTTCTTGACGACGCGCTTGTAAAGCATGGAATCAGCCTGAAAAAACGTCACTAAGAAATTAAAAACAAAACCCTTCTTTACGAAGGGTTTTGTTTTCACAAATCCAAACTCTTATCTTTTATGATTTTTCGGATTCGCTTTAAGAAGTCGGATAACTTCACATCCGCCGTCTGTTCGCCGCCGCGCATGCGCAAGGAAATGTTTTTGTTTTCCATTTCTTTGTCGCCCACGATAACGACATAGGGGATTTTCATTTTCGCCGCCGCGCGGATCTGATACCCGACCGTATTGCCGTCGCCGTCGTATTCGGCGCGAATGCCATTGCGGACAAGTTTCTGTTCAATCTGTTTCGCATATTTTTTATGCTTGTCCGAAACAGAAAGGACCTTTGCCTGCACGGGCGACAACCACACGGGCAGATTCCCGCCGCACCTTTCCAGGTATACGGCAATGAACCGCTCCATCGCGCCCAGCACCGCGCGATGAATCATTATCGGCGTATGCTTTTGCCCGTCTTCGCCGACGTACGACATCCCCCATTTCTCGGGCAGATTCAAATCCAGCTGAATCGTCATGCATTGCCATTCCTTGCCATTGTTGTCAATGGCCATGACATCTATCGCCGGGCCATAGAACTTCGCGCCGCCGATGTCTATATCATACGGAATCTTTTTTGACCGTAAGACTTCTTCAATGGATTTGCCAGCGAATTCCCAGACTGGCTCGTTCTCTATATATTTGTCCCGCTTGTTCGCCATATCGCGCAGCGAAAGATATACTTTGAACTTGTCGTATCCGAAAATCTTGTGGAACGCGAACCCAAAATCAAAGACCTTGGACAACTCGTCCTTGAATTGATCTTGGCGGCAAATAATATGCGCATCGTCTTGCGTGATAAGGCGCACGCGCAACAATCCTTTCAGTCCGCCGGATGCCTCGTACCGATACACGCGTCCCAACTCGCAATATTTTATCGGCAGTTCTTTATAACTGTGCGGGGACGAATTATAAATACGGACGTGAAACGGACAGCTCATTGGTTTCAGATAATACGCGCCTTGCTCTGACTTGTCCTTTAACGACATGTCCATCGGCGGATACATCATATCCGCGAAATGCGCCAAGTGTCCGGATTTTTCAAATAGCTGTTTCAGTCCGATTTCCGGCGTGTAAACGTATTTGTATCCGTGCTTGCTGTGATGCTCTTTCCAAAAGGATTCTATTTGATCGCGCACGATGGCACCGTTCGGATGCCACAGCGCAAGGCCGGGGCCGACGTATTCATCAATAGAGAATAAATCAAGCTCCCGTCCGATGCGGCGGTGATCGTTTTCAGGAAGCTCTTCTGATTTGATTGCTTCCAAGTTTTTATCATTCTTCATTTTTTGACCTTTTTAACTACCGGAATTATACCATAGATAATCCCGGGATTATTGTTGTTTATAATTATGAATATGTGTTTGGGCGCAATACCCAAGGGGGGAGAAATATGACCGCCCTAGGCGGTGGTGGTGGTAAAGGTCAAAGACACAACAGACAACCCGGCACTTGCATTCAAGTCCCGTTTCAGAATAATTTCAAAGTTGTCTTTTCTGTTCAACATGAATAAAATTATACGATATTATTTTCAAAAGTCAAGAGATCTCCCGCTAAGCCGTCTTTGCCTTCCAACGCAGCGATGCATGCGCGCCGTTGCAGAACGGTTTATTCATGGATGCGCCGCAGCGGCACAGCGTCTGTTTCTGGCGGACTTCGTAAGAACGGCCGGATTCCGATTCCACGCGTATTCCGCCGCGAATCCATAACGGGCCGGAAATTTTTAATCCGCCATCTTCTATCGTATGCACGCTTGGCTGGGATTTGGTTTCCAATGATTCTCCGGAATTGGTAAACATCAGCAAGCGTCCCGCGGGGCATAAATTCGCCTCGGCCGCCGCGAGGCGGTCCGCCGCCGTATCGCCCCGCATCACCAGGTTCCAAATGCGTCCGCCGCGGTCGCAGAACCGCGCAAAGGCGCAATAATTTTCATTATCCAGCAAAGTTTGTTTGGGCCCCTTGATTGCAGTGGCCGACGGTTGTTCCATCACGTTTGTGAAACTGGCCGTTTCCGTTCCATCGTATGCGGATGTCGCGTGCGAGCCGTCGCAGAACGGGGCGTTCGCGGTCCTCCCGCAGCGGCAGAGCGCGACCGGGTCGGCCCGGATGATGAATGTTTTTCCGTTGCCGTATTTGACCGAGATTCCGTTTTCATCCGTCAGGATTATTTTTTCGGATATCTTGCTGGCCCCGAACAACAGATAGGGTCCGTTTTTGGTAACCCGTATATACGGCATTTTTTGTTCCGGCATAATGAGCCCCCTGGTTATCCGTTCAATCATAAATCATAAATCATAAATCATAAATCTTAAATAAGATTATATTCCAGCGGGCGTTGTGTTTTATTGCCAATTTTGATAAAATAAAGTTCAAGAAAAACAGACTACCCCGCAAAGCTAGGGTCGTCCGCTTCTGCGGACTCCCAGCTTTGCTCCCCTTCTGAGAAGGGGAACCAGTGCTCATAGTTTCAAATATATGGGCGCGCCACTGCCCTTCTCAGAAGGGCTGGATTTTGTTGGCAAGCGATGCGCGTCAGCGCGAGCGAGTCTAAAAAATCCGGGGTAGTCTTATGCGGACAGCGAGGCGCGCAATGGCGGACAAATATCTTTCAATCAAGGAACGCGTGACGGGCTTTTCATTTGCCAATCTCGGGATTTTTTCCGGGTTCGGCGGCAGCATCATTGACGCCGTATACGGGCTGATTCTGTTTGATATCTTCAAGAGCACCGCCGCCGTCGGCGTATATTCAGCGGTCTATAACGCGTTCATCCTGCTGGTGACGCTGTTCGCGGGCGAGTTCTTTCGCCTGATGACCAAGTCGCGGCTGTTCTACATCAGCATGATTGCGATCGGCGTATGCTATTTTATGATGGCCTTTTCCATAAAGCCCGCGACCTTTATCGCGCTGGACTACACGTCCGGCATCCCCCAGGTTCTGGTCGGAATGCTGATTCCTCTGTTCCTGGCCGACTTTTCGCGGAACATCGGCATGGCAAAACTGAACGGGCGGTATCATTTATGGCTGAACGTCGGCGCGCTGGCCGCGCCGCTAATCGCGATGGCGATCGCCGGCCGGTTCGGAATCCGCACGCCTTTCTTTGCGGTCGCGGTGATTTATATCATCGGCGCGGCGTATTTCAACCTGTTCGGAATTATCCAGCCGGACAAGACGGTGAAAAAAATCAGTCCGCGCCGCACGCTGAAATCCATCTGGCGCAATACGGTCGGATATTTTCGCCGGAAAGAGCTGATGCGCGCGTATCTGATTAATTTCGGATTTTCGGCCCTCGCCGCCATGCGAAAGCTCTATGTGCCGATCATCGTGATAGAACAGGGATTTTCCAAGGGAACGCTGGGTTGGATTCTGACGCTGGGCATCATCCCCTATGTCCTGCTGTCCGAACCATTGGGGCGGATTGCGCGGAAATACGGCACGCGTTTATGGATGGTTTTGGGATTCCTGTCGTTCGCGGGATTCGCGTTCTGGGCAACGTTCGCGACAGGCTGGACATTATTGGCGATATTCGTTTTGTGGCAGATTTCCGGCGCATTGATGGAGCCGGTATACGAGCTATTCTTTTTTGACGCCGTGAAAAAGCCGGAACAGCCGCGTTTTATCGGGATATTCAAGACCGCGGGCAGCATACCGAAATTCCTGGCCCCGCTGTTGGGCGCGGCCGCGATATTCGCGTTGGGGATGACGTCAGCCGTATGGATTGTTGCTGGACTCGTCGGGGTTGGTGCGGCATTCCTGGCGATAAAAAAGTAATAATTCGTAAAGAATTTACAATTTATTACTTGCTACTTTCTACTTGCTACTTTGTCGTTTATTTACTACCCTTTTTTACATTGAAGAAAGGAGAATTTCATGGCAAAAGCAAAGGAAGAAAAGGCGGCCGCAGCGGCATCGCCAAAGATGAACCCGGCGTTGGAATCGGCATTGGCGCAGATCAAGAAAGAGTTCGGAAAAGACGCGATAATGACCATGGGTGACGGCGCGCAGCAGAATATAGAGGCCATATCATCCGGATCCATCGGGCTGGATATTGCCCTCGGCATCGGGGGTTATCCGCGCGGGCGCATTGTGGAAATCTATGGGCCGGAATCATCGGGCAAGACGACACTCGCCCTGCATGCGGTGGCAGAGGCGCAGAAAAATGGCGGAACAGCCGCGTATATTGACGCTGAAAACGCGCTGGATCCCAACTATGCGCACAAACTGGGCGTTGACGTGAAAAACCTGATTATTTCCCAGCCGGAATCCGGCGAGCAAGCCTTGGAAATCGCCGACACCCTGATTAAATCCGGCGCGGTGGATGTGGTCGTCGTGGACTCTGTCGCGGCACTGGTGACCAAGTCGGAACTGGAAGGCAATATGGGCGATACCTTTGTCGGAACGACCGCGCGACTGATGTCGCAATCGTTGAGAAAGCTGGCGGGCAGCGTTTCGCGTTCCAATACCCTCTTGATATTTATCAATCAAATCCGTATGAAGATCGGCGTGATGTTCGGCAACCCCGAAACGACATCCGGCGGAAATGCGTTAAAATTCTATGCGTCTGTGCGCCTTGATATTCGCCGCATTGGTCAGATCAAGGACAAGGAAAACGTGGTCGGCAATGAAACGCGCGTGAAAGTGGTGAAAAACAAAGTCGCGCCGCCTTTCCGCACGGTTGATTTCAAGATAATGTATGGCGAAGGGATTTCCCGCACGTCCGAGATTCTGGATATGGGCGTCAAGATGGGCCTGATTGACAAGGCCGGCGCATTCTATTCGTATAACAGCGAACGCATAGGCCAGGGCGAGGCGAACGCGCGCCAGTGGTTGCGCGATCATCCGGATGCGGAAAAAGAATTGCAGAATAAAATCATGGCGCATTCGGCGGGCCTGGCCGAAGAAATGACCACGGGACCTGCCGCAGAGGATAGTGCCGTGGAATAAATTTATAACAAAAGGATAAAAAATGAAAAAACTTTATATATTTCCAATGATCGCGATGCTGGCCGCGTGCGGCGGCGCACCGACGCAGAATATCGTCCGTGGTCAGATTGACGACAATACGAAATTCAAAATTGCGCCAGTGGCCGTAGAGATAGAAAGCCTGTGTCCCGCGCCGAGTTATCCTGATTCAAAAAAGCTGGGTGCTATTTTCCAGAAAATGGTTGCTGATGAATTCTGCGCGAAACAAACATGCACCGATAAAACCGGGGATAATGTGGTTGATATCGCGATACGAATAAAATACCATCGCGTGTTCCAAGGCGAAGGGTTCGCCTGCAGCGAATCATTTTCACAGAGCACGATGCAGTGGGCGGCCGATTTCACAAAAAATGGCGCGGTATTGTCAAACGGTGAATATTCCAGTGTTCTGACGCCGTCGTTCGGCCTGTTCGGCAATCTTGGGCGCATAGCGACACAGTTGTCATTCTCCGGCGGCCCAGAGGAAGAAATGAACAATATAAAAGCAATGACCACGGGTAAAAACGGCATCTCCGAAGGATTATCAAAGACTATTGATAACCTGAAGTAATAGTTATGGCCATCAAAAACATTTTTTGGGATGTGGACGGGGTTCTGGCAAACCTGAACTTCGCGTATTTTAATTTTCTGAAAAATCATCCGAACTGGCGCGAAACATACAAAGAGCTGCAATGGGCGGATTTGCCGGCGGCATTGCCCATCGGGCCGAAATACGGCGCGCTGGAATTGAAATCCCATCCGACGCTGGGCGATAAACTGGATTACGATTTTTGCCACAGCTTGGAATTCTTTAATAACCGCCCGCTGTATCCGGATGCGATTCCGGCATTGCGCGCTTTGAATAAATTGGGATACCGCCAGATCACGGCATCCGCGACATTTGACGTTGCGACAAAAACGGCGTTGCTTAAAAAACTATTCGCGGACGCGCTGTTTCTGGATATTGAATGCGTCCGGCACGGAACATTCATGTCCGACACGGCCAAGGAAAATTTGCTGAAATACGCCTGTGAAAAATACGGATTGGATCCGCGCGAATCGGTTCTGGTTGACGACCGGATTTACAATCTGCCGGCCGCGATGAATATCGGCATGCGGGTTGTGCGGATGCGCAGCGAATTTACGACGGATTCGCCCGCGGAATTTAAAAACGTGCCAGAGGTTCGCAGCAATTATGAATTTGTCGGCTGGCTGATTGCGAATAATAATTAAAAATAAAAAGGAAACATTATGAAGACGGTAGTTATCATTCCCTGCCGGATGGCGTCCGAACGCCTGCCCAAAAAATTTATGCAGGATATAAACGGCAAGACATTAATCCGGCGCGTGTATGAAAATGTGTCGCGCGTGTTCGGCCATTCGGATTTGTTCATTGCCTGTGACGGAGAGCCGCTGTATTCCCATACCAAAGAATTCGGCGCGAACGCGGTTATCACGGATCCCGACCTGCCCAGCGGCACGGACAGAATCGCGGCGGCCCTGAAAGAAATTGATCCGAACGGGGACAAATACGACATAGTGATAAATTTCCAAGGCGACGATGTGAATGTTGACCCGACCATCTGCGCGCGTCTGGTTGATTTAATGCGGCAGACAAAATGCGACATTGCAACCGTCGCGCAGCCGATAGACGACGCGGGACTGATAAATAATCCGAACATCGTCAAAATCGCGATGGGCGAAAACGGCCGGTGCGTGTATTTTTCGCGGTCTCCGATTCCGTTCGCGCGCGCGGTCGGCGGCGTTGACAACGCCCTCTGGCATATCGGGATTTATGTTTACAACGCCGCGTCCTTGCGAAAATTCGTGTCATTGCCGGTCGGAAAGTTAGAGGCGACCGAAAAGCTGGAACAGCTGCGCGCACTGGAAAACGGGATGTCAATTTACGCGTTGACGGTAAAAGATACCCGTATGGATCCCCGCGCGCCGGCGGATGTGAATACCGCGGAAGACCTGGAGGAAATGAGGAGGTTTGTAAAATGAGCCACGTAAAGATTTCAGAAAAAGTCATCTTTGGAAACGATTTGCCATTTGTATTAATCGCCGGGCCGTGCGCGATGGAATCGCGTGACCATGCGATGATGATGGCGGAACAGCTGGTGCAACTGACGGATAAATTGAACATCCCGTTTGTGTTCAAGACCAGCTTTGACAAGGCCAACCGGACGTCCGTCGCATCGGGCCGCGGCGCGGGGCTGGAATACGCCATCTCTGTCTTTGATGAAATTCGTGAACACTTCGGATGCCCCGTTGTGACGGACGTTCACACCCCGGACCAGCCGGCGGTTGTCGCCCCGCACGTTGACATGCTGCAGATTCCGGCGTTTCTGGCGCGTCAGACCGATTTGCTGGTGGCGGCGGCGAAACCCGGAAAGCCGGTTAATATAAAAAAACCGCAATGGTCGGCCGCGTGGGATATGAAATCCACGTTAAAGAAAATGGCCGATTCCGGAAACGATAAAATCCTGCTGACCGAACGGGGGACCAGCTTTGGCTATAACAACTTTGTCGTGGATATGCGCAACATCCCGTGGATGGAAACATTGGACGCGCCGGTCGTGATTGACGCGACGCACGGCATTCAACAGCCGGCGTCCGGCGGCTGCACATCTGGCGGGGACCGGCGGCTGGCCCCCGTTATTGCGCGCGCGGCGTTAAGCATCGGCGTTGCAGGCGTGTTTGTGGAAACCCATGATAATCCGGACGCGGCCCCTTGCGACGGGCCGAATATGATTAAACTGTCGGATATGGAAACCCAGCTGCGGATTTGGAAAGAGCTGGACGCCATCGCAAAACAAAACCCGATAGTGTTATAGCCGGTCAGATTTTACTATAAGAAATACGATTTTTATGGTATAATTAAAATGTCCAAAAAAATCGGTCGGTTTTTTAGGACATTTTTATTTTCATTTGCAAAATTAAAAAATCCCCAAATTTCGCGCCTTTTCCCAGTGCCTCTGTTTTTCATCGGACGAGTAAAATAACCGACCGATTTTTTTCCTCGGTTTTTCATGGCGGAAATAGCGGAGGATTGAATGAAAATCAAACTTTACATTTGCGCGATCGCTGTCGCGTTGTGCGCCGCATGGCCGGCGTTCGCGGCCGTCAGCGCCGACTATGCCGCAGAGATGGAGCTGGCCAACAAAACCGCGCTGCGCGCCGCGCTGAAGGCCGAAATCGCCCAGATAGATTCCGAAATCTCCAGATGCAACAAGGCCAAAACAAACTGGACAGCGGCGACGGTCGTCGGCAGCGTGGGCGTTGTCGGAACCGGCATCGGCGCGATTGTCCAGCATAACCAGATTCAATCCAAGAAGAGAGAGCTTTCGGACTTGAGAAATTCTCAATAGTCAAAGCGGCATTAAGTGCCATCCCCGGAATTTCCGCAGTGGCGCAAAGCGCCATCCGGGAAATATCCGGGGACCGGCACTAAAACATATTTGCCGCGGCGATTGTGGGCAAAAATAAAAGGAAGAGGGATGAAAGTCTTTACGAGTTCGTTCATAACCCGCGCGGCGGCGATATGCGTCGTTATTGTAGGGGCAAATAATTATTTGCCCCTGTGGAATAGCGCCGCGAATGCGGCCAGTCTGGACATGCAGATTCAGATGGTGAATTCCGACATCGCGCGGCTGACGGCGGAACGCGATGAAAAAATGGCGCGGCTGCAATCTTGCGCCAAATCCGTGAACGGATTCAAAATAGCGGGAATCACGACGCTGGCCCTGACGGGCGTCGGCATCGGGATAAATATTGCAGAGCACAACACAATATCCAAACTGAATGACCAGATAGATGCGACCAAGGCGGAAATCGCGCGCGCAGAGTGGGAAAAGGCAAAGCAGGCGGAAATAGACAGATTGAAGCAACAATTGGCAAGTCAAGAGAAACAGCGGCAACAGGCCATAAATGACGAACGAACGGGCAGCATGGCCAATGCGCCGAAACCCGGCGAAACAATAGTCGCCGGACAGCCGTGCGACGCGGAATATGATTGGATTGGCAACCCACAGGCCGGGTGCCCCAAAGGTCAGTCCAGACAATGCATAGACAAGAAATGGGGCGAGTGCCGGGTGCCGCTCTCGCTTACCGTTACGGAGATAACGCCTGTAAAGCGCCAAATCGCCGGATGCTATGGAATTAAAGATTACAACGCGTTCCGGCCGCAGATAAGGGATTACTTAAAATCGGATTATGCGAATTTTTCCGCCGACAACGGCGGATACGATGCCAGCATACAACAGATAGATTACTCGGCCAATGCAAACGGATGTTTGGAAAGCATAACTTATCAGAGCAAGGAATTTAATATCTTCGTCTATAACTTTGTCTGCAATGATCCCAATGCGAATTGCGCCGGCGCGACAAATTCCGCATCTGCTGTTCAACAACAGGGCCAAACTACGCAGACAGTGGCAACGTCCGCTGTATCCGTTTCTGTGCCGCCGACAGAGCCGCAAAAACAAAAGGAACGGGCCGGCGAAACAAGCGGGCGATCGGCGCCGATGCCGCTTTTGCCCGCGGGGGCCGCACCGCAATTGGCTGTCCCTGCGGCGCCGGCGTTATCCAATCTGACTATGCCCGCCCAAGTCCCGATGACGGATAAACAGAAAGCAAAGGCCCTGGAAGAAATTAACAAGAAAGAAGCCCAGAATCTGAAAGACCTCCGCAGCATGGATAAGGCCGATGCAAAGGCCGATCTGGGCCAAGTGAACGCCGCGAGGAGAGAGATGTCCGGCACCATCAGCGATGCCCAAAGAAAGCAGATGGATGATTTGCTGAAACGGCGGTATCCCGACTTGATCGGCGCCCAGGAATTATCCCCGCAGGAAAAGGAAGAGCTGGGATGGCTATTATTGCAAGCGCAGCAGGACCAAGCCGCATACGGCGCGCGGCTGGACGCCAAGGCCGCGGAGTTAAAGGCAAAGATTAAACAGTCGGACAACCAATACAAGCTGGATATGGCGAAAAACAAACTGGACGGCCGCACGATAAGCGAAGGCATCGCAATGGATAATCTGACCCAATTCCAACTGCCGGCCAATCCGACGAGCGCGGAGGTTAACCAGGGAATGAATCTGGTGAAAAAAGCTGAATCGGAGATATCGGACCTGGATTACGAGGTCGCGCCCTGGCGCAACAATGCAGAGGCGAATTGGCTGAGCGCGGCGGATTTGTCTTATCTGCGCGGATTGGACGCCCGGATTACGACGGACCGGAATACGGTCGGCCAACGGCGGGCGGAACTGGAACAGGCCCAGCGGACCATTGACACCCAACAGATGCAAGACAGGCTGAAAGATGTCCGGGACGCCAGACAGGAGAATATCAACAAAGCCCTGGGCTTATAGCTTTCACATATTGGATTGTTTTGGCGCGATCGCAATCGCGCCAATTTGCATGGCGCCGCCGAATATGATAATATTCCCACCATGAGAGAGAAGAGTCCGACCCCAGGAATAAATCTTTTTCCGCGAACGCTCGCCGGATTCTATTGGGAACTGGCGCGGCGGTTCTGGCCGTTCATTTTCGGGCTGATCGCGCTGAGCGTCTTTTACGGCGTGCTGTCCAAGGTTTTGCCGGCGTTATCCGTCAAATGGCTGTCCGATGCGATAACGGGCGCCGCGCCCGGCGTTCCGCTGGTCCCCCAGGTCATGCCGGTCGCGATCGCATTGGGCGCGATGTTCGTCGCGCTGTTTCTAGCCGATTGGATATCGTCGTTTGTGGATGGCCACTACGCGCCGCTGGTGCAGGCGAAGACCGGCGAGATTCTGTATGACCGTCTGTCAAAGCAATCGGTCGCATTCTTCAAGGACAATTCAGCCGGATATTTGGTAGAGCAGGGCAACACGGTCGTTTCCAATTTCAAAAAAATCTGCGTTGACCATATAGAAAAAATACTGGGTCTTTTGTTCGCGATCGCGATCAGCATGACGCTGATGTTCCAGGTTCATTGGAAAGTGGCCGCGCTGTTTTCCGTATGCGCGGGGCTGCGCCTGGTCCACTGCGGATTCCATGTGCGCGGCATGACCAGGGAATGGGTCGCGGCGTCGCGATTGGGCGCCCAGGTCACGTCAAAATACGTTGACAGCATTTCCAACTTTATGAATATAAAGCTGTTCGCGCGCCGCGATGACGAGCGGATTTATCTGAACAAAATCCGGCTGTCGCACGCGATCGCGCGCCAGCGCGCGAACCGGGCGGCGCGCATGTTCTGGCTGTTCCCATACGCGTATGAGAAGTTTTGCATGATCGCGCTGATATTCATGCTGGTGCAGCTATACGGCGCGGGCGCGATGAACCTGGGCGACATGGCGTTTTCGCTGATGGCGTTCGTCACAATGATGGGAATGATCCGCAGCATAACATGGACGCTGCCGGATATTATAGACAGCGCGACCGCCGCGCACCAGGCGTATCGCGCGATTGCAAAGCCCATTAACATCTGCGACCCGCGCGGGGCCGCGCCGTTAAAGGCCGGCAAATGCGGGGTCAGTTTTGAAGATATTTCTTTCGGATACGGTAAAGAGCGTTTGTTCAGCGGTCTGACGCTGGATGTAAAGCCGGGGGAAAAGGTCGGCATCGTCGGGCTGTCCGGCAGCGGAAAATCAACGATGCTGTATCTCCTTATGCGGCTGTATGACGTGAACGGCGGCGCGATAAAGATAGGCGGCCGGGATATACGCGAATGCTCGCTGGATTCATTGCGCGCGGCGGTATCGTTCGTGCCCCAGGATTGCACCCTGTTCAACCGGACGCTGTCCGAAAACATTTCATACGGGGCAAAGTCGGCGAATCCGTCCCGCATAGTGGGCGCGGCGAAAAAGGCCAAGGCGCACGATTTCATCATGCGGATGGACAACCGCTATGAAACCGTCGTGGGCGATCGGGGCGTGAAATTATCCGGCGGCCAGCGGCAAAGAATCGGCATCGCGCACGCGATATGCAAAGACGCGCCGATAATAGTTATGGACGAGGCGACCAGCGCGCTTGATTCCCAGACCGAGGCGGCGATTCAGAATTCATTGAAATTAATCTTGCGCGACAAAACCGCGCTGGTCGTGGCGCACCGGTTGTCCACTCTGCGCCAGATGGACCGGATAATCGTGTTGAACCGCGGCAAGATTATGGAATCCGGCACTCATGCCCAGCTGTTGCGGAACAAAGACGGAATATATTATAAACTATGGATGATACAATCGGACGGATTTATCGCCTGATTATTTCCGCATTATTTCCGCGTCTTTTTGCGAATAACAGAATCCAGTTCTTTTTTGCGCAGGCGGATTGTCTGGGGCGTGACCTCTACCAGTTCGTCGTCTTGAATGTATGACAGCGCTTCTTCCAGCGAAATCTTGCGCGGCGGGGCCAGGAACAGTTTTTCGTCCGCAAGAACGCTTCGGATATTGTTGACCTCTTTGCCCTTGATCGGATTTACTTCCAGATCGTTTTCCTTGCTGTGCTCGCCTATAATCATGCCGCTGTAAACCTGGGTCTGCGGCTCTATAAACAATGTTCCGCGCGGCTGCAGGTTAAAGAGGGCATAAGTCGCCGCAGCGCCGTTTTCCATGGATACCAGCACGCCCGGACGGTATTGGTCGGTGTCGCCGCGATAAGGGCCCCATGAAGCGAATATCCGGTTCATTATTCCGGTGCCGCGCGTGTCGGTCCTGAATTCCGAAAGATATCCGATTAAACCGCGGGACGGCGCGGAAAATGTTATGCGCGTTTTGCCGATGCCGGATGGTTTCATTTCCGCAATGGTCGCCTTGCGCTTGGTCATTTTTTCTATCACAACGCCGGTGTATTCGTCGTCAACGTCTATGACCACGTCTTCTATCGGTTCCAATTGCTCGCCGTTCGGGCCCGTCTGCATCACAACGCGGGGGCGGGATACGGACAATTCAAACCCTTCGCGCCGCATGGTTTCAATCAGTATGCCCAGCTGCAGCTCTCCGCGTCCGGACACCTCAAACGATTCATTGTTCGCGGATTGCGTGACTTTTAATGCGATGTTGGTTTCGGCCTCGCGGAATAACCGCTCGCCAATCATGCGGGATGTTAATTTCTTGCCGCCCGAACGCCCGGCCAAGGGCGAAGTGTTCACAAAGAATGTCATGGTCAGCGTCGGCGGATCAATCGGCAATGCCGGAATCGGGGCGAAAACAGACGGATCGCATAATGTATCCGCCACGGTCGCCCGACTAAAACCCGCGACAACCACGATGTCGCCGGCGGACGCGCTTTCCAGCGAAACCTTTTCAATCCCGCGGTGCTCTATGATTTTGGTAATCTTGGCGTTCTCCAAAAATTCGCCACGCATGTTAATCGCTTTCACCGCCTGGCCCACGCGAACGGTGCCGGATTCTATGCGGCCGGTCAGGATGCGGCCCACGTACGGATCCGCCTCTAACGTTGTCGCCAACATGCGGAAAGGCGCGTCAACTTCGCAACGGGCACCTGTTACCCCCCCCATCGCCCCTTCGGGCGACACCCCCCCGTTGGGGGGGAAGCAATCCGGCGCGGGAACATGATCAATGATTAATTGGAACAGCGGCGTTAAATCTTTATGTTCGTCCCCCTTCGCCAAGGCTTCGGGGGACAAGTCGGTCAAATTGCGCACGGCCCAGCCATCGCGGCCCACGGCGTATACGTATGGAAAGTCCAGCTGGGAATCCGTCGCGCCCAGTTTATCAAACAAATCAAAAGTTTCGCTTAACACCTCGTCCGGGCGCGCGTCGGTTCGGTCAATCTTATTGATGGCCACGATGGGGCGCAGTCCCAGCTTTAACGCCTTGGACAACACGAATTTCGTCTGGGGCAGGGGGCCTTCGGCACTGTCCACCAGCAATATCACGCCGTCAACCATACTCAAAATGCGTTCCACCTCGCCGCCAAAGTCCGCATGCCCGGGCGTGTCCACAATGTTTATTTTATATTCGTGCCATATGACCGACGTAGGCTTTGCGCTGATTGTAATTCCGCGCTCGCGTTCCAGATCGCCGGAATCCATGACGCGCTCGGCCACGCGTTCGTTCTCTCTGAACGTGCCGGCCTGGCGCAGCATATTGTCCACCAGCGTCGTTTTGCCGTGATCAACGTGCGCGATGATTGCAATGTTTCGTATTTTCATAATGTTACCTTACAAAATTTTCCCGCCCCATTTCGGGCGAATGGGCGGAATTATACCGCGCTTTGTTTAATTTTCAAGGAAATTCGCAGGGGTTTATTTTTGCTGGGCCCGGATAAAATAATCATAGGCGGCTGCAGTATTTTTATTTCTTAGAACACACGACTCATACATTCTTTTAAGATCGGCAGGGGTGCAATTGACAATGGCCTCGGTCATAGCGAGATGCAAATTCTGTGAATCTGTCCGCTGTTTGGTCCGCAAGGCGTAAAGGGTGGAAATAAAAGTCGGCGCGGCAGAATAGCTAAACATATTGTTCAGGCTGTCATTCAGCAATGGGACGCCGATTAACGATGTGCAAACACCGGCATGTTGTTCCACACAGGAAAAGAAATTTTGGACGTCATAGCGATTAATATGGATAGGTTCAAAAACTTTTCTAAACGGGTGGCCGGAGTTCTTTTGCATCAAAGAATTAAGCTTTGTATGCATTTTTTCCGCTGTAACAGGTTGGCCGGGATAGTTAGCGCCGAAAAACATATTGTATATGCAGAGCCAAATGTCATGATATATTTTGTAAAAATCGGCGGATGGGATCTTGGCCGGCAGCGTTATTTTTAAATTATCCAAATCCTGTTCTTCTTTGCGCGTCAACCTAATATTATCGCAGGAATTTATAACGACAAGCGGGGTCGCCCTTATAAAGTCGGCAAAATCAAAAGGGTCATAGGTTTTATTTTGCATAAATGCATCCTTATAATTTGCATCCTCTCTATGCGCCGAATATTACAATGAAAATCCCGCGATTTCAAGCGCGGGATAGTTTTTATTTCTTTACCCCAATAACCTTTCGTCCGCCCATCAAGGGCTGCAGCTTTTTCGGCACGTTCACGCTGCCGTCCGCGTTCTGGTGGTTTTCAATCACGAACGCCAATGCGCGCGGCAGGGCGATCGCGGTATTGTTCAAGGTCGCGACGAATTTCACCTCGTTCGTGCCGTTTTCGCGATAGCGCGTGTTGGTGCGCCGCGCCTGGAACTCTCCGATTGCGGAACAGCTGCCGGCCTCGCCCCATCGGCTTTGCCCGGGCATCCAGACCTCTACATCGCATGTTTTAACCTTGTTAAATCCCATATCGCCGGTGGACAGGTTGATGGTGCGGTTCGGCAATTCCAGGTCGGTCACAGCTTCGCGCAGGTTGTTCAAGATGAATTCGTACATCTCGTCCGATTCCGCCGGGCGGCAGAAAATATACTGTTCCAGCTTGTGAAACTCATGAATTCGGTACAGGCCGCGGGTGTCGCGGCCGGCCGCGCCCGCTTCTTTGCGAAAGCAATTTGACAAGCCGAAGTATTTGATGGGCAATGCGTTTTCCGGCAGAATTTCATTGCGGTGCAGCGAATTCATGACGATTTCAGATGTGCCGGCCAGCGCGCGGTCGGTGTCGGCCAGCATGAACACATCGTTATTCATGACAGAGAGGTCGGATCCGATAAAATGCCCCGCGTCAAAAATCGTCTGGGGCTTTGTCACCGCCGACACGCGCATGAAGGTAAATCCCTTGGCAATCAGTTTTTGCGTGACGTATGATTGGATGGCAAAGTCCAGCTCTGCCGCCTCGCCCATCAAATGATACACGCGGGATCCGCTGATTTCGGCCACCTTTTCATTCATCCACCAATTGTTTTGATCCAGAATTTCCCAATGCGGCCGCGGGGTGAAATCAAACTTGCGGATCGCGCCCGATTCCGCCGTCACGACGTTGAATGTATCGTCAGGCCCAACCGGAGAATCCGGCGACGGGATATTCGGCACGCGGTGCAGCAGCTCGTTCAACGCGGCCTCTTTCTCGGCCAGTTCCGCGACATCCGCCGCGATTTCATTGCCAACCTCCTTGGAGGCCCCGATATATCCCATGCGCGCCTTGTTATCCGCGCCGGGGATTTTAGCGGTCAGTTTGTTTTTATACGCGGTCTTGGTCTGGGTTTCGGTTTTCAAGACGCGCACGCGTTTATCCAGTTTCAGTATTTCGTCCACAGGATCGGGGAATCCCTTCACCCTGCATGCGTTTTTTACGACGTCGGGATTTTCGCGGATGAATTTTAAGTCTAGCATTTTTAGAACCTTTGTTTTATTCCGACCTATGTAGGGGCAAATAATTATTTGCCCCTACACTGGTTTGGAACAGATATTAATTGTGATTATTATATAACGTGCGAAACATTTCGCAAATGAAATTATTCCCCCACAGGGGACGAGGAAAAGGACGAGAAAGACACAAAATAGTTTTTCATAACGGTTATATTATAACCCGTCCAAATTCGGAAATCAATAAAAATCCAACGCCTCGGCTTATTTTGAACCTTAATTTATATCAAATTGTTTGTTGAATTCTCCCAGCTGTTTTTGAAACAGTTTGTCGGCATCCCAAGTTTGCGGATTGCCGGCGATATACGATGCGATTTTTTCATAGTCGCCGCCATCCCGGATAATGTGCTCGTAATAATTCCGTTGCCAGATCGGCTTGCCGATGCGTTTTGATACTGACGATTTGTATCCGCGAATGATCGCCCCAATTGTGTCGGATGGCGACCGCAGGTTGGGCGTATGCGATACGCCCCTACATGGCGCGTTCCGAGGCGACATGTTCGCCCCATCACTCGGACCTTGTAGGGGCGTATCGCATACGCCCATGTCGGGCGCGCTGGGGCCGTTCTTTATAATAATTCCGTGTATATGATTTGGCATGACTATAAATTCCAATAATTCTATTTCGGGACGAATATTTGCCGAATTAATCCATTCGTCGTGGGCAATCCTTCCCCATTCGTTCAAAACCATTTTTCCGTCATGGATGCGGCCGAAAATACATTTTTTATCATGTGCGCAAATTGTTATGAAATACAGCCCCTGATGCGAATAGTCATAATTTTTTAATCGGATTGACCGACGATGATGTGTTTGCGGGTCAAACATTTTATGCTAAATTCCTGACGGGCGCATTAGAATCATCACGCAATCGCCACCAGCGGCAGCTGGGTCGCCAGCTCGTCGCGGAACAGGGTCGGCTGTTCCTCTATCCTCTCAAACGTTTTAACGAACAAATAATCGGACAGGCGGTTGAAATACTGCATGATAGGCAGCAGGTTCATATAGCGTTCCGCCTCGGCCTTTTGACGCTCTGTTTCCGCAAATTCAACCACGCGGCGTTCCACGCGGCGGCATACGGCGCGCGCCAGCGACACGGGCCCCCGCGGGTTCAGGAAGAAAGTCGGGATGGAATTATTGTGCGTCATAATATATTCTTCCAAACTTTCCACCTGGCGTTTCAGGCGCCACTCGTCAATCGTGCGGTAATACAGGTATCCCATCAGCTCCGAAAGAAAGGTTTGTATAGAATCAAATTTGTCGTCGGAAAGGCCGAGAACACAGTTCAGCTCGTCAATCTCGCCCATAATTTCTATGACGGGATGCGCCTTTGACGCTATCCTATCCGGATTCAGCTGGGTTATTCCGCTGTCGCCTGTTCTGGTTGTAATCTGCGCCATAACAAAAATCCTTTGGTCCTTAGTCGTTAGTCGTTGGTCGTTGGTCCGTAGGAGATTTATTCTAGCGACCAGCGACCAATGACCAACGACGTTTATTTCACCCCCGATGATCCGAAACCCCGCGCGCCGCGGTCCGTTTCGTTCAACGCTTCCACAAATTCTATATGCGGTTTTTCTATTCTTTGCACCACTAGTTGCGCTATGCGGTCTCCAAATTCTATTTTTATAGGTTTGTCCGACAAATTGGTCAAACATACTTTGCCCGTTCCGGTGTAAGAATGGTCAATCGTTCCGTAATGACACAACACCCCCTTGGCGGATAGGCCAGAGCGCGGGCGGATCAGCCATTCTACCAAATCGTCGTCATTGACTATCTGCAAGCGAATGCCGGAACTGATAAGTCTTGTCTCGCCGGGGTTCAGGGTTACAGAATCCTCTGCGCACCGCATGTCAATTCCGGAATCGCCGGCGCCCCAGGCCAGTTTCTTGTCGCTGTCCAGATACGCCGCGCGGACTTTGTCATTTTCAAAAACTATGTTCAGCTTCATGCCCCCACCCAAGATTTTCCGGGCGGCACCGCCGCCAATAAAGTCTATCCCGCCCCAGCAAGCGGGGGCGGGATAAACTATACTATTTCGCAAGCGCCGCCCTGGCATGCCGCCGCTGCCTCATACTTTACAAAATTCTTGTCCTCTATAATCGTGTCAAATTCAAAGCGATAGTGCTTGTCCGCGAATTCTTTGTATATTTCCTCGTTCGTATCTTCAAAAGGCGCCTGTTCATAGCTGGAGTCGGAATAGGGCAAAAGGGATATTCCGGTGTAATCGTCGCGGTTTTCCCACATCCATTCGCGGACCTCGTCCCATTCGTGATTCTTGACGTTGCAGGTGCATGACACGTTGTTGTAATTCTCGCCGCGGATGTGGCCCGGCTTTACCCAATGCTCAAACACATATTTCACGCGTTCCAGGAATTCCAGCGCGGTTTCATTCCGCCGCGTCACGGCGCCTTCGGGCGCGCGGATTACCAATGATATTACGGCGTCGGTGTCTTTGCGCTTGTCATTTTCTATCAGGTCCGGGAAATTCTCGGCCATGTATTTATACATGGGTTCCACCTTGTTCACGCGGATGCGGCGGATGTAATGCTTGGCATGCCACGGATGAATTCCGGACGATGTGCCGAGAACGGGCGCGCCGGTTCCGTCCGGCTTTACATTGGTCAATCTGTCGGCCGCCTTGATGCCGATGATTTTCGCAACATGCTCGTTCGCTTTCTTTACATGTTCCACGGCCTCTTCAAAATTCAGCTTTGTTATATCTGGATGCGACGCGATGCCGGTGATGGACACGCCGATCAGCGCCATGTCTTCCGCGTTTTCTTTCCATTTCGGGTCAATATACAGAAAGTCCGTGAATCCGGCCTGGAGCGTTCCGATGACGGACGCATAATACGCGCGCTCGTTAAAATCCTCTTGGGATTCAACAGTTCCAAGGTTAACGGACGTCAGGTTGCAGAATCCGTGGCTGGGCATAGAAATTTCGCAGCAGGGGTTCACCATCCATTCGTCGGAATTGGTCCATACGATTCCCGGCTCGCCGCAGCCGGACTTTTCGCATTGGGTGAATATCTTGTCAAATTCCTCGCGCGTTGTTGTCGTGCGGTCAAACTGGACGGAATTGTTGGAATTTCCGCGCTGGGGGTTTTCTTTCCACCATTCGCCTTCCTTGGCGTGCAGCATCAGCTCGTCGTCTTTATCAAACAAGGTTATCAGCGCGCTGCGCCGTATTCCGCCGGACAGCACAGAATCCGCCTCCCAACAGCACATGTCAAAGCAATTCAACGATGTCAGACGCAGGTCGTTCGCGGCGATTTTATTGTCCAGCAGCCGTTTTATATTGGAAAGCATTTTGCCCAAAGGCTCTGGCCCCGGGGCGTAACACAGCGAAGTTCTGATGAGCGAGCCTTTCGGACGTATGGTGGACAGGTCAAATTCTATATCGTCGCCGGTCACGAAACTGGCGTGCAAAAGCTCGCGCAGGCAATCCGCCCAACCCTCGATAGAATCTTCGGGCTGGAATTTGATTTTCTTGCCGTTTTTTTGTTTTAATGACGGCAGTTTGGATATAAAATTATGCCGCACGGAAATTCCGACCCCGCATCCGCAGAGCAGCAAATATTGCAGGTCCACAAACGCGCGCAAGGAATCCAGTCCGATCGCGGTGCAGTTATACAGCTTTGCGTTGTTCCTTAAAATCGCCTCGCCGCCGAATTGCAGGCTGCGGCCACTCGGCAAAATCTTTTTATCCGTAACAAATTCATATGCGCGCTCTATTATCGGGGCGGCCGCCGGTATATGGGCGTATTTGGCCAGATGCTGGTCCTTGTTCCTCTGCACGGTTTCGGCCCATGTTTCGCGGCGCTTTAAGTCCGGCAAATAGCGGGAATACTTCATGTAATAAACCAAATCCGACAATAATTTCAAAGACTCGTTCATAATCAAACTCTTGGCAATAATGCGATTTAAGATTGCGGATTTATGATTTAATAATCTTAAAATCCCTATAATCATAAATCTTAAATTTATACGGTTCGCCACCTTGGTTGGTTTAATAAAAATCAATAGGTAGTGGCTAATTCTGCTTTTCTGCCACAATATATAGTATTTTAGTTCCTTTTGCGTGTAAAAAATTTTATGAATCGTGCAAATTAGCTATTGATTTTCTGAAATGCGCAGATTTCAGGCCTTTCTTAATCTGGTGATTCGGATAAAATTAGGACAAAATTCCATATAGTGATTCGTTATATTTGACAAGGATTTATGTTTCCGACACTTTTGGCCCTTGCCGACAGATTCGGACTTGCGGACTGGCCGCAAAACGTGTAAAGTTGGCGGGCAAATAAATGGCGATGTTAACAGGTAAATGTAAAATGTGAAATGTAAAATGTTAAATGGAAAATGGAATGGGTCGGCTTTGCCGACAAGCCAAATAATTAGAATTGTGAGCAAAGCGAACACATTCCATTTACCATTTTACATTTACCATTTTACATTTTCCTTTTCACATTTTACATCTGCCATTTCACATCATATATAGATAACGGAGTTTTTTATGCATGACATTATTATTTTGGGTTCCGGGCCGGCGGGGCTGACCGCGGCGCTATACGGCGCGCGCGGCGCAAAGAAGACGCTGGTGCTGGGCGGCGATCAATTGGGCGGCCAGATGGCGACAATTCATTCGCTGGAAAACTATCCGGGAACGCCGGCGGTCAACGGCGCGGAATTGGCGGAAGTTATGAAAAAGCAGGCCGAGGCATTCGGCGCGGAATTCATTTTCGCCGAAGCGGGAAAAATAGAAATCCGCGAACCGAAAGCTGAAAGCGAGGGTTCGGTTCCCGGCCCCAGGTTTTCGGTTGTTGATAAAAACGGCAAAGAATACGAATCGCGCAGCGTTATAATCGCGACCGGCGCGAAACCGCGGCCCTTGGCCGTGACCGGCATTCGCGAATTCATGGGGCGCGGCGTGTCGTATTGCGCGACATGCGACGGATTTTTTTATTCCGGCAAAGACGTTATCGTCGTCGGCGGCGGGAATGCGGCGCTGAACGACGCGCTGTATCTGGCGGATCTTGCGCGGTCGGTAAAGATTCTTTACCGCAAGGACAGATTTTCGCGGGGCGAGCAGGTTCTGGTTGACCGCGTCAATGCCAAAGAAAACATACGCGTTATGTTTAATACGGAAGTGGCGGAGGTTGGCGGCGGCGCCGCAGGCGTTGAATATGCCGTCACCGCCGCGGGCGAAAAGATTCCCGTTGACGGCGTGTTCATAGCCATAGGGCACGAGGCCAATACCGATTATCTGTCCGAAGATATAAAGCGCGACAATATGGGGCGGCTGAGCCCGGCGGCGCTGCCGGCCGGACTGTTTGTCGCAGGCGACGTGCAGTCGGATCTGAAGATGCAGGTTGCGACGGCCGTCGGCGCGGGATGCGCCGCCGCGATGGACGCGATTGTTTTCTTGAATAAGGCGGTCAGCGGATAATGGTCAAAAAAACAGAGAACAGGAATCAAATCAGAATGCGCCTTTCCGGGCGCATTTTTATTGCGCCGGACATTTTCTATTTTTTACTTAAATTTTTCACTTTTTTTATTTTCCTATTTCTGTTAAAATGGGTCAACGGGAGATAAGCATGATTCTCAAAAAAGCTTGTATTTTATTGGCCTTTGCGCCTTTTTGCATTAACGCGTTCGCCGCTGCCGGCACTGGTGCGCCGCCGCCTTCGGGGTATTATCCGCCGGCGAACTTCCCAAGAAACCCCGCCGGATATTATTCTTCTTTGCCGGTCGTGCCGAAAGATTCCGGCGACGTATATTATGTCCGCGCGGACAAGTCAAGTTTCGCATACACAAACACCGGACCGGTGTTTATTCCCAGATGGTATGTCGGCGCCAGCGTATTTGCAAACTTCGCAATGTTTGAAAGCAAGCATTTGACCAACGGCGTTTTTGACGCGTCCGATCCCTACTCGGTTGATAAGTTCAATGTATGGCAATTGGGCGGATTTGTATCCGCCGGACAAAAATTTCATCCGAATTGGCGGATAGAGGGCGAACTGGGCTGGTTCGGAAAATATTCTGAATCGCAGTTCGGCGTGGATTTCAGCATACACACGCCTTATATAGTCGCCAATGGAATATATGATACGAACATAGGCAATTACGGCGGGATGTATTTTGGCCTGGGGCTGGGCGCCGCGTTCCCGACAACGTTCGTGGACTCTTGGCGCTTTTCATCCGGACCGAAAACAAAGACAGAGCTTTCGCCTATGATCGGCCTGATGGCCGGGTGGCAGTATCCGATCGCCAACAGCCTTTATCTTGACGCGCGCTATCGCATATCGGGATATTGGGGAACCGATCATACAGAGCAATGGATCAGCACAAGCAATGTGCAATACGATTTCACAAACAAAACCGGCCTTGTTCTGAACAACACCATATCGCTTGGCGTCAGATACGAATTCTGATCGGCTGAAAAAGATAAGAGAGAGAATCAATGACTCTGAGAAAAAATTTTTACGGTATAAAAAAGTGCGGGGCAAGCCTTTGCGCAATGCTGGCCGTGCTGGGCTTTGCAGGCTCGGGCGCGTCGGCGGCTTCCACCGTCCGCGTTGCCTCGGCCGCGCCGACGACAGGCGCGAGCATAGCCGGCGGGGCCGCTGCTGCCGCCCCAATTCGCACTTCCTCTCTTAATGTGGCGAACCAGCGTTTGTCCATCGGGCCGTATCTTGACGCCAAATCCAACCAGCTGACCGGAAATACCGGCGGCGGTTCCTCCATCAAGGTGCCGGGAACCGGAGGCGTCGCCGGCGGCGACAATGTAAATTTGTCCGGACTGGCCACCAAGGCGGAGTTGGATGCGCTGGCCGCCATCGTGGACGCTTTGCGCGGTTCCGTTGACGCATTGGATTTCAGCAACTATTATAATATCCCCCAGGTTGACACGATCGCCGCCGGGAAACAAGATGCCTTGACCGCCGGCACCGGCATAACGATAGTGGGCAATGTGATTTCCGCAACCGGCGCGGGGGGCGAGCCCATAGAAATGCGCGCCGATCCCGTTACCGGATATATACAATGGAAAACGGCCAGCGCCGCCACATGGAACAATATAATCAGCATCGCGGCCCTACAGGGCACGCCCGGCGCGGACGGCGTGACGCCGGCATTGCGGGTCAGCGGCGGCGAAGTGCAATACAGCAGTGACAACGGCGCAACGTGGAATAGCTTGATTTCAATATCGGCCTTGACCGGTCCCGCGGGGCCCGCGGGCGCGAATGGCACGCCCGGATTGTCCGCGTTTGAAATCGCGCAATTGAACGGATTTACCGGAACGGCCCAAGATTGGCTGGCCTCTATGAAAGGCGATACCGGCGCGCCCGGATTGTCCGCATACGATATTGCGGTGCTGAACGGATTTGTCGGGACAGAGTCCCAGTGGCTGGCGACCGTCCAAGGCGTCCCGGGACCAAAGGGCGACAAAGGTGATCCGGGAACCCCCGGCGCGGCCGGCGCGGCCGGATTGTCCGCGTTTGAAATCGCGCAGTTGAACGGATTTCTGGGCACGCAGCAAGATTGGCTGACTTCCATAAAGGGCGATACCGGCGCAACGGGCGCCCAAGGATTGTCCGCGTATGATATTGCGGTGCTGAACGGATTTGTCGGGACAGAGTCCCAGTGGCTGGCATCCGTCCAAGGCGCGCCCGGACCAAAGGGCGACCAAGGCGATACCGGCCCGGCCGGCGCGGCGCCGACGTTCCAGGTCAGCGGCGGCCAGGTTCAATACAGCACCGATGGCGGAACGACATGGAATAATCTGGTATCTGTCGCGTCATTGACCGGTCCGACCGGCCCGGCCGGGGCGGACGGTGCGACACCGACATTCCAGGTCAGCGGCGGCGAAGTTCAATACAGCGCCGATGGCGGAACGACATGGAATAATCTGATCTCTGTATCTTCATTGACCGGTCCCGCCGGGCCGGCGGGCGCGGCCGGCGCGGCCGGATTGTCCGCGTTTGAAATCGCGCAGTTGAACGGATTTCTGGGCACGCAGCAAGATTGGCTGACTTCCATAAAAGGCGATACCGGCGCAACGGGCGCCCAAGGATTATCCGCATATGATATTGCGGTGCTGAATGGATTTGTTGGGACAGAGGCTGAATGGATTGCGTCTGTCCAAGGCGTCCCCGGGCCAAAGGGCGACCAAGGCGATACCGGGCCTGCGGGTCCGCAAGGTCCCGCGGGCATGCCGCCAGAATTGCAGGTCAGCGGCGGCCAGGTTCAATACAGCACCGATGGCGGAACGACATGGAATAATCTGGTATCTGTCGCGTCATTGACCGGTCCGGCGGGCGCGGACGGCGCTGTCGGTCCCCAAGGACCCCAGGGTCCGGCCGGCGCGGCGCCGACATTCCAGATCAGCGGCGGCGAGATGCAATATAGCACCGATGGCGGAACAACATGGAATAATCTGATTTCTGTATCATCTTTGACTGGCCCGGCGGGCGCTGACGGCGCAACCGGTCCCGCTGGTCCGACCGGCCCGGCCGGCGCGACGCCGACATTCCAGGTCAGCGGCGGCGAGGTTCAATACAGCACCGACGGCGGAACGACATGGAATAATCTGGTATCTGTCGCGTCATTGGCGGGCCCCACTGGTCCCGCCGGGGCGGATGGCGCAACGCCGACGTTCCAGGTCAGCGGCGGCGAGGTTCAATACAGCACCGACGGCGGAACGACATGGAATAATCTGATCTCTGTATCTTCATTGACCGGTCCGGCGGGCGCTGACGGCGCAACGGGCGCAACCGGCCCCGCCGGTCCCCAGGGCCCCGCGGGCGTAACCCCAACTTTGCAGGTCAGCGGCGGCGAAGTGCAATACAGCACCGACGGCGGAACAACATGGAATAATTTGATTTCCGTATCGTCTTTGACCGGCCCCGCGGGTGCGGACGGCGCTGTGGGTCCCCAAGGTCCCGCCGGCGCGACACCGACGTTCCAAATAAGCAATGGTGAGTTTCAATACAGCACTGATGGCGGAACAACGTGGAATACCCTGACAACAGTTGCATCATTGACCGGCCCCGCGGGCGCGGATGGCGCAACCGGTCCCGCTGGTCCGACCGGCCCCGCCGGCGCGACGCCGACGTTCCAGGTCAGCGGCGGCCAGGTTCAATACAGCACTGACGGCGGAACAAATTGGAATAATCTGGTATCTGTCGCATCCTTGACCGGTCCGGCCGGCGCGGATGGAAAATCGGTTAGTATCCGCGTGGACAATGGAATTTTGCAGTATCAGCTCGCCGGGGATGCGTCCTGGACGGATTTGATTGACTTGGCCAGCGTCGGCGCGGCCCAGGTAAACGCGGACTGGAACGCGGCCAGCGGAATGGCGCAGATTTTGAACAAGCCCACATTGGGCACGGCGGCGGCGGCGAATATCGCGGACTTTGCAACCGCGGCCCAAGGGGCGTTGGCCAGCACCGCTTTGCAGCCCGGTCAGGAAACAGATCCGACGGTGCCGCCGCAGGCGAGCGAACTGACAGAGGGGCCGGGCGATTACGCGTTGGTATACGAACAGACATCCGGCGGCGCGCTGGTGAAAAAATGGTCGTATATCGTGCCGTAGTCGCACAAATGAAATTTAATTTAACAAAGCAAAAGATTGAAAAACGCGTGGGAGAGAGATTGAACAAATACGGACCCGGGCAAGGGACTAATCCGAAACAATAACAAACAAATAAACAAAAAAGGAAGAGAAAATGAAAAACAGAAACTGGATATTGCTCACTACGGTCGGGGGCGTATTGCTCGCTATGCCTGCGGTTGCGGCATACGATCTGCCGGATCCGACAACGGGGGTTGCGTCTGTGTCTTATGTAAACCGCAACCTTAATACAAAGCAGGATAGGGTTGGCGGGGATACCGCCGGCACCGTGCTTACCAATACCGGCGTTTCGGGCACTGTCGGGTCGTTGGGCATTGATTCCGCTGTGACGGCGGCCTCTACGAACCTGGTGACATCCGGCGGCGTTGCGGCTGCGATCGCGACCGCGACCAACGGCATAGCGTCCGATGCCACAGTGGCGTTAAAGGAAGACAAGTCCAATAAAACAGACGATGTCGCGGGCACCAACAACAGCATAAATTATCCGTCCACCAAGGGCGTCGTGGATTACGTTGTCGCCCAGGGTTATCAGACATCTGGCGACGTGACAACCATCGTCAATAACGCGATAACGGCCGCATCGGGCGATTACGCCGTGAAAGCGACCGAGGCCGTCGCCGCCGGCGCCGCAAGCGCGGCCGCCGCCGCCCAGGCCGATGCGACCCAGGCGCTGGCCGATGCCGCCGCCGCGCAAACGACCGCGAACACCGCGAACACGCTGGCCACCACGATCAACAATACTTTGACCACGAACGATACGGTGAACAAGGCGAACACCGCGCTGCAATCCGCGGACTTGACGGATTACGCGAAGACCGCCGACGTCACGACCAATATCACGAACGCCATCACCGCGGAAGTTACCCGTGCTGATGCCGCGTACGCCGTGAAAGCGACCGAAGGCGTTGCCGCCGGCGCCGCATCTGCGGCCGCCGCCGCGCAAGCGACAGCCGATACCAAAGCCGCCAAAACCGCGACAACTTCGGCCGGCCAAATTGCCGCGGTCACCGCAACCGGCGAATTTGAGGGTTCCGGCATAACCGCAACCGACTTGGCCGCCGCGATTAGCGCAGCCAACAACGCTACGACGGATATAACGAACCTGACGACCCGCGTCACGACCAACGAGGGCAATATAACCACGTTGCAGACCAACGTCGCGGGCAATACCACAAATATCGCCACCAACACGGCCAACATAACTCAGTTGCAAACGGATGTTGCCGGAAATACGACAAGCATAACCAATTTGCAGACGAGCAAGCAGGACAAACTGACGGCGGGCGCGAACATCACGATTGATGGCACAAACACCATCAGCGCGACCGGACTGGCCACCACCGCCGAAGTCGTCGCCGCGCAAGCCGCCGCGGATGCCGCGCAGACAACCGCCAACACGGCGAATACGCTCGCGAACACGATTAACACCAGCTTGACGACAAATGATACGATCAACAAGGCGAACACGGCGTTGCAGTCCGCGGACTTGAACGGTTACGCGACAACGACCGACCTGAATACCGCGATAAGCACGGAAGTCACCAACCGCAACACCGCGATTGACAATGCGATAAACACGGAAGTGACAAACCGTAACGCCGCGATCACGGCCGCCACCACGAATATGGCGACGACGACCGACGTCTCTAACGCGATTGCGACAGAAGTCACCCGTTCCGACACCGCCTATGCCGTGAAAGCGACCGAAGGCGTTGCCGCCGGCGCAGCGGCAGACGCGACCCAGGCCCTGACCAATATCGGAACCTTGGGCAGCCTGACCACGACGGCCAAAGGCGACACCGTCAGCGCGATCAACGAGTTGAAAACGGCCGTTGACACAGCCGCGACCACCACTGCGACCGCCCTTGCCACAAAGCAAGACCAGATAGGCGGCGGAACGGCGGGCACGGTTATCACCAACACCGGAACCGCTGGGCAAGTCGGCGCAGTCACATTGGGTGCATTGGCGACCAAGGACACCGTGACTTCGGCTGAAATCACAGATGGAACGATCGTGGCCGCGGACCTGGCCAACGGCGCTGTGACGGCCGCAAAGCTGGATCCGTCAATGGCATTGCTGGCTGCGCTCAGCACTATGCCGGCGGCATGCAACAACCCGGATACGCATTGCGTGCTGAGCATCAAGAACGGCACGCCCATGTGGGAAACCGTGGTTGACTAATGCTCAATCAAACAAAAAAAGCGGGGCGTTGCCCCGCTTTTTTTATTACATGAACGCTGCGCGCGGCGCCTGCGAAAATCGCATCAAATTTTTCCGAAATGCTGTTTCAGAACAGAGTATGCCGCGGAGAGGGCAGAGAATTTTTCCGCGGCCGATTTGTCGGGCATCCCCTTGGCCGTGTCGGGATGATAGGCTTTGGCGAGCTTGCGATATTGAACCTGGGCGTCGCGCCAGGTGGCCGTCAGCGGCAGGCCGAGCGTTTTCATCGCGGCGGCGATCGGCGACCGAACGACGGGATTTTTCATATTGCCGCGCGCCGCGCCGCGCCCGCGCCCGTTTACAAATTCTTCAAGAAATTTCAAATAGTCCTGGGCGTCGGCGTTCACGCGCTTTTGCGTGGTGCCGAAAGTATCGCGCTCCCACTCGTCTTCTATTTCGTTCGCCGACATGTTGGCGTAATAATTCCAGTTCTTGTTGTATTCGGCGGCGTGCGCGCGGCAGAAATGGTGGTATTCGGACAGATTCCGATCCTTGGGCGCGCGGCATGTCCCCGCCTTGTCGCAACCTGGAAAATCGCATTTGGTAATCATGAAAATTTACTCCGGCTCTTTATTTTGTTTCGCCAGCGGATGATGTTCGCGGACGGCGGACGCCAGTTTATCCGGCAATACGTGCGTATAAATCTGCGTTGTGGAAATGTCTTCGTGCCCCAGCATGGTTTGTATCGCGCGCAGATTCGCGCCCGCGGAAAGCAGGTGCGACGCGAACGAATGGCGCAGGACATGCGGGCTGACGCGGTGCGGCTCTATGCCGGCCAGCACGGCGCATTTTTTCAGTATCTTGAAAAATCCGTCGCGCGTGATATGTCCGGTCGCGCCGGATGACGGAAAAACATATTTTGAATTCTGCCCATCCGCCCGCAGTTCCAAATGCTTTTCCAACGCCGCCTGGGCGGCCGCGTGCATGGGGACCAAACGTTCTTTCGCGCCCTTGCCATGGATCAGCAGCTTGTCGCCCAATACAGCCGACAGCGGCAGCTCGCAAAGTTCGCTGACGCGCAACCCGCTGGCATACAGCAATTCCAGCATGGCGCGCAGCCGCACAGAATTCTTGATATCGCCCGCGCTGGAGATCAGCAATTCTATCTCTTCGGGCGATAAATATTTCGGCAGGGCTTTTTTTCGTTTCGGCAGTTCCAAATCGGCGGCCGGATTTTTCTGGATTATTTTTTCCAGGGCCAGGAATTTATAAAACTGGCGCAATGCGGATGATTTCCGCGCGACCGAAGATGCCAGCACCCCGCCCGCGGACAGGGATGAAAGATAATTTTGTATGTCGTCGGCGCGCGCGCCCGCCAGATCGCCGATCGCATCGCGCGCCAGCCGCAGGTCAGAGCCGTAAGAGGAAAGCGTTCGCAGAGACCGGCCTTTTTCCGCGGATAATGATTCAAGAAAAATATCAATGTAATCGGGCATCTATTTTGCCGCCGCCGGGAACAGCACGGTTTCCGCCGCGTATTGCCTGGTAGAAAACGATACGGCCATGGCCGCGATTGCAACCAGAATAATCAGGGCGATTATGATTTTGTTTCTTTTTGAATTCTTTTGTTTCAACGGCATAGAAAAAACCTTTGGTTTTTTGGCATTAGGCACTAGTAACTAGTGCCTAATGCCTAGTGCCTATATCGTATCATACGACACGATGAACAGCGCGGCGCCCGCGATGATGATTATCGGCGGCGCGATGACGGCCAGCAAGGTCGGCAAACTGCCCGACAGGCCGAGCGCGCTGAACACGTTCATTACGAAATACAGGACAAAGCACGCCACGATCCCGATGCTGAATTTTATTCCAAAGCTGTAATTCCGACGCTCGTGCGTTTGGGCGAACGCAACGCCCAGCACCGCCATCGCAATCAGCGAAAGCGGCAGGAACAGCAGCGTCCAGAACTGGATCAAATGCCCGCGCGCCGTGATTCCGATCTGGTGCATGTCCAAAATGAATCTGGGCAGCTTCCAAAAAGACATCTGTTCCGGGCGCAGATATCTTTGCAGCACAGTTTCATTGTTCAGCAATGTCGGAACCGACCAGCTTGTTCCTGATTTCATTGTGCCGTCCGGCTTATACAGGGTTGCGTTCTGGGTGGCGAACCGGTTGCCGGACAGAGAAATATTTTTAGCCTCTATGCGCATGATCAGCCTGGAATCGTTTCCCTGTTGGAATACTATGGCGTTTTTGAACACCAGCTTGTCGCCGCTTATCGCCATGTCCGCCGCGCGCAGCGTAATCGCCCCGGCGTCCGAATATTCGCGCAGCCAGACGTCGCCGTCCACCAGCATCAGTTTATTAGAATTTATATCCGTGTTGCTGAGCCGGACGGAATAAGGATTGACGACGGTCGCGGTTATGATTCCGATTATCGCGGCGACAAACAGATACGGCCGCATGGACTGATAAGGCGACAGGCCCGCGCTCTGCACGATGACCATTTCTGACGAACGGGTGAGGTTGTATGACGCCAATAGCGTTCCCATGAACACCACCAGCGGCAGAAACAGCGGGATCAGGTCCAAAGTTCCGGTCAAGGCGGCGTGCAGGCTGGCGGTTATGGATGCCGCGCCCGGCAGTTTCTCTACGAATGTGATTATGAATATGATGCCGGCGACCAGGGCCAGCACAATCAGCACGCTGGAAAGAAACCGCAGGCCAAGAAACCGTGATAAAATCCTCATTTTAGACCTAATCAATTAATTAAACGATTGTAAAACATGAAATCATATTTTGCGTCTTTTGGGTCAATTTCCGCGGTTTTTTTATTTGTTTTAATGAGAATAAACCAAATAAAAAATCACAAAAATTGCCACCAAAATCCATCAAAATCTGATTTCGTTTAATTAATTGATTAGGTCCATTATATAGCGCGGAATTGACATTTGCAAACTAATTGATTAAATTACGGGCAGAGGTATAAACGATGGACAAGAAACCGATTTCGCGCGCGGGATTTGACGTGCTGGCGACAGAGCTGCGGCAACTGCAAGAGACCGAGCGCCCGGCGATTTTGATCGCGGTGGCAGAGGCGAGGGCCCACGGCGATCTGTCCGAGAACGCGGACTATTCCGCGGCGCGGGAAAAGCAGCGCAGCATTGACAAGCGCATCCGGTTTTTGGAAGAAACCATCGCGAACGCCCATGTCATAGACGTGTCAGAGCTGTCCGGCGACAAGATTACATTTGGCGCGCATGTGGTGGCCGAGGACGAAGACGGAAACAAATTATCCTGCCAGCTGCTGTCCGATACCGAATCCGACGGACGCGCGGTGATATCCTGCACCAGTCCGACGGGGCGCGCGATGATTGGAAAATGCGTCGGCGATACCTGTATCGTCCGAACCCCCGGCGGTGAAAAAGAGTATGAAATATTAGAGGTAAAATTTAAGATTTAAGATTTACGGATTTAAGATTTGTTTGAAGCAAGCCTTAAATCCGTAAATCTTAAATCCATAAATCTTAAATCAAAATGGCTATCCGCATCCTTTCCGATTCCATGATCAATCAGATCGCCGCGGGCGAGGTGATAGAGCGTCCCGCAAGCGTGGTAAAGGAACTGGTTGAAAACTCGCTGGATGCGGGCGCGGACCAGATTGTGATTGATGTCGCCGACGGCGGGCGAACCCTGATTAACATTGTGGACAACGGCCGCGGCATGGGCCGCGAAGATCTGGGGCGCGCGGTGCTGCGCCATGCCACATCCAAACTGCCGGACGACAACCTGCTGAATATCCGAACGATGGGATTTAGGGGCGAGGCCCTGCCCAGCATCGCCGGCGTTTCCGATATGACGATAGATACCTGCCCGAGAGCCGAAACCCGGGATATGAAACCCGAATCCGGATATCGGCTGGATTGCACCACCGGCGAAATAAAGCCGTCCGCCTGGGAAGGCGGAACGCGGGTCAGGGTGGAAAATCTGTTTGGAAAAACGCCCGCCAGATTGAAATTCCTGCGTTCCGACCGCGCAGAGATGATGAGCGTGGTAGAAACCGTAAAACGCCTGGCCCTCTCGCGGCCGGACGTCGGATTCGTATTGAATCAAAAATGGCGGTATCCAAAGGGTCAGCCGCTGGCGGAACGGATAGTCGCCGTTATGGGCGATGATGTCGCGGGAAGAATGCTGGGGCTGAGCATTGGCGCAGAGGATAGTAATTCCGCGTTAAAGCTGACCGGTTTTATTTCCGAACCGACGCTGCGGCGCGCGTCCGGCATTGACCAGTATTTATTCGTGAACGGCCGGCCCGTAAAGGACAAGGTTTTGGTGGGGGCGCTGCGCGCCGCATATCTGGACGTTATGAGCGCGCGCGAATTTCCGGCGGTCGCGCTGTATCTGGAACTGCCCCCGAATGAGGTTGACGTGAATGTCAGTCCGGCCAAGACAGAGGTGCATTTCCTGGAACCCGCCCGCGTCCGCGGATTCATTATAAAATCAATCCGCAGCGCGCTGGCAAAGCCTTTGGCGCAATCCCCGTCATTGGTGGGCGCGTCGGCGAAGCCGGCGGGTTGGGAACATAGGGGCGGGTGGGACACCCACCCCGTCAACCGCTTTGCGGTTGCCACCCCTCCGCAGGAGGGGAATTGCCCGTGTGTTCGCGAACCTGTCCGGAATTATGACTTCGCAAACGGATTGTCCGGCCCAAATCCGATCAATCCCGATGCCGCGCGTCAATCGCCGGATATGGATCTGCCGCTGGGGCGGCCGGTCGCGCAGATCGGAAACAAATATATTTTGGCAGAGCGTTCAGACGGATTGGTGATAGTTGACCAGCATGCGGCGCACGAACGGATTACCTATGAACGGCTGCGCACGCATGAAATCCGGCGTCAGCCGCTGTTGGTGCCCATCGTTGTGAAATTAAAACCCGAGGAAGTTGCGGCCGTGGCAGAGGTCGCGGATGAATTGTCCGCGTGCGGACTGACGGCCGAGCCATTCGGGGATGACGCGATTGTGATCCAGGAAAAGCCGGCGGACTGGGACATGGATTGGGCGGCGGTTCTGCGCGGCATAGCGCAAGAGGTCATGGTTCACGGGCATTCATCGCGGCTGGCCGAAAAATTGCATCTGCGGCTGGCCAATTACGCATGCCATCATTCGGTCAGGGCGGGGCAGCGTTTGGATTATAATCAGATGGACGCGTTGCTGCGCGATACCGAGAAGACGGAACGCGGCGGGGAATGCAACCACGGCCGCCCGGCATACCGGATAATTCCTTATTCCGAGCTGGACGGATGGTTTGAGAGGAGTTAGGGGCAAAATAGTTTAATGAATTTTTTGGAGCGGAAAAAGTTCGCTCGCACCTGTTATTATTTCTTGATTCGGGACTAGATAGTAAAAAGAAAGAGAATTTGCCAAATGCCATTTTCCTGCTGTTGCAAAGTGAACTTTGCCGTTTTTATAATCAAGAAGTTTTGGGAAAAAAATAAAGGTGTCGTATCTGGTTGAAGAGTCAGTAAATTTCACACAGTCCGTGTTGTTGCTGTCCCAATAATAAGCGGTATCCAGTCTTATGTAACTGGCAACGGGTATGGATTTCCAATCAACAAAATCAAACGGAAATTTGCCAGTTTTTTCATTAATGCCATTTGCCGCAATAAACTTGTTAAGAATGCTGCCGACAGGCGAAACTAGATCCAAGATCCTGGGGATTTCTTTTTCTTGGAATAACGCTTTGTAATCAATCTGCGGAATTATCACATTAAGCCCTTAGCTGAGTTTAATAATATATATGTTGCATAGTTTTTTGCTTTACCCTGGGAAAATGATTGCAAGTGCAATGATTCCGCCAATGTGCGTCCAAAACCAGCGGCACCATATGCCGCCAGGCGGCAATCATGCAAAGACCCTTGCAGCCAAATTTGTTATCCTTGACCTCGTTCGGGCAATTCGCGCACGTCTCGGCCGAACCCTCCGGCACGTTTTTAAGTCCGATTTGGGCCGCTATCAGGATGGCCGGCCAGGCATTCGTTGGGTTGGCAGAAAGGTGGTTCATGTCTTAATTCCTTGTTATTACCTGTATCATATTATAAAATATCCATTTGTCAATTAATTCTTTATGGCCGCCGCAGGGCGGTTTTTATTCTGGACTATTCGTTATTTTTGGGCTATTGTTGCCGCGTATGAACCACCCCGGCGGCTTGCGCCGCCACAGGGGAACACAAAAGGAGAAGGCATGAATACGGATGTTTCAGGGGCGGCGGCGGCCGCGCCAATCGCGCGCAACAGTTCTTGGGAAATGATTATATACATAGCCGTGATATTCGCGGTGATTTATTTCCTGATGATTCTGCCGAACAGACGGCGGATGAAAGAATATCAAAAGATGCTGGAAGGACTGAAAGTCGGGTCAAAAATCCTCTGCGCCGGCGGGATTTACGGCGTTGTAAAGAAGATCAGCGACAAGAATCTGGAGGTGGAGATCGCCAAAGGCGTTGTGATAGAAATTCCGAAAAACGCGGTTGCGAACGTGGAGTGATTTAAGATTTATGATTTAAGATTTCAGATTTATTAAATCTTAAATCCGTAAATCTTAGATCTTAAATAAATAAGGTTCTAGAATGTGGAAAAAATTAGTAATTATTGCTGTTGCCATTTTTGGCTCTCTGCTGGCGTTGCCCACGATTTGGGAGGGCTCGCAACGGTTCATGCCGTCGTGGATTCATCCGATTAACATGGGGCTGGATCTAAAGGGGGGGGCGCAGTTGCTGTTAGAGGTGGACACCACGACCATGTTCCGCGAAAAGTCGGCGCAGCTGTATGACGAAACCCGCGCGGCTTTGCTGAACCGCGACAAGGGAATTATCCGCTTTGCGGATTTAAAGAACGCCGACGGCGTGGTGACGGTAACGATCCGCGATCCCGCGGATTTGACCAAAGCGCGCGGACGCCTGCGTTCAGAGCTGGGCGATGCCGTCAACGTGACTGTCAATGGCAACGCTTTGTCCATTTACTATTCCGATTCCGAGAAAGAAAAGATAACCGCGGACGCGCTGTCGCGTTCCATTGAAATCGTTCGCCGCCGCATTGATGCGCTGGGGACCAAGGAGCCGTCCATCCACCAGCAGGGCAGCCGGTATATCCTGGTCCAACTGCCGGGCGTGGATAATCCGGAGCATATCAAGGGGCTGATCGGCCAGACGGCAAAGATGACATTCCATCTGGTTAATGAAAACATAACGCCGGAACAGGCGGCATCCGGCCGCGCGCCCAGCGGCACAGACTTTCTGCCTTATATGGAAAACCCGGGGCAAAAGGTTCCCGTTTATTCGCATGTAGAGGTTTCGGGGGAATCGCTGACAGATTCCCAGGCGTCGTTTGACCAGAACAATATGCCGGTTGTCACGACCGCGTTTGATTCCACCGGCGCGCGCCGGTTTGCAAAGCTGACGACAGAGCATGTGAACGAGCGTTTCGCGATTGTCTTGGACGGCAAAGTGCTTTCCGCGCCGACGATACGCGAACCGATTCCTGGCGGCCGCGGCCAGATTTCCGGCGGATTTACGTTGCAGGGCGCGAAAGATTTGGCCGTGCTGTTGCGCTCTGGCGCGCTGCCGGCACCCTTGACGGTGATAGAGGAACGCACGGTCGGCGCGGGATTGGGGGCCGATACGGTTGACGCGGGCAAGATGGGATCCGCCATCGGCGTCATTTTCGTCATGGCGTTCATGTTCCTTATCTATCGCGGATTCGGGGTGTTTGCGAATATCGCGCTGTTGGTCAATCTGCTGATGATTATCGGGATTTCCGCCGTGCTGGGCGCGACATTAACATTACCGGGAATTGCCGGTATTGCTCTCACGCTCGGGATGGCGGTGGATGCGAACGTGCTGCAGTTTGAGCGATTGCGCGAAGAAATGCACAACGGGTCGTCGCCCCTACACGCCGTTGACGCCGGGTTTGACCGCGCGTTAAAGACGGTTCTGGACGCGAATATCACGACGCTGATTGCCGCGCTGGTGCTGTTCCAATTCGGCGCGGGCCCGATACGCGGATTCGCGGTGACGCTGTCTATCGGAATTATCACAACGCTGTTCACCTGCGTCGCGCTGTCGCGCGTGATGGTTGACGCGTACATGGGCGGCAAGAACAGAAAAATCGGATTTGTTGGAAAAATAAAAAGCGGCAAATAACATTTACAATCAGAATTAAAAAAGGTTTTTGATATGCAATTGCATTTTATGAAACATAGAAAACTGGCGTACGTCATATCGGCGGTGCTGATCGCGCTGTCCCTCTTGTCCCTGGTTTTCAAGGGGTTGAATTACGGCATTGACTTTGCGGGGGGAATATCGCTGGAAGTCGCGCCGAAATCCGCGGACTATGCGATTGACCATATCCGGTCTGATCTGGCCGCGTTCTCGCCCGAAATTCAAGAGATGAAGGAAACCGGCACGATATCCATCAATATCGGATTGGCCAAGAACTCGGACGAGGCGCAGCAGAACGCGACGATTGCCGAGATAAAAAATATCCTGGGCGACAATGTGGAATACCGCCACGTGCAAATCGTCGGTCCGAAAATCGGAAATGAATTAATCCGCGGCGGAATCATGGCGGTCATCTTCTCGTTCGTCCTGATGTCCATTTATATCTGGATTCGTTATCGCGGCGGGTATGCGTACGCGTCGTTTATCTCTCTCGTTCTGGACTTTATATTAATGTTCGGATTCTTTTCGGTCGTGGGATTGGAATTCAACCAGACGGCGATCGCGATCATTCTGATGGGTATCGGATACTCTATGAATGACAAGGTCGTGAACTATGACCGAATAGAAGAGAATGTGAAAAAGTATCACAAGATGCCGATGTCCGATCTGATTGACCTGTCCGTCAATGAAACGATGCACCGGACGATTCTGACGGCGACGACGGTGTTCCTGTCCATGCTCGCGCTCTATCTCTTTGCAGGGGCCGTGTTGCGAGAGTTTTCTATCGCGATGATGTTTGCAATCATCCTGGGCACGCTGACATCGGTTTATATTTCCAACGTTCTGTTGATCCATTTCAACATCAGGGAAAAGGATTGATTGGTGGCTGGTGCTGGTGATTGGTGATCGGAAAAGGCGGACATGGTCCGCCTTTATTAAATCTTTCTTGCATGATTAATATAAAAAACTCTATAATCAAATTATCAGGGTTCGGCATGAAGAAAATATTTACGGCTTTTTTGCTGCTGGTCGGTTTATGGTTGCCGGCTGACGCCGCGCGGGCGGCGGATTTGTTTGATCGTGAAAATCCGGTGGAAGGTGGCCTGAACGTTTACGATGTCAGCGATGTGTTTTCCGATATTTATGAAAAACTGGACGGCGTCAAATGGGCGGGACGCGACATTGGCGTCGCGATAGAGGGATTGGAAAAAATTCACCCCGACGCGCATATCGCGCTGACGGACGACCGCGCGGTTCTGGTTTGGAAAGATACAATCATCGGAAACTGGCCGCGGCCATCGGCGGGCGACTGGAACGGATTCGGCCAGATTACAACGGCGATATTGTTAAAGCTGCGCGCGCTGGTGCCCGGCATGGCGCAAATGTCGGACAGCGAATTGTATTCGGCGACCGTCAGCGCGCTTTTGCGCGGAATTGATGAAAACGGGCGCTATATTTACTCGCGCCGGGCCGAAATCGCCGAAGACGGGCGTCTGCTGACCAGCGCGGGGTTTGAAGGATTGCGGGATGAACGCGGAAACTTTCGCGTGACCGGCGTTTACAAGGGGTCCGCCGCCGATAACGCCGGCGTGCGCGAGGGGGACTTGGTCTTTGAAATAAACGGAAAATCCGTTGCCGGAATGTCGGACGGCGACATCGCGGGCGAATTGGCGGGATTCAATTCCGGAACATTAAAGATGAATATCGGCGACGAATCCGGCAACCGCGCGATCATCCTGCGCCGCGCCAGCATTATGATGGCCGACGCCGATGTCGTATGGCGGACGGAAAAGATTACAAACGGCGACAATGCGGGGCAAAACGCCGGAATTCTTGAAATCATAGTGCACGCGGTATCAAACAATGCGGTTGCGATAGTGAACGAGGCTTTGGCAAAGTATCAGCCGATCGGGATAATACTTGATCTGCGCGCGGCGTCCGGCGATGACGAGCGCGCGGCGGCGAAGCTCGCCGGATTATTTCTGGGCAAAGTGCCGATACTGCGCATAGTTGAGAACGAAAAGGAAGAGACCGAGGTTATTCCCGGCGGAAACGCAACCATAGACGGAAATATTCCGGTTGTGGTTCTGGCATCCGGCGGCACCCGCGGCACGGCAGAGGCATTGGCCGCCGCATTTTACGAAAACGGCCGCGGAATTGTTATAGGCACGCCCACAGCGGGACACGCGCGTCTGGCCACAAATTTGGATTTGAAAAACGGCGGCGGGCTGGAACTGTTTAATCGCGAGGTTAAGACGGGTCTGGGCCGCGTTTTATCCGGCCGCGGGGTTTTCCCGATAGTCTGCCTTTCCAACATAAGGAATGGGCAGCAGCAGAACGCTTTCTTTGTAAACGTTATAAACGGGGATTTTAACGCGCGGGATTTGAACAAAGACGAAAAACTGGATCCGGCGGCGGTTCGGCGGGGGTGCCCGCAAATAACATCCGGCGCGGACGAGGATATGGTGTCATCCGCCGTCGCTATAAAGATTTTGACGGACAAACGGTTGTTCAATGCGCTGGGGGCGGCGCAATAACATGTTTCTGACAAAAGAGAATCATATCAGATGGATTTGGCTGGCGGTTGCATTTTTGGCCGTCGCCGCCTTGTGCGTTTGGGGGATTTTTTGGGCCGATGTGCCTATGTATTTATACCTCCGCCAGTTTGATTGGGTCGGTTGGGGGGTGCTGGATACAGCGTTCAGTTTCGGGGTCTGGCTGGTGGTCAGCGCGGTCGCCATGGCGGTATTCGGCACCATTTTTTATAGCAAAAAGATAGGTTGGGGGGACGGCCATAAAAATAATGCCCGAACCAAAGAACAATCAACCAATAAAACATCATTTTTTGCAAGTTTGATTAACTTTGGCAAAAATATATGGGGTTTTATTGTAAAAACATGGACTAGATTTGCTGATTTTATAAAATCGGTCAACGACGATTCTTCCGCGCTTGGGACGGCGGCACGAACCGCCAGTTTTGTATTCTTTTCTGTTCTCGCCGCCGGCGTAATTGTGGCCCCCTTGAAGTTCGCGTTCGGACGTATGCGGCCGGTGTTTTTAGAGGCGCTGGACCAAGTCGGCTTTGTCCCGTTCACAAACGACTGGGCGTTTAACGGGTTTCCATCGGGGCACGCGGCCGCCGGCTTTGCCGGGCTGGTTATGATCGGATTGCTGTTCCCGCGGATCAAATGGGCGACATGGACGCTGGCCGTTATCATAGGCGTGTCGCGGGTATTTGCGGGCGATCATTTCCCCAGCGATGTTCTTGCGGGGGCGTTTATAGGAATGGTTTCGGCCGATCTTGTAAAATTTATGTTGCAAAAGATTGCAAAATCAGGCAGAATCTGACTCAATTCTCCTAGGGAAAAAAACGGACCGGTTTTTTTGGACAGTTTCGTCGTTTCGGTCAAAATTAGAAACCCTTGAACTTGCGCGCATTTTTAATCCGTGCAGCCTATGTGCCGATGTAGGAAAAAAACCGGTCGGTTAATTTCCCCATGCGTTGCGCGCGCGCGATCCGGG
>Ga0209629_10000072_pt1 | contig 43711 bp, 38 predicted proteins | sample TergutCu122P5_FD_187286 | JGI IMG/M metagenome (GOLD analysis project Ga0209629, IMG submission 187286) | Cubitermes ugandensis P5 segment gut microbial communities from Kakamega Forest, Kenya - Cu122 P5 (SPAdes) (version 2) | ecosystem: Host-associated > Arthropoda: Insects > Digestive system...
AGCGTTACGAAGAAGACCTGCAGAAAGTTTTTGACGCCCGCGGGCAAGAGGTTGACGGGGTGGCCAAGGGCAAGGAAGCAGACATCCTGACCGTATAAACGCGGGGCGTACGCCCCGTTTTTTTATTTTTGCATTTTAGCCGCGTTAGTGTAAAATGCAGGCCTGCGTTCCCATAGTTCAATTGGATAGAACAAGTTCCTCCTAAGAATTAGATCCAGGTTCGATTCCTGGTGGGAACGCCATCCGCCTTCGTTTACACTACGGCGCGACGAACCAAATAAAAACCACTCGCGGTAAAATCTCTGGTTGACGGGCGCGATGAATAGGGTATAATGATGCCCACAAAATAAAAAAAGGATCTCGCATGCAGCCCGGACAAGGTTGGATCAACAGAAACAGAAAACCGTTCCTGTGGGTGAACGGAATTGTATTCGTCCTGTTCTGGATTTTCACTAACCCTCTGCTGCCGCTGTCGTATCCGCTGAGAGAGGTTCTGGTCGGATTCGGATACCTGTTCATAATCATCGGGGTTCTGGGGCGCGTGTATTCGTCGCTGACGATCGCGTCGCACAAGGATGCGCAAATAGTAAAAACGGAAATGTATTCCGTCGTCCGGCACCCGCTGTATTTCTCGTCGTTCGTGATCATCATCGGAATTGGAATGCTGACCGGGCGGCCAGAATTGCTGGCGTATATAATCGCGTTCTTTCTGGCATGCTTTTATCCGATGATTCTGAACGAAGAAAAATATCTGGGCGACAAATTCGGGCGGGAATACGCGGATTATAAAAAGCAAGTGCCGATGCTGATTCCGAATTTCTCAAAATGGCGCGCGCGCGACAATATTGAAATAAATCTGAAACTGGTGACGCGGACGATTTTGGATGGATCCGTGCTGCTGCTGATTCCGCCGGTTTTGGAAATCATCGGATATGTAAAAAGCCTGATTTAATAAAACCCGCGTTTGCGGGTTTTATTTTATAACGCGGTTTCAATCCCTGTCATAATTTTTCATAAGATATTCAAAATACGAATCCATGCCGGCAAGGCCGGACACGCTGATGCTTTCGTTAATTCCGTGCATGCCTTCGCGATCGCCGGCGGTTGTCGGAACCGGAACAATCCGGTATATCTTGTCGCAGAGTTCCTGATACCTGCGGGAATCCGTGCCGCCGGGCGTTATGTATGGAACGACGGTCGCCGCCGGATATACCGCACGGATGCTTTCGGATAATTTTTGAAATCCGCGCGCGGCCGTGGGCGACACGGCGGACGCATCCCAGCCGTTCAGAACGGCAACATCCGCGTCGTATCCGCGCAATTGTTCTTTCACATGATGCAAAACATCCGCGATCGTATCGCCAGGTTGCAACCTGAAATTAACGATGATTTCCGCCGATCCGGGTATTACATTATCCACATTCGGATCGCCCGCCGTCATGCCCGCAATCGCGGTCGTCGTCCGAATCATTGCATTCATGGTCGGATCGGCGGACAACTTATTCTGAAAAGCCTGTTTTATAATCGGAACATCCCGGTTCGCGACAACAAATTTTTCGGGAAATCCCGATGCGCCGGCCCGCAGCAATCCGTCGGTTTCCGGCAATATCCGCGCGGGCATCTGGTTATCGGTCAGACGGCGCATGATGATCGCGGCATCGTTCACCGCCGTCCGCATCGGCGGCATGGACGAATGTCCGGCGGGCCCGCGAACGGTTATCCGCACGGTCATAAAACCTTTCTCCGCCACTCCGACCAGCGCGATTCCGGAACGGACGCCGTTCATATCGTTCAGGATTATAAAACTACCCTCGTCATAAATCGCGTCAAAACGCAACCCGCGCGCGGCCAGGTATTCCGCAACATTGGCGGCGCCTTTGTTTTCTGTTTCTTCATCCGCATTGAATACAAAGTAAATGTCCCGTTCCGGTCGGAATCCCGACTTTATCAGCGATTCCGCGGAATTCATCAAAGAAAACAGCATCCCCTTGTCGTCAATTGCGCCGCGTCCCCAAATGCGGCCGTCCGCCACCGCGCCCGAAAATGCCGGATGTTGCCATGCCTTCGCATCGCCCGCGGGCACAACGTCGTAATGCGCGCCGAATAGTATCGGCCCCAGCTTCGGATTTTCACCCGGCCAGCGCAATAACACGGATTGTTCGCCGACAAGGTTATATTCCATTGCGCCGAACACGCGCGGGTATGATGTTTTCAAGTATTCGCGAAATTCGGAAAATAGCGCCGAATCCGCGCCGCTGACCGTCGGAATACGGATTCCGCCCGCCAGAATCTGCGCCCGGCGGTCGGAATCGGGCGGGATGGCGGCGGCATTATCCGTCCACGGCGCAACCGCTGGGAACCGGGTAAGTAGCGCACGAACGGAGAGCCCGATCGCCGTCAACACCAACACTGCGACAATTATCGCAACGATGCGAATAAAAATCCGCGGCCATTTTTTCGGTGATTTTTTCATGCCCGACCTCTTTGATTGAATTCTATTACGGCCGGGACGATTGTCGGATTTTTTTAGCGTCGCGCGCCCCGATGGATTTTATCTCCGCCAACAGTTTCTGGTAATATTCCGGCGATTTGTTTTCAATGGGCGAGAGTATCGTTGTCTGAACCGGCGATATTCCGCAGAACTTCATCACACAGTCCCGTATGCCGCGAACGCCCGGCATGCGATAGACCAGCCGGTAAAACCAAATCGGCGTGTTCATAGTGACGATAACGCGGCCGGTTTTGCCCCGCAGAAATTGTTCCGGAAACGGCTTGCCCGGACGGAATTTAAACGCAAAGCCCGGCAGCCACATGCGGTCCAGAAAGCCCTTTAACAGCGCGGGATACGTTCCCCACCAACTGGGATAAACAAAAACGATATGGTCGGCGGCCCGTATCATTTCCTGGGCGCGAATTAAATCGGGCTCCAGCGGCATTTTTTCGCGATATCCGAAACGCAGTATCGGATCAAATTTTAGATCGCACAGATGCAGAACCGCGCATGTTGCGGCCCCGGCCGCGCCAGATTGGTAAGATCCCGCCAGCGCATGACACAGCGACTTATCGTCCGGGTGCCCGTTTATTACAAGAATATTCTTCATGTTTCGTCCCCCCTGTGTATTAATAAAAAGATGAAAAGAGTGCGGCGCGACGGCGCGATTTTACGGACAGTTATTCAGCTGGGTTAAAACATTTTTAACATCGTTGTTGATTGACACGGTGACCTGTCTCTGCAGTCCGTCGGTGTAAGTGTAATCAAACCTCTGGGATGACCATTCCGGCGCGGCTTCTTCCACTTGTTGGAACGGCGCCAGCAATGCGCGATACCACTGCCGCTGGCGACAGAGGCACCCGTTGCGAACATCGCCGACAATGCTGGACGTCGCGGTATTCGCGAACCGGTTCAAATCCCGGTCCGTCATCATCAGGCAGCGGTCGCCGAACCCATAGAAATTCGCATCATCCACCAAGAATTTGTAAATCAATCCCTGGGTGGCGCCGGCGCTGGCCAACTGGCTGACCATGCCGTCGGTGCAGCATGCGCGCGCCATGGACATCAGCGTGCGATACCGCGCGACCAGCGGCCGCGCGTCCGCAACATCCGGCGTGATTTCGTTTCCGGATTTTATCAGTGCGGCCAGCGCGTCAACATTAACCTGGCGAATGCGGGGGGCGCGCGGGGATATAGCCTCGCTCACCTGGGGCTTTTTCAGCCAGATTTTGCATTCCCAATCGGTCGTGAACGGGCATTCAACGTATTTTGTGCCTTCGCAGGTTTCGATGGCAATTGTTTTGGTCGGACCCTCGCACGCGGGATTCTTGGCGGTTGAAATTCCGGCATTGAACATTCTGCACGTGACGCCGGCCCTTTCTTCGCGCGATACAGATGCCGGCGCGGGCGCGGGCGCCGCGGCCGGACCGGTGAAATTCACGTTATTGATAACCGCGGTCGCCGCGGCTGATTCGGCTGATGCGGACGCGGTCTCATTCCAATGAAATGTCGGCATTTGCGGAACCAGCAAATCTTCCACCGCGCGTTCGGTAAATCTGTCGTGCACGGACAAGGCCGGAATTTTGCCGGCCGGCGGGGGCAAGTTGTTCACAAAATGCGGCTGGTCCGAAGAATCATGCATTTCCACCCACGGATCTGTATATCCGCCCTCTGCGGCCGCCGCGCGGCGCGCGGCCAGTTCCGCATCCGTATAATATTCAAAATGATCGTAATCCACATTCGGGTCCCAGAACTTGCTGTTGGGGCCCGGCAATTGGCGGTCATTTGGCGCGAATCCGTTGTTAACCCACCATTGCCAATCGCGGCCCTCTGGATTTCCCGTGTATTGGAAATCGTCGCTGAAATCGGTCTTGTCCGGATGGGATACGGAATCATCCCACCATGGAACGGCGTTTATATCAACGGTTTTTACCAGCTCTTCGCTGGTGTTGCGCGATTTGGGCGCACCATACCACAATGGCGTTCCACTGGTCGGCGGCACGACCTTGTCCAGCACCAGGTTGGTAAACACCGGCTGTTGATTCACGCCGCCCGATGCGGATGTCCGGAAAGAGCGAACGGCCGCCGCGCGGCATTCCGCCGTATTGCAAGGCGTTGCGGGCGTTGTAATCGTAATGGAATCAAATGGGGAATACGCCGCCGTTGCCGGGATCTGGACAACCGGCGGAATATAGGAATCGTCCGCGATCGCAACATCGCCCGCCGCGCCGGAATCAGACGCGCGCGCCGCGTTCGCGACGCAGACAACGGGCAATAAACAGCAAATAGCAAACCGATAGATTTTCATATTAAGAATTATAGCATAAATAGTCCCCCTTGATAAAGGGGGAAATTTACTTAACGGACCAAGACGCCAAATCTCAGCGCGGCTTATTACGTTTAATCCATTCGGCCGCATATTCCAGGCTGCCCGAATTAAACAATTCATGGGTCCCGGTTCCAATTACATGAAACCGCTTGTTATCCGACGCGATTTCCGGAAACAGCCGCGCGCCCTGTTCCAGCCCGACCAAACGGTCCAGCACGCCGTGCATCAATAAAACGGGCGAGTTTTTGATTCCGCGCACATATTCGTTTGTCTTAAATTTATTGCCCAGCAATAATTTCTTGCAGATGATATTCGGGGCCATAGAGCACAGATTATAAAACGGCGACTCCAAAATCACGCCGCCCAGTTTTTCGCCGGATGCCTCCAGCTCTGCCGCCAATTTTGACGCGACCGATGTCCCCATGCTGCACCCGTGAATAATGATATCTTTATGTCCGCGGGCCCGCAAAAATTCATACGCGGCGCGCGCGTCCAATACAAATCCCGCCTCTGACAGTTTTCCGCCGCTGGCCCCGAATCCGCGATATTCCGGCAAGCACACGTTAAAGCCCGCGTTAACATAAGGCCCAAAGATAAATGCAATCGTTGCAATGGAATAAGCGTTCCCGTGCAAATATAAAATTGTCGGGGCGTTCTTTTTACCCGCCGCATACCAGACATGGCGCGTTTCGCCGTCTTTTGTGCGCACCTCTGCCTCTGCAAATTGGGGCATTTCGGCCTGGGCCGGCGTGCACCAGTTAAAATCGCGATATTTGAACATTCGCGCATATGCCACCTTATTGACAATGTATGCATACGCCGCCGCTAAAAAAACAATCCCAAGAATTATTCCGATATACAGCATATTAAAATCTTTATTTTTCCGACCACTAAAAACGCGGGGAAAGCCCCGCGTTTTTAAAACCCTTTCGGCGTTTCCATCTTCATGCTGGTGATCATTTTATCCAGCGCGGTTACCACGTCGCCCGTTATGTCCACAGACGCCGCCGCCGCATCGGACACGCGCGCAAACCGGCCGTCCAGAACCAGCGACAGTTTCTTTTTCTCTATGATTCCGTTGATGATGGGGTCCAGGTTGTTGTTCTGAACCTTTACCAATGCGGCCTGGAACGCCGCGTCTATCGCCTGGGCGCGGTCGGACACGTCGCGCTGCAGCTTTGCAATACGCTGTTGATAGTCCGCAACGCGGCGTTGCAACGCCTCGCGCGACAGAACATCCTGGGACTTTTCAATATCGGCTTTTTCTTTTTCCAACGCTTTCTGTTCGGCGTTCAGCTGGTCGCGGAGCTTGTTTTCAAAAGATTCCTTTTGCTTGCGCAGGTCAACCAGGACGGACGCCCGGTTCTGAATCTCGTCCATGCGGACAACCGCGATGCGCAAATCCGCGCCGGTCACGGCATTCGGCGACACGTCGGACAATACCTTGGACAGGGACGGATGCGAGAAATACCCGACGCCCCACAGCCCCAGTCCCGCGACAACCACGACGGCCGCGGCGATGATGCCTATCTTTGCATAATTTTTTGGTGTTTGTTTCATTGGCATTTTGCTTCCTTTTGGTATGACAGCGGGATTATAAGACCAATTTCCGCAAAGGGCAAGCGGAAAAATATCGTTCATTCCCCCGGCCTCAGTTGGGGGAAGATGGCGGGGCGCCGTATGCCGGCGCGGATGCGGCCGGCGGCATTCCGTAATTATTCTGCATGTTCAACTGCGAATTATATGTCGCCAAGGCATCCGCGTTATTTTCCTTTCGCGCTTTGATGGCGGCCGTCTGCTTTTGCGGATCTTTGATTACCGCGGCAATCCGGATCTCCACGCGGCGGTTCATCAGGCGCCCGACGTCGTCCTGGGCCGCGATCGGCCGCGCGCTGCCCCGTCCCATGATGAACATGCGCGAAGTCGCCACGTCGTTGCGCGCCATATACACCGCGATCCTCTGCGCCATGTCCAGCGTCAGCGCGCCGGCCGCGCGCTGGTCGGCCATCGCATCACAGTATCCGGAAATCTCAATAAATGTCTGGCTGTATTTGTTCAGCACGCGCGACAGCGCGGACAAGACCGTTTCGCCCGCGTGCGAAAATTCCGCGGAATCGCGATTCATAAACGCATCGCGGACCAAAACAACCACTATGTCGTTCCCGACCATTTGGATTTGGATTCCGGGCTTCCTCAGACTTTCTTCCAATTCGGATTCCAACTGCGCCATGTATGCGGGCGCGGCCGCGGCGTCCAAAACCCGACCACCGGCGTCCTGGAATATCGGCCGCTTTGCAATCATGGCCGGCGCGGACATTGGGCCAAAGCTGGCGCCGGCCAGATAAGCGTTCCATTCATCGCGCGGCGGTGTTTGATACGGCGCCGCGCAACCAGCCATTAAAGAACAAAGACCAAAGATCAAAGAACAAAGAACTCCCTGCATTTTCTTTTTACCAAAAATCTTTAAGTTTACCATCATTTGGTCTTTGATCTTTGTTCTTTGGTCTTTTTTTAATGGGCGATAAATTCCACCGTGTTGCTTTCAATCTCATAGCAATAGGATTTCGCATTGTCCGTAAATCCGTTCACACGGATAACGTCCACCCAGTCCAGCTTTGCCGTCGCAAAATACGCGCAGTCCCCGAAATTCAAATTGCCCAGAACAATCGCGAAACTTTTGCCGAGGGCCTCGCCGCGCACGGAAAAATCCGCGCCCTTGATCGGGCTTTGATCGGATTTCAGCGCGCCCGCCTTGACCAGATATTCCACGGATATTTCCGAATAATCGCCGCGCCCGCGAAACAGCAGCTTTGCATTGCTCGCCAGATCGCCTAACGTCATCTCTGCGGTCATGCGGACTTGGCGGGCGCGAACATTCTGATACAGCATTACCGCGCCGACCGTCATAACGCCGGCCAGCGCCAAAACGCCCAGCATTTCAATCATGCTGCGTCCAGACTGCGTCTGGCCGCAGCCGTGAAACGTAAAGCGTGAAGCGTGAAGCGATTGTTTCATTTTATTCTCTCCTTTTTACTATTCACTATGCACGATTAACTACTCACTATTTCCGCGCCGGCGAACAGATCCAGCGCATCCGCCACCAAGGGATCGGATTTGACGGCGGCATCTTTCGCTTCTGCATTTGTGGGCGCGTTTTGCGATTGGGTTTGTTTTTCCAAAACCCAATCCGCGCCGGTTTTTTCTTTCAAGAATTTTATTAACTTTGGCGCAAAGCCGCCGTCATTCCGACGGTCAAAGTATTTGATATGCCCGAATGAAAAATCCGACACTTCTATATCGTTGCCCCATTCGGCCGCCAACAGCATCTCGCGCGCGTCGCTTAACGCGGCGGTCAATTCCGCGGCGGAGTTTATAGAGATGAAATGAGAGCCTGTCTCCCCCCTCTTGGGGGGGAGTGTCTCGGCGCCGCTTGCGGCGACGGACGAGGGGGGGCTATTTTCTATTGAATTACTATTTTTTATATTACTATTTGATTCGGAAGAAGCCCCCCCCTGTCGGGCTTCGCCCGACACCCCCCCCCTATGGGGGTGGGACGGGACAGACCCCTGATCCAGCATGGCGGAAATCGGCGGCAAATCGGCGATATGCATCAGCCGCACGACCAGCATGTCAAAGCACTGCTTCTGATTCCCCGCGGACTGCATTTCAGAAACGGATGCAACCATCACCTGCCATATCCGGGACAAGGCGTTCAATGAAACGCGGTTGCAGATTTCGCGAATCTTTTCGCGCTGGTCCGCGGTATAGGGAACCGAGTCCGATGTTCCGGCCTTGATAGACGGATGCATGCGCGTCGCCCAATGCGTCCATTCCATCATGTCGGTCAGCAATAGGGACAAATCCGCGCCGTTCGCGTATAACTCGTCAACCTTGGACAGCGCGGCCGACGTGTCGCCCGACAATAGTATGTCCATGAAATTCACAACCACGCCGCGATCCGCGCGCTTTAACATATCCAGAACCGCGCCCTCGTCCACTTTGCCGCCGGTTTGCGCGATCGCCTGGTCCAACAGGCTCAGCCCGTCGCGCACAGACCCGTCCGCCGCGCGCGCCAATAATTCGTTCGCGCCGTCTGTCAGGGTTATTTTTTCTTGGGATGCAATCCATGCAAAATGTTTCTTTAATGTTTCCACCGGAACGCGCATCAAATCAAAACGCTGGCACCGCGATAGAATCGTCACGGGAACCTTTCTGATTTCGGTCGTCGCCAGAATGAAGATGACATGCGCCGGCGGTTCCTCCAACGTCTTCAACAGGGCATTGAATGCGGATTGCGACAGCATGTGGACTTCGTCAATGATGTAAACCTTGTACCGGCCGTTGGTCGGGCGGTAAAGCGCGGCGTCCAGAATATCGCGCATATTGTCCACGCCGGTGTGCGACGCCGCGTCAATTTCCATCACGTCTATATGCTGACCCGCCGCGATGGCAACGCAGTTTTCGCAAACCCCGCACGGCTTCGCCGTCGCCTTGTCCGATGACAGACAGTTCAGTGCCTTTGCCAAAATGCGCGCGGTGGACGTTTTTCCGGTGCCGCGAATGCCGGTAAAAATATAGGCGTGCGCGATCCGCCCCGTATTGATTGCGGTGGTCAGGGTCTTTACCAAGACATCCTGGCCTATCAGGGAATCAAAATCTTGGGAACGATATTTCCGCGCTAAAACAGTGTAATTGGTATCCATGCAAATTCCTTTGTGAGCGAGACTGTATTTACAATGCCTAAGCATAGCAAATATGATTTTGATTTCAAGGGATAAAGTAGGGGCGCATGTTATGCGCCCTTTGATTGGGCGGATAATATCCGCCCCCGCTAAAATTGTGCTGATAATCGCATTTTTTAATTTGTTGCGCCCGCGATAATCAGGCGTTCTGCGATTTCGGTGTAACCGTTTTCTGACGCATAGTACAACGCGCTGTGCCCAGCGTTATCCACGGCGTTCACATCGGCCCCCGATTCCAGCAACAGCGCGGCAAAGTCATTGCGGCCGCGTATCGCGGAAACAATCAGCGGCGTTTCGCCGGATTCATTCTTGATGTCGGCGGTTGCCTTTGCGGTCAGCAACGCGCGGCCCATAAACACGTTGCCGCTGGCGGCCGCATAGTGCAGCGGCGCGTCGCCGTCCAGCCGTTTCTTATCCGGATCAGCCCCGCCGCGCAGCAGTAATTCCGCCACGGCCAGGTTGTCGCGCGTCGCCGCGATAAACAGCGCGGATTCGCCCGCGTCGTTCAGCGCATTCACATCGTTTGTTTTCAACAACGCGGCTATTAATTCGGTCTGACCGTTCGCCGCCGCTTGGTGCAGCGGGGTGTTTCCGTATTGGTCTTTGGACTCGCCGTCGCCCGTCAGGTCGGCGACGATATCGCGCAGGCCCTTGGCCGTCGCATAGTCCAGCGCGGTGTGCCCGTCATTGTCCCCGATTGTTTTATCCGCGCCGACCGACAGCAAGAACTTTGCCGCCTCGGTCTTGCCATTGTCCAGGGCAAACATCAGCGCGGTTTTGCCATCCTTCGTCGTCGCATTCACATCCGCGCCCGCGTCCGACAATATCTTGATAATTTCTTTCGCACCCGCGCCAGCCGCCGCATGAATCGGCGGGACGGATTGGTTGTTGGACAGATTCGCATCCGCGCCGCCGTCAATCAAGATTTTCGCGATATCGCGCGCGCCCCGCTGCGCGGCATAAAACAGCGGGGTATTTCCCATCTCGTCCCGCTTGTTAAAATCCAATCCGCCTTTTTTAACAAAGGCCTCTACGATTCCTTTCTGGCCGGTTTTCACCGCGTTCAAAAAAATATTGCTGATGTTGTCCATGGTTGCTCCTTTTTATCTGCGCCGTTGACTATCCCGGATTTCTGGGATGGTCATTTATTACATTTTACCCAAAAGATATTTCACCGTTTCTTCATTCCCGTTTTCCGTCGCGATATCCAACGCGGTTTTGCCGGCATTATCCGCGGCGGACGCATCCGGCTTGCCGAATGAAAACAGCATGTCGGCCAGCGCGCGCGCGCCGGTATCTTTGCGGTTGGCGGCGGCATAGTGCAGTGCGGTCTTGCCGTTGCTATCCCTCGCCGTCACGTCCGCGCCGGCTTCGCACAACGCCAGCTGCACGGATTCCATCCTATCGTAATCGCCGGCGCAAGCGAACATCAAAGGCGTCTGGCCCATCCGGTTCGCCGCGTTAATATCCGCGCCGTTGGCAATCAGGTAATCAATGATGATTCCTTCCAAACTCTGATTATTAACCCTGCGGGAAAAATTGCTTTTGACGGCAAAGCCCAAAAGCGTGTTGCCGTCTTCGTCCGCCGCGCCATTCTTGTCCCAACCTTTCAAGGCAAATGCGGCCAAAATTTTGCCGATCTTGTTTTCTTTAAGCGCCGTTTCGTTCCAGTTGTCGGATTTAAACATTTCTATTATCGCGCCGCGGCCGGAATCGGAAACATAATTCGGATCCAGGCCCGCATCCAGCAGAATATCAACCGCGCGATCATCAATTTCACGGCAACCCGCGCCCAAGGGCGTCAGTCCGTTAAAATCGCGCAGGCCGTAGGTATCCGTTTCGCAAATCGCGTTCGGACCTTTCAAAGCAAGATTGGCAATCGCGTCATAAGCATTTATATAGATCGCTTGAAACACGTTCTTGTCCGGCACCAGCATGTCAAAAAGCTTCGCCGCGCGCTTGCTGATAACAATATCGCCGGGGGTGTTGCCGTAATCGTCCTTGGCGCCCAGGTCCAGTCCGGCATCTATGAATTCCCGCGCGGTTTTTATAAAATCATCAATTTGTTTTTCATCGCCCTCGTTCTTTGGCGCGTAAGTAGAATAGCGATTTATGTAAAACCATTCGGCCAGTTCGTGCAGCGCGGTCGCCCCGTTTTTGCCGATCATATCCAGCTTTGCCCCGCGTTCCCGCAAAACTTTCACAAACCGCCAGAACCCGGCGCGCGCGGCATAGTGATAACAGCACAGATTTTCATTCTTGTCTTTTTTCAGAACGCTGACGCGCGCATCCAACAGCATCGCCATCATTTCATTAAACGCATCCAAATGTTCTTCGTAAAATTTCGGATCGCCCTTGCGCGCGATATGATGCAGCAGGGTGAAATCGTAATCATCCGTCGCGGTCGGCGGCACGCCGCCGTCAAATAAAATCTTTAACGCGACGACGTCCGCGTATTCCGCGGCGGTAAAGGCGGCTTGTTTTGCCTCTTCCATATTTTCAGCGACGATTTGCCTATACGCATCGTGAATCTGATCCGGCGTCACGCCATCGCCCGGATGCCGACGATACATGGATTCTATGTCATAGTGAGTCATTGCTTCACCCCATTCTTAAAGTTTTCAAATTCCGGGCCGCGCAAATCGGATAAATATCCGTCCCGCTTTGCGGTCATGCCCGCCGCATGCGCGATTTTTGCGCCGGCCATGGCAATATCATCGCGCGCCAGGTCGGGATATGCGGCGATGTATTCCGCGCTTATCGGGCGCAGCGGGGCGACCGCATCTTGTCCGCGCAGCTTTTGATAATTTGCAGGCCTGGGCTGCATTGCCGAATTCGGCGCGCGCTTTCTGGCCGCCGCCAACGCAAGATCAATGTATTCCAAAGATTTCGCATAATCGCCGGCCATATAATAAACCAGCGCAATATTGAACAACGCATCAATGCGTTCGGTCCGGTCCAGCGCGCGGATAAGAATCGCCGCCGCGCCAAGGCGCCCGTCGCGGACGCAATCACGCAGCATTTCCGCCGCTGCGTCGTTTTCTGGAATGGTTTGGTTGTGAAAGCTGTTCATACCGCCAATCATAGTAAAGATTTTTAACAAATTCAATGAATAATTGACTTGTATAATACTAAATAGTAGCATTCCACCGAACGTTAAATCCAAACCTACCCCGAAAATCTAAGGCAACAAGTTGCCAAGATTTTCTCCCCTTCGGGGAAGGGGAATTCGCGCTCATTTTGAACGCGCTAAATTACCCTTCTTAGAAGGGTCGGATTTTCTTAATGAGCCAAAGGCGAATTTAGAAAATCCGGGGTAGGCATACTTTATAAAATAAAGGACTAAATTATGGACAAAGCATACGAAGACATGATGCGCGCGAACCTGAAAGCGGCCGGAATGCCGGACGCCCAGATTGACGCGATGCTGCAAATGCAAAAGGCGGCGATGGCGGCGGCGAATGTTCCCGAAAGCGCATTAACGGCGGCAATGGCAAATTCACAGCAAGATATCGCCGCCGGATTCGGCAATCTGTTCAGCGGCGAGCCGGAGTTTGCGATGGTGGACGCGCCGTCGGTCAATGAATCTTACCAGTGGGCGATCGCCTGCGGCGCGGATCTGGGCTATATGCGCGGCGATATTTTGAACGACCTGCCGACCGATGCGGACTCGGACAAAGAGATGTTCACGGAAATGCTGTCGGACCAGTGGGGAATTGAAAATCACAAAGACGCGACCGAGATGTGCGACAGCTTGCTGGCCGGCCGACACTCCAAGAAATATCACGAGGCCGCGGCCAAGAACATCGCGGGCGAAGATTTGGATAATATAAAGAAAGCAACCGCATTATTCGCGAAAGATAAACTGATACGGGCGGGCGAAATTCCGAATATGCTGATCTGGGACCTGGGCCGGTTGGCCAATCTGTCGCGGTTTTGTTACGATGCCGGATGGCTGTCCCGGGACGAGGTTCTGCATTACCTGAAAGAGCTGGCGTTGCTGGTTCAGAAAAATTACAAGTCCTGGCGCGACCTGTCCATCGGATATCAATTCGGCCGCGCGGTGTGGGGCGGCGTTGACGACGACGAATACGAAGAAATGAAGGGCAATATGGAAGAGCTGCTGGCCGATGAAAAAAGTCCTTGGAAGAAATTGCCGTTTGATATGAAGTTGGCATTTTAGTCGTTAGTCATTGGTCGTTAGTCGTTGGTCGTTAGTCGTTGGTCGTTAGTCGGTATAAATGAGTTATCTTAACGACCAACTACCAACGACCAACGACTAACGACCAACGACTAACGACCAACGACTAACGACCAACGACTAACGACCAACGACTAACGACCAACGACTATCCTATCTTTTTTATTTGCGCTTGCACATTTTTAAGGTATAATGCCGGCATGTTAAATTTCATTAAAAAGCTCTTTATGCCGCGGGGACAACGGTTCACGGCGGGCGAATTGGCGAAAAAATTCGGCCTGACGCTCCGCGGGTCCGCGGATACCGTCGTCACTGGCCTTGCGCCCATTGCGGATGCCAAGGCGGGCGATCTGGCGTTTTATTCTACCGAGAAAACATCCGCGACATTCAAAATCCTGCCCATAGAGGTTTTGAAACAGACGCGCGCATCCGTAATACTGCTGCGGCCGGAACACGAAAAGAACGCGCCCAAGGGCGCGACCCTGCTGATATCCGCGCATCCCCGCGCAGACGTCGCAAAAATTCTGGGCGCCATTTACGCGCCGCCGCGCCGCCGCGGGGTTCATTTTACCGCGCACACCGAACGCGGGGTATTTTTTCGCAAGAAAAGCACCAATTATATCGGGCAAAACGTGGTCATAGAGCGCGGCGCGGTCATAGAGCCGGACGTCCAGATATTCGCAAACGCCTTTATCGGCCGCAATGTGACGCTGGGCGCCGGAACAATCATTCATGCCGGCGCGCACATTGAAAACGCGACGCTGGGCGATTCCTGCGTTATTTATCCGGGCGCAGTGATTGGCAAGGACGGCTTTGGATACACCCGCCAAGGCGACAAGAACGTGTTTATCCAGCATGCCGGGCGCGTCATTTTGGGCAACCACGTGTCGGTCGGTTCGTGTTCGTGCATTGACCGCGGCCTGATTACCGACACGGTTATCGGCGACGAGACCAAGATTGACAACCTGTGCCAAATCGCGCACGGCGTAATAATCGGAAAGCAATGTTTTCTGGCGGCGGGCACGGGAATCGCGGGGGGCGTCGTCGCGGGCAACCGCGTTTTGTTCGGCGGGCACGTCGGAATATCCAACAAGGTCCAAATCGGCGACGACGCGGAAATAGGCGCGCAATCCGGCGTATTTCGCAATATCCCGGCGGGCGAGAAAGTAATGGGATCCCCGGCGGTTAATGTAACCGAATACCTGCGCTCTGTCGCCTGGACGAGGAAACAGATAAAGAAGAATTAGTCGTTGGTCGTTAGTCATTGGTAAGTAGTAGAAAATTTACTGACCAACGACTAACGACCAATTACCAACGACTATAAAAAACAAAGGTTTTTACCATGACCATCACAAAGCAAGGCATTGAAGAAATCATTCCGCATCGCGGCGACATGCTGATGATTGACGAGATTCGCGAATACGACGAAACCAGCGGGATCGGGATCAAGCGCGTGCGCGGCGACGAATTCTGGTGCGCGGGGCACTTTCCCGGCAATCCCATCATGCCCGGGGTGTTACAGGTAGAGGCGATGGCCCAAACCGCGTGCTTTATCGCGTTCAAGGGCCTGGATACCAAGGGGGACGAGACGCTGGGATACTTTACCACTATGGAAAAGATAAAGTTTTTCAGCATGGTGCGCCCGGGCGACGTTCTGGAACTGCATGTGGAAATAACGGCGAAAAAAATGCGTCTTTACAAGTTCCACGGAATAGCCATGGTCGGCGGGAAAAAAGTCAGCGAGGCCACATTCACCGCGATCATGGATCCCGTTAATAAATAACCACCCCGCCGGCTACGCCGGCACCCCTCCAAAGGAGGGGAACAGAGGGGCGTGCCATGCGTTTCCCCTCCTTCGGAGGGGTGGATTTTTTGCGGAGCTTTTATCGCGAGCAAAAAAGACGGGGTGGTTCTTTTGCAAAAGACTATCCGAATTCCGACACCCACCCCAGTTTTTCGCTCGCAGTGCTACACGTATCCTCGTAATTGTTTGAACTTCGCGATAACAGCTCGTTCGCACATACTCGGATTCTAAGCGCGGAAAAACACGCCAAGAAAAACTACCCCTCCCAGGGAGGGGAATGCGCGCTCACTTTTCCCTTTCCCATTTTCCCTTTTTATGCTAGAATTCTTGAAAGAGAGAATTATGCTTTCCGCTGGCGTATTTTTTATAAAAAAACCGCGCGCGCGCGTCGCGCGGCTGTTCGTTGTCCCTTTTGTCGCTCTGTCACTCTGTAACTTTGTCGCTTTTGCGGCGCATGCCGCCAATACCCCGATCGGCGGGCCCGGCCCCGCGATTGTCGGCGGCGGCGGAAATCTGACCGGCTTTTACGGCGGGGTTGGCGCGATAAACAATAATCAGTGGAACCAGATGATAAACCCCAACCGCACGCCGCCCGCGGCCCAGCTGCCCGCGGCGGATTTCGGCAACTGCAACGCGATCGTCACGCGCTGTGCCCAGCCGAAATGTCCCGGCGGCGGGTGCATTGACATGGCGATAGCGGTGCCGATCGTCAACGGATGCGTGGCGGCAAACGCGGTCTGCAAGCAATACGGGGACGATTTGGTCCAGGCCATATCCGCGCAGATGGTCGCGAACGCCACGAACAAAGCGCAAGCGACCCAGGCCCAGATGGCGGCGGCCGCGACGGCCGCGGCCGCATCCGCGCAAAACGATGCCGCGGCCCAGCAGATGGCGGCGATGCAGCAACAGATGCAGCAGATGCAAGAAAAAATGGCGGCGGATCAGGCCGCACAACAAGCGCAAATGGCGGCGGCGGCAGCGGCCCAACAGGCGGCGGCCGCGACGGCCGCGGCCCAGCCGGCGCCGGCGACCGGCGGCGCGCCGTCAACCGCCATACCGGAAAATGTCTTGTCTGATGCCGCGGCGCGCGGCGTTTCCGCGGACATAATCGCGCGGAACCAGGCGTCGGGGCAAATACTCTCGCAATTGGAAAATGTCAGCGTTGCGTTGCAGAATGTAAAGAAAGCGATGCAGGACGCGTTCGCATACGCCGGCTGCGACACCCGCGGGGAAAATTGCACGGGGCCGAAACGCGTCGCGGCGTTCAAGGTCAAGGCGGCCGCGTTTTTTGACCCGTTTGAAACGGTCCAGGAAGAAGTTTATAACGCCTTGATCCAGGCGCAGGCGCTGGGCGTTGATATTTCCGATATTTACATGATGCTGTCGTCTTCCTGCAACGTGTGGGGGCAATACCTGTGCGAACAGGGCCAGATCTTGCGGTTTTCCGGATTGGCCCGCGACGCCGGCGGCAAATGTGAAGACACTGCGAATACAAGGTGCGCGCCCGACCCCGCATTGGTTGGAAAAATCGTCCCGCCGGCAAGCGGCGGGTGCCAATTGCTGCGCTTGCTGGGCGTGGGCGACGACGTGTATCAGAACTGGCTGGATGTCCCTACTTCTGAATCCACCGGCCCGGGCAGCGGACGATACACCGCGGTCGCGTGCGCATCCGACGCGCTGGCCACATCTGGATTCTTTAAAAACCTGCGGATGAATGTGGACGATGTCGGCACGGACGATCTGGCCGCCGTCCTGTCCGCCGACGTGATTATGCCGGCAAAGGGCCCGCCGGCGGCGACCGGACCGGGATCGTTAGCGGTATGCGCCATAACATCAGCGGAGCTTTCGTCCATATTAATCAGCAAGCGGATAAATGCCAGCACCGCCATAGAATCGCAGGGCGCGATTGCAACTCCTACGCCTACCGCAACATACGCCCAATGCATGCAGGATTGCAATTCCGACGAAGGCGTAGAAGATAGGCAATACTGCCTTGACAGGTGCGCCAACAATTATATGAAAAATGTTTACACAAGCTCTCCGGCATACCAAGCCGCCCAAAGGGAAACTATCAATAAAATGGACGCCTCTGTTGACGCCAATCTTAACAAATTTAAAGCCAATATGCCAACTACGGATCAACTGAGAAAATCTTTGACCCCGGAATTAAAAACTTTGCAGCCTCAAACAGGCTATAATTCTCCCAGCGCTTGCTATGAAGCGAATTGCAAAGGGATTGCGGACGGCAGCCAAGCATTGATGGAATGCAGAAAAAAGTGCGACGGAATATAAAATTCGGAAAAGCGTAAATGAAAAAACTGTTTTTGATCTTTGCCGTTTCTTCTCTGCTCTTTTGGGCGCAAGAATGCGCCCCAAGGGCGGCGCACGCGGCCCCATCGCCCAACTATTTCGTAAAGAGGCAGGCCAACGGCGACGTGACGGTCATGCCCTATGCCGCGATGTGCACCGCGCATGCGTATAATATTGGCGAGATCAGCAACGATGTATTTGACAACGATTACGCGCGCAGGGATGAAATGAACAAGGTCGTCGCGATGAAGTCCGAATTAATCACGCGCGAGATGAAGCGTCAATACGACTATCTGGACGCGACCGTTAAAAGGTTCCAAATCCAATTGCAGAAAGCCGTGCTTGTCGCCCAGGCCGAGGCGGCCGGCGCGCCCGCGGCGGGCTCTGCAACCGGCGGTTCCGGCACGGGTCTGGCCGGCGCGGACAACTGCAACGGGAAAAGCCGCACGGATACCGTATATTGCCTGCGTAATAATTATACCAAGATGCAGAATGCAATCGCCGCCGGCAAAATTGACCGCGCGCTGAAAAACCAGATCCAGGCCGATATCCAAGCCATCACAAACATAGGCTGCGGCAAAGACGGATGCCCGAACCAAATCAACCTTACCGGGGTAAGTGCGGATGGAAAAACAAAATTGTCAGATTTCGCCTGCAAAGATACAAACCTTATCTCAAAAGATAAAGTTCAAAATTGTCTTTACGTTATAAGCGGCACAACAAATGCATTGGAAGAAGCCGGCAGAGCATCCGCCGCAAAGCCTACTACTGTTCCATAAGTAAATGAGAGAATAAAAAGGCCCGTTTGGGTCTTTTTTTATTTCATGCGAATGAGTGCTAAATGCCCTTCTCAGAAGGGCCGGAAAGCTTGGGCCGCGCTTTCTTGCGGGCCCTTAGCTTTCCGGGGTAGTCACGCCCAAGCTTTTTATTCTTTTGATAGTTTCAGCATGCAGTAAAGGCAATGGCCAACTGATATCTTTTTTTATTTCCTTGTCATCAAGGTGAATCACTATCAAACCTAAACTTTCCAAATAATTATGTCTCTTTGTATCATATTTTTCTTTAAAATCATGCGAATCGCCGTCTACTTCAACAACCATTCCTATATCAGGGCAATAAAAATCAACAATATAATTCCCAATAATTTTTTGTCGGTCAAAATTCAGGTCTAAGAATTTTTTGCGATATAGCTCTTTCCATAGCAACACTTCGGAAAAAGTCATGTTGTTTCTCAAATACCGCGCGCGTTCGCGCAAAGTTGGATTAAAGGGTAAATTTTTGTAGTTGATAAGCATTCTTGACTACCCCGAAAATCTAAGGGCAGCAAGCTGCCAAGATTTTCGCTTACGCGTATCCTCGTAGTTGTTCGGACTTCGTGTTTGCAAACCGGCACAACACTCGTTCTCGCATACTCGGATTCGGCCCTTCTGAGAAGGGCAACTTATCACTCAGTGCCCTACAATCAAATTCGGGCGGGCAGAGCGCAGGTTGGAAAGGGATTTTTCCTGGGCGCGCCGAAACGCGTTCGGTTCCCAGATTTGAAAACTGTTTCCGCGGCCGATAAAGACGGCCGTGTCCCGTATGCCGGCATGCCGCAATAAATCGGCCGGAATGACAATGCGTCCCGTAACGTCAAACTGCAACGGCCGCGCGTCCGCGAACAGCATCGCCGACAAATCGTCCAGGTCCGCATCGTACACGCCCATTTGGTCGGTTGCCGCCGCCATTTTGTCCATGCGCGACATGCTTAACCCCTCTATGCATGGCGCGGTAAATGAACGATAAAGCACAACGCCGGAAAATTGTTCGGAAGAAAGCGACGAACGGAACGGGGCCGGAACAGAAATTCGGCCTTTGGTATCCAGGCGATTTTCGTAAGTGGAAAGAAATAATGGCATTTTCTTGCTCGCTCTGCCCGCAGGTAAGTCGCATTAATGCAGCGATGCCGCATTAATGCAGGTAAGAGGTAACAGGTAAGAGGTTTGTGAACGTTGACACGTCCACACCCCTTACCTCCTGCCTTTTACCTGCGGCGGCTGTGGGCCGCCGCCCCGATTCGTCCCCTTATTTATAGCACCGCCGGTTTCGGGTGTCAATGACATTTTATAGTTTTTTTATGGTATTTTATGGTCTTGACTATATTCATATAAAGAAATAAAAATCAAATGAAAATAAAATGAATTTTTCACTTGACGTCCGAATCGTTTTTGTTCTATGATTTCTGTATAGACAAGGATGATGGCGCCAAAACCGCAGAAATCCTATGTTTCCGGCAAAATATACAATAAAACGCACCATATGTCAATACATTGGTGCATACACAAAAGGGAGGAAGGGGATGGCAAAAGAACTGAAACAAATCATGGTGGCGCTGGACAAAGTCCTGACCACGACCGTATGGGTGAATGCCGACCGGCAGATTGTGGCCCTCTCGGACGAGCTGCACATCGGCCGCAACAACGCGCCAAGGTCAATAGAGGATTTGTCGCGCGCCGCGCTGGTTGGCGCATACGTATCGCTGCAGATACGCACGGATAATTTTGACGTCGCGGCGGAAACATTGGAAACGCACGATCTGGCGCTGCGCGTGAAAGACATGGTATTCGCAGAGGCGAAAAAGCTGCTGGATGCCGAAACAGGCGCGGCACCCGAAAAAGTCGCGCTGGCCGCATAGTTTTTAGACAAAGTTTTGAAAAAACTTTGTCACTCCCGCGTAGGCGGGAGCGGGTCTATAAAGTACGAGCGAAGCGAGCCAACAGTGTTTGTATTCTGAAACTTTGTGCAGAATCAAAAACTGAAATTTTATAGCCCCTATTCCCGCCTGCGCGGGAATGACAAAAATTACTTCGTAATTTTTGTAAAAGCTATTTGTGGGGGCTCGCCCCGCACACAGTTTCCGGAAACGGAAGGAAGGGAGGTCTGCGGGGCATTCGCCCCGCAGATTTTTTAATGCCCCGATTTTACGACGCGGACGCCGCGCGCCGCAATTTTAATTAGTCCTGTCCCTAGTTTTTTGCATTGACAAATTGTGGATTTATGTTTACTCTTAAAGCCTGATAACCCCCCCGTGGAATGGCGATTATGAAAATGAAAGACAATAAATTTAATACAAATTTCTCTGTCGGGGAAATAAAGTCTCTGCTGGGTCCGAAAAGCAATATCCCATCCATACAAAACCGCGACAAGCGCAACCAGGCTTTCCTCCGCGAAGCCAAGCCATACGTGCGATTGTATGTGAAATCGTCGCTGCCGCGCGAATTAAATCTTTGCATGACATACTTTATAAAGGGATGGGCGGCGGACATCGCGGAAGAATGCCGCGAATTGCTGACCGATCACTATTACTACGATGATGATGACGATGACGATTCATATGATATGCAGCCGAACAAGCGCATACTGGACGTCGCGGAAAATATTTTATCCGTAAAATCGCAAATTCCGGCCATTGTCGGCGGGACCCTCTTTCGGCCGGACAGAATAGACATAAACTACGTGGAAAACGTTCGGCAAACGGGGGACATCCGGACAGAGGACGCAAAGCGGCTTTACAAACTGATTACAAACTTTACATTTGATTATTACAAGCTGAACTTAGACGCGCTAGAAATAAACGACGAGGAATACGACGCGATAGACGCCTGCGGGGGCCAGAGCGGCGCGATTAATCTTTGGATATCCCAGAAATCAAGCGAATCCAAGCTTGGGTGGGGGATCCTGGTCCAACAGCCGTATGAATACAACGAAAAATATTACGCGGCCGCCGCGAACGACAATCTCGCGGCCTTTACGCTTAATATGGAAGAACGCCTCGGCGAGGATGCCGCCGATGCGAACTATTTTATGCAGGGCTATGACCGCGATCTGCAAACCAAGATATGGGCCGCCGCGCACGTCTTGCACACCATGCCGCATTACCTGCACAATATGAACATGCCCGACGAAAATATTCAGAATTTCACGGAATCGTTTATAAATTCCTGCATGGCGACGCACGCCGGTGGCGCCGGCGAAAAACTCTCGGCGGACTTTTTGCGGCGCACGATGTGGGAAACTTTCCGCGCCGTGCGCGGCATGTTTCCAAGATACAAGTATCTGTCGGACAACCTTTTCAACCTGGCCGCGCTGTATTACAAGTATACCGAGAATAAATTTGAAAATTCAAAAGTGTCGGGTCTGATAACGCGCATAATAGAGAAAGAGGTAAAAAAGCACGCGCTGATCAACAAAATCGCGTATTGCCTGGAAAGCGGGAATTTGAAAAGCTTATAAAAAAATCACCGCGGATGCGGTGATTTTTTTATGCCATGATCGGACAGACTGGTTATATGTTCAGCAATTGCTGCTCGCCGCCGGCGTTTTCGCGGGCAATGCGCTCCTGTTCTTCCTCTTCCCTGGCAATCTCGCGCACGCGGCGCACATACGCGCCGGTGCCCACCGGTATCAGGCGGCCAACAATCAGGTTTTCGTTGATGCCAGACAGTCTGTCGGTCGCGCCCGATATCGCCGCGTCAACCAATACCTTGGTCGTCTGTTGGAACGATGCGTTGTCTATGAACGACCGGGATGTCAGCGACGCGCGCGTCAGTCCAACCAGAATCTGGCTGGCCGCCGCGGGTTTGCCGCCGCCCTTTTCCACGCGTTCGTTTTCTTCCTCAAAGTCCACACGGTCAACAACCTGGCCTATCAGGAACGATGTGTCGCCCGGATTGGTGACCTCTACGCGGCGCGTCATTTCGCGGATCAGGATTTCCATGTGCTTGTTGTTGATGGTGACGCCTTGCAGACGATAAACCTGTTGAATCTGTTCCACCATGAATTGCGCCAACGCGCGCTGGCCCAGAATGCGCAGGATGTCTTGGGCCAGCGGCTCGCCGTCCACAATGTAATCCGCGCGGCGAACAATGTCGCCCGTGCGAACCAGCAGGTTGGAACCTTTTGGTATCAAGTATTCCGCGGGGGCCGTTCCGTCGTCGGGCACAATGCGCACCAGGTTTTTCGCCTTGTTCGCGTCCTCTATCTCCACCGTGCCGGCGATTTCCGCCAAGACCGCGGGGTTTTCGGGACGGCGCACTTCCAGCAAGTCATTCACACGGGGCAGACCGCCCGTAATGTCGTGCGTCTTTTGCGTGTCAACCGGAATGCGCGCCAGAATATCGCCCGCCGCGACCGTCTGGCCGTTGGACACATTCAGCACCGCATACATAGGCAGCAGGTATTCCGCAATCTTTTTCCCGCCCAGCGACAGGACGTTCCCCTTGTCGTCCGTCAATGCGATAGACGGCTGCAGCGGTTTTTTGGTGATGGTTTTCCAATTGGTGACTTTCCGCGTCGTGATGCCGGTCAGGGCGTCCATTTCTTCGGAATACGAAACGTTTTCCACCAGATCGCTGAACGCGACCACGCCGTCTTTTTCCGCGATAATCAGGTTGGAATACGGATCCCATTCGGCCAGTTTCGTTCCCTTTTGCACCTTGTCGCCGTCGGAAACAATCAGCATGCCGGCATAGGGCAGATCCTGGTCAAACAGTTTCTGGCCGTTTTTGCCCACAATCTCAATCTTTCCGTTGCGCGATAAAACAATCGGCCGGCCGGAAGAATTCTTGATTGTTGAAACATTGTCCAAGCGAACGGTTCCATCCACGGGCGTTTCTATAAAGTGCTTTTCCGCGCCGCCGGCGGCAATTCCGCCGATGTGGAACGTCCGCAGCGTCAGCTGGGTCCCCGGTTCGCCAATGGATTGACCGGCGATAACGCCGACCGCCTCGCCCACGTGGACAAGGGCGCCCCGCGACAAATCCATTCCATAGCATTTCGCGCAAAGCCCGTCGGACTGGCACGTCAGAACTGAACGTATGTCAACTGACGGCAATCCGCTTTCGTTGATTTCCTTGGCCGCGGCTTTCGTAATCAGCTCGTCCGCCGCGACGATTACTTTCTTGGTCGTCGGGTGCACGATGTCGGCGGCCGCCGTGCGGCCCAAAACAACGTCGCCCAGCGCCACGCTTAACACGGACCCGTTGAACACCGGCGTCGCGGTGATGAATTCTTTCGTTCCGCAATCGTGTTCGGTGATGACCGTATTCTTTGCCAATTCAACCAATCGCCGCGTGAGATACCCGGCGTCCGCGGTGCGCAGAGCGGTGTCGGACAAGCCCTTGCGCGCGCCGTGGGTGGACGTGAAGTATTCCGACATGCTCAAACCTTCCTTAAAGTTTGATACGATCGGGACCTCTATCAATTCGCCGTTCGGCTTTGACATAACGCCGCGCATTCCGGCCAGCTGGCGGATCTGTTCTTTGGATCCGCGCGCGCCGGAATCGGCCATCATGGAAATGGAATTCCAATTGTCGCCGGTGGATTTTCTGAATTCCGCGAAAGCCAAATCGCCCAAACGGTTGGTGACGCCCTGCCACATGTCAATGATTTTGTTATAGCGTTCGCCGCGCGAGATAAGTCCGTTCTGATACTGGTCTTCTATCTCTTGCGCTTGCTTTTCCGCCTTTTCAATCATTTCGGGCTTCTCTTCGGGAATCTTGATGTCGTCAAATCCGATGGAAATGCCGGAACGGGCCGCCTGCTCAAACCCTATGTTCTTCAACGCGTCGGCCAGCAGTATCATGTCCTTGTCGCCGCAGTTGTCATATGCGACCGTCAGCAATTCCTGAATCGCGCTCTTCTTCATCGGGCGGTTTACCAGGTCAAACGGAATGCCGGGTTTTTTCGGCAGCAATTCGCCCAGCAGCATGCGCCCCGCGGTGGTTTTGACGGAATGCGTTCCGTCATGCGCGACATACCGCGCGACAATCGGCGTATGCAGGGTGATCGCGTGATTTTCCAACGCCAGCTTGATTTCGTCCAAACTTGCGAATTTCGGGGATTGATCGGTATGATCGCCATTAATCAGGGAAATGTAATACACGCCCAGAATCATGTCCTGGGTCGGAACGATCAGCGGTTCGCCATTCGCGGGCGACAGCACGTTGTTGGATGACAGCATTAATGTGCGCGCTTCCAGCTGCGCTTCCAGCGAAATCGGAACGTGCACGGCCATCTGGTCGCCGTCAAAGTCCGCATTGAATCCCTTGCAGACCAGCGGGTGCAGGCGTATCGCCTTGCCTTCCACCAATATCGGTTCAAACGCCAGGAATCCCAAACGGTGCAATGTCGGCGCGCGGTTCAGCAGAACCGGATGCTGGTAAATCACGCGTTCCAGGATTTCCCAAACGACTTCTTCGCCGTTTTCAACCATCTTGCGCGCGGCCTTTAACGTGTTGGCATAATCGCCCGCCATCAGTTTGGCATACACGAACGGTTTGAATAATTCCAGCGCCATGGTTTTCGGCAATCCGACCTGGTGCAGTTTCAGCGACGGGCCCGACACGATGACCGAGCGGCCGGAATAGTCCACGCGCTTGCCCAGCATGTTCATACGGAACCGGCCGGATTTTCCAGACAGAGAGTCGGACAGAGATTTGAGCGGTCGGCGATTTTGCGACACCATCGGACGCTGTTTCCGGCCGTTGTCAAACAGGGAATCCACCGCTTCCTGCAACATGCGCTTTTCGTTGCGGATTATGATTTCCGGCGCGTGCAGGTCTATCAGCTTCTTTAAACGATTGTTGCGGATAATAACGCGGCGATACAAATCGTTCAAGTCCGATGCCGCGACGTGTCCCGCCTCCAGCGTTACCAAGGGGCGCATATCCGGCGGAATGACCGGGATAATGTCGGGCAGCATCCACACGGGTTCAGAGCGGGAATCCAGAAATGATTCCACCAGTTTTAAATGTTTGATGATGCCTTTGCGCTTTGCCTCTGACTTTGTATCATTCAACTCTGTCCGCAAGCGGCCGCGCTCGTCACCCATATCCAGCGACGCGATGATTTCGCGCACGCCTTCGGCCCCGATGCCAACGCGGAAAGCATCCGCGCCGTATTCTTCCAACGCGGCCTGATACTCGTCTTCGCTGATTACATCATACAGTTTAAGATTGGTGAGTCCCGGTTCGGTCACGATATACGCGTCATAGTAAATAACCTGTTCCAGTTTTTTCTGGGGCAGATTGTTCAGCAACGTCGCAATCTTTCCTTCGCGCAGGAACCATGTGTGCGATACCGGCGTGGCCAGCTTTATGTGGCCCATGCGTTCGCGGCGGACGGAACTTGGCCCAACCTCTACGCCACAGCGTTCGCAAACCACGCCGCGGAACTTTATGCGCTTATACTTTCCGCACGCGCATTCATAGTCCTTGGACGGGCCGAAGATTTGCTGGCAGAATAATCCATCCGGCTCTGGCTTTAACGAATGATAATTGATGGTCTCGGGCTTTTTAACCTCGCCCTTGGACCAGGACAGGATTTCTTCGGGCGATGCGATTTTTATTTGCAGCGCGTCAAATTGCTCCTTGTTTTCCAGATTTCCAAATATTTTCTGCAGCATGTTCATATATTGCTCCTTCGTCGCAAAGGGCGCTAGGCACTAGGCACTAGGCACTGGTATTTGTTGGGCTCATTCACTAGTGCCTAATGCCTAGTGCCTAATCCCCGAAAATTGATGACGCATCGCGTCAATCAATTTTCTTCGGTATCATTGACAATCCCAATCCGCGCAGCTCGCGCACCAGGACGTTGAACGCTTCCGGCGTTCCCGTCTGGATGTCCGTGCTGCCTGAAATGACCGTTTCATACATTTTGTTGCGGCCCTGGATATCGTCAGATTTCACGGTCAGCATTTCTTTCAGCAGATGCGCGGCGCCGTGGGCCTCCAGCGCCCAGACCTCCATTTCGCCCAAACGCTGTCCGCCAAAGTGCGCCTTGCCCGCCAGCGGCTGCTGCGTCACCAGGCTGTATGGTCCGACAGAACGCGCGTGTATCTTTTCATCAACCAGGTGATGCAGCTTTAACATGTGCATCACGCCGACGGTCACGGGCCGCGCGAATTTTTCGCCGGTCATTCCGTCGTAAAGCGTCACCTGGCCGGATTCCGGCAGCTTGGCCAGCTTCAGCATCTTTTTGATGTCGTCGGGCATCGCGCCGTCAAATGTCGGGGTCGCCATCGGCACGCCGTCGCGCAGCAACGCGGCTGTCGCGCGAACCTCTGTATCCGTCATTTTTTCCAATTGCGCGGACACGTCGCGCCCATAAATCTTGCCCAACAGCGCGCGCATGTCGTCGGTGACCGCGCGTTTGTTTTTGATTTCGTCCAGAACCTCGCCAATCTGCTGGCCCAGTCCCCGCGCCGCGGCGCCCAGATGGGTTTCCAGTATTTGTCCGACATTCATGCGGCTCGGCACGCCCAGCGGGTTCAGAACGATGTCAACGACCGTTCCGTCTTCCAGATGCGGCATGTCCTCCATCGGAACAACCTTGGACACTATGCCCTTGTTTCCGTGGCGGCCGGCCATCTTGTCGCCGGGCTGCAGCTTCATCTTGTGCGCGATATAAACTTTCACTTCTTTCAGCACGCCGGCGGACAGGGAATTGCTTTCCTGCACTTTTTCTATCTCGTGATCGGCTTTCTCGTTCAGGTTTTTCAGAATGACCGTGTGCGCATCGCGCAGCTCGTCAATCTTTTCCTGGGCCTCTTTGCCCCTGACGCTCAGCTTTTTCATGTCCGACGGTTTGATGCCGGCGAACACTTCGTCAGACAGTTTTTTGCCGATAAACGGCTTTATGCTGCCTGTGCCGCCTTCTATCACCAGTCCTTCGGCCGCCTGGAATACCTGGTCGGCAAAGCCGCGCTCCATAATCGCGATTTCTTCCTCGCGGTTGCGGTTGACTTGCTCTATCTTTTGCAGCTCTATCATCTGCGCGCGCTCGTCTTTCTTGACGCCGTGGCGGGTCAGGATATTCACGCCGATGACGACGCCTTCCTCGTTCGCGCCGACGCGCAGCGACGTGTCTTTCACGTTTAATGCCTTTTCGCCAAAGATGTTGCGCAGCAACGCTTCTTCGGGCGTCAGCAAGGTTTCAGATTTCGGCGAAACGCGCCCGACCAATATATCGCCCTGCTTCACATGCGCGCCGATATAGATGATGCCGGATTCGTCCAGATTCTTTAAAGCTTCCTCGCCGACGTTCGGGATATCGCGGGTAAAGGACTCTGGCCCCAACTGCGTATCGCGGGTCTTGAATTCTTTCTCTACGATTTTAATGGATGTGAATACGTCGTCGCGGGAAATGCGTTCGCTTATAACGATGGAGTCTTCGTAATTGTATCCGCGCCAAGGAACGAATGCGACCAAGACGTTTTTACCCAGCGCCAGTTCGCCGTGATCGGTATTGGAACTGTCCGCAATGATATCGCCGGCCGCGATGCGGTCGCCGACCTTTACCAACGGCTTTTGATGGATCAAGGTTTCGTTGTTGCTTTGCCCGAATTTTTCCAAGTTATAGATATCCACGCCGGTCGTGACGTTGCGGGAATTCATGCGCTTTACCACAATGCGGTTCGCGTCCACGGATTCCACCAGTCCCGCGACCTTTGCAATCTTAACGCTGCGGGAATCGCGCGCGACCTCGTGCTCTATGCCCGTGCCCACTAGCGGCGCGTCAACGCGCAGCAATGGCACGGCCTGGCGCTGCATGTTGGATCCCATCAGCGCGCGGTTCGCGTCGTCGTTTTCAACGAAGGGGATAAGCCCGGTCGCGATGGACACAACCTGGCGCGGGGCGACGTCAATCAGGTCTATTTCTTCCTTTGGCACCATTGTGAATTCGCCGTCAACGCGCGCCGTCACCATTTCTTCGGACAACGCGCCCGTCCCGGTCGTCGGCGTGTTTCCCTGGGCGATTTTGTGCCCCAGCTCTTCGTCCGCGGTCAGATATACGACGTCTTCGGTAATCTTGCTGTTCTTTACAACGTAATAAGGCGTTTCAATAAATCCATACGGATTGATGCGCGCATACGACGCCAAGTGCGAAATCAGTCCGATGTTCTGACCCTCGGGCGTATGCACCGGGCACAGGCGGCCGTAATGAGTCGGATGAACGTCGCGAACCTCTATCCCCGCGCGCTCGCGGTTCAGGCCGCCGGGACCCATTGTGGAAATCAGGCGCTTGTGCTCCAGCTCTGCCAACGGGTTGAATTGCTCCATAAACTGCGACAGCTGCGAAGTGCCCAGGAATTCCGCAATCAGCGACGTCAGCGGCTTTGCATTAATCACATCTTGCGGCTGGTTGTTCACGATATTGGGCGATGACAATTGTTCGCGCACCAGTCTTTCTATGCGGGCCATTCCGGTGCGGAACTGTTGTTCCAGCAATTCGCCGACAACGCGCACGCGCCGGTTGGACAGGTTGTCTATGTCGTCAATCGTATCCTTGTGATCAATTATATTCGCCAAGGTTTTCAAGACGGCGATAAAATCGGCCTTGGTCAGCAGACGCTCGTCCTCTGGCTTCTTTCCGGAATCAATTTTCAGGCGCTTGTTCATCTTGAAACGGCCGACAGCGGACAAATCGTAATAAGTCGCGTCAAATCCCTGGTGCATGAACAGGTTCGCCGCCGCCTCGGTCGTCGGACGCTCGCCCGGGCGGATGACGTTGTAAACCTCTATCAGCGCCTCTTCCCTTGTCGCGGCCTTGTCCGCGGCCAGGGTATTGCGCATGTGCGCGCCGTAATACAGGTTGTCTATGCTGGCGATTGCGATATTTTTGATGTTCAGCTTTTCAAAATCTCTCAAGATTTCTTCGGTGATTTCGGTCGCGGATGCGAACAAGACCTCTTTCGTATCGGCGTCGGATATCGGATCAAACAAATATTCGCCGGCCAGCGACGCTTTCTCTATCAGAAAGGTTTTTGAAACGCCCGCGATTTTTTCAATCTTTTTATTATTCAAACGCTCGCCCTTGGTCGCGATCGGCTTCTTGGTCTTTGGATCCAACAGGTCATAGTTCAGGCGGTAATTGCCCAGGTCTTTGAATGATGCGATCTCGCCGCCGAAATATTTGCCGTCAAACGACAGGGGAATTCTTTTATAAAACGCGGACAGGATTTCGGTGTCGGACATGCCGCGCACGGTCGTGCGACGCGGATCGCCCAGCCATTTCTTTTCATCCTCGGCCGCGGGCAGACAGCGCAACAGCACGGTCGCCGGAATCTTGCGGCGGCGGTCTATGCGGGCGTAAATAATTCCCTTGGACTCTTCAAAATCAATCCAGGATCCGTGTTCCGGAATTATGCGCGCGGTGTATGTGGTCGGATTTCCCGCAACCTTGGACTCCTTGGTCGTGCCGAACACGACGCCCTGGGCGCGGTGCATTTGGGAAACTATGACGCGTTCCACGCCGGCGGCGATGAATGTCCCGCGTTCGGTCATCAGCGGCACGTCGCCCATGAAGATTTCCTGTTCCTTGATGTCGCGCAGAGTTTTCTTGCCGTCTTCGGCGATGTCCCAGATGATCAGGCGCAGTTTCAGGCGCAGCCGCGCGGAAAAAGTCATATTGCGCAGCATGCATTCCTTTACATTATACTTTGGCTTGTCCAGCGTGTATTCCACGAATTCCAAATCCGCGATGCCGGCGTAATCCTTGATCGGGAACACCGATTTAAACACGTTTTGCAAACCGATATTCTTGCGCGCCGACGGTTCGGTCTCTGCCTGCAGAAAATCTTTATAAGAATCGTATTGGATTTCAACCAGATCCGGCAATGGCGCTTGCAGAAAGCTTTTCCCGAATGATTTGCGGAGTTTTTGAATGATTGCCATATAGATGCTCCTTCGTCGCAGTTCGTGCCCGTGGCTCGTGCTCGCGGTTCGTGCAGAAACCGGCAAGCTTTGAAACAAAAAAAATTAAAGGTTCAATTATTGCTTCTTTTGCAAAACAATAACTGAAATTTTCGTCCGCGATTCGTGCCCGCGGCCCGCACCCGAAATGAATCACGGGCACGAGCCACCAGCACACATCACGATTTTTTATTTCACCTCTACCTTGGCGCCGGCCGCTTCCAGCGTTGCCTTCATCTTGCCGGCCTCTTCCTTGGTCACGCCTTCTTTCACGGTTTTCGGCGCGGATTCAACGAACGCTTTCGCTTCGCCCAATCCCAGGCCCGTGATGTCTTTAACGGCCTTGATGACGCCCAATTTGTTCGCGCCGGCATCCGCCAGGATAACGTCAAATTCGGTCTTTTCCTCTGCCGCCGCCGCCGCGGGACCCGCGGCAACCGCCACGGCCGCCGCCGCAGACACGCCCCAGGTTTCTTCCAAGGCTTTGGACAGTTCAACTGCTTCCAAGACAGTAAGCTTGGACAGTTCTTCTACGATTTTTTTAATATCAGCCATTTTTTTTCCTTTTCGTAATGCGTGACGCGTGATGCGTAACGCGAAAGATTACAGTTATATCGTTTTGCGCGTCACGTATTTCGCGTAACGCGTCACGATTATTTTTTCCCATACTCTGCGCTAACCCGGGCCAGACGCGACGCCGGTTCCACCAGTATCCGTGCGATCGTGCCGCGAATTTCGTTCAGAGACGGCAGTTTGGATAACCGGTTGATTCCCTCTGCGTCCAGATTTTCAGCATCCATTTTGCCGCCAACCAGCAGCAGGTTCGGATGGGTCTCGGCGAATTTCGCCAAAACCTTTGCCACCGACAAGGCGTCCGTCGCAATCGCGACAGCGGTCGGTTTCTTCATCAAATCGGATACAGATTCAAACGATGTGCCGGCGATGGCCCGCTTGAACAAGCGGTTTTTCACAACCTTGAACAATGACACGGAACCTTTCAGTTCGCGGCGCAGTTGCCCCAGGTCTTTCACGGTGACGCCGCGGTTTTCCACGACGAACAGGCCGTTCGCATCTTTCAGCAGATCATTCAACGCAGAAATCAAATCACTTTTTTCGTTGCGTTTCATGTATTTTCCTTTGGAAAATCGTGAAGCGTGAAACGTGAAGCGAAATCCGTTTCGCCTTACGCTTTACGCCTTACGAAATTAAACTTTCCAACCTTTCGGCTGGGGCACTTCCTTGCCCCAAAGAGTAATCTCTTTGTCTATGATGGAAATTAAGCCCGCCTTCGCGTTGCTACGGCGCGGCGCCATCAGTCTCGGACAAGAATCCTTGTTTTCCGCCCCCCTGCCGTGGGCGGATAAATTTCCTTGGGCGGGGATTAACCCGCCACCCGCTTTATAAACTGTTGCCAAGCACCTTTGCCAGCATTTCTTGATTCATTTTAGGGCAATTACGCCAAGCTGAGCAATAATGACCTGGATCTATGCCAATAAATCTTCCTTGTTTTCTGAGCTCTTGCGCCTTTTGACGCACTTCTTTTTCCAATGTTTCTTCAATCGCGATACAAGTGGGAACTGTATTTAACGACTTGTCTGTTCCGTAAAAAGAGGAGCGACAATTATAACAAAATTTCCTGAGCTTGTCGCAATTGCCGTCGCATGTCTCTGATTTGCCACAAAACATTTTTGCCTGCCTTCTTTGTATCTCTCGCTTTACCCCGCCCAAAACCGCCCCCGGCGCGCAAAGAAAGCGCCGCCGCCCCCTCCAATGGAGGGGAACACACAAATTAAACCGTCACTTTCAACCCCGGGCCCTGGGTTGTGGATACGGCGACGCCCAGGATATACTGGCCCTTTGAACTTGCCGGTTTTACTTTCTTTAATTGATCCATCAGCGCGTTCACGTTTTCAACCAGTTGTTCGGTTTTGAATGACATTTTGCCCATGCCCGCATGTATGATGCCTTTCTTTTCCGCGCGGTATTCAATCTGTCCCGCCTTGGCCGTTTTAACCGCATCCGCGATGTTGTTCGTAACGGTGCCCAGTTTCGGATTCGGCATCATGCCCTTGGGGCCCAGCACCCGCGCGACCTTGGCCATTTTCGGCATCATGTCGGGCGTCGCGATAACGCGGTCAAATTCCATGAATCCGCCGGCGATTTTATCAATCAGCTCTTCGCCGCCGATAACGTCCGCGCCCGCTTTTTTCGCATCTTCTTCCTTGCCGTTGGTGATCACCGCAACGCGGACCTTTTTGCCCGTGCCGTTCGGCAGCGACAGCATGCCGCGGATATTCTGGTCGGCCTTGGCCACGTCTATGCCCAGTTTCACCGCGATTTCCAGCGTCTCGTCAAATTTGTGCGAGCCGAATTCGCGCAAGATTTCAATGGCGTCCGCCAAAGGATATACCTTGTTGGCGTCAATCTTGCCGTTCCGTGCTTGTTGTTTCTTATTCAGCTTCATGGTTTAGCCCTCCACCTTTACGCCCATAGAGCGGCATTGACCGGCAACGATTTTCGCGGCGGCGTCAACATTATCACAGTTAAGGTCCGGCATCTTTTCGGTTGCGATTTTCTTTACATCGGCCATAGAGAGGACACCGACAAAATCGCGGCCCGGTTTTTTGGAACCGGTTTTCAGCTTTGCGGCTTTCTTTATATAATGCGACACCGGCGGCAGTTTCATTATGAATTCAAAGCTGCGGTCGGTATAAACGGTTATGACGCACGGAATCGGCATTCCGGCCTCTTTATCCTTGGTCGCGTCGTTGAACTGTTTGCAGAATTCGGCGATATTCACGCCCTTGGCGCCCAGCGCCGGCCCGATGGGGGGCGCGGGATTCGCCTGTTTTGCAGGAACTACGAGTTTCACGTAATCCTTTACTTCTTTTGCTTTTGCCATTTTAAGACTCCGTCTTAGGCACTAGGCACTGGGCACTAGGCATTAGTTGTGGCATTTTCACTAGTGCCTGATGCCTAGTGCCTGATGCCTGTTAGAGTTTGTGGTGCGATGTGGCGCATCTCCCACGGTTCCAGTTCCCCCTCTAAGGAAGGGCAACTGGGTTTTACTGAACTTTTCCAAAAAGTCCGCGGCGGCCGTAAATAATCTCGTTCCTTGTGGCTATTTGTTTTAATCGCCCGCCCAGACGAAGATTATACGCCCCTATTTTTTCCAGATCAGACCGCCAATCGTTTTTCACTTTGTCTTTGTTCATTGCTTTATCCTTATACCTTTTCAACCTGTGAAAATTCCAATCCAACAGATGTTTCGCGGCCGAATACCAAAATTGTGACCGTCATCTTTTGTTTTAAGTTATCCACTTCCGCGACAACGCCGTTGAAATTCATAAACGGGCCGTCTATCACGTGAACCTCTTGCCCGACATCATATGTCGTTTCGTCCGTAACGGTGCCGCCCTCTTCCATTTGCTTTACCAGTCGCCGCGCCTCGTCTTCGCTGATTGGGACCGGTTTTTGTTTCTGGCCCAGGAACATCACGACCTGGGGCAGCAATTTCACCAGCGAGAAGGATTCATTGGTCATAGCCATCTGGACAACGATATATCCCGGAAAGAATTTCTTTTCTGATTTGACGCGTTTTCCCGCCTTGATTTCCGTAATCTCGCGCGTGGGCACCAGTATTTCGCCGAACAGGGGGTTCAGCTTTGTCGCGTCAATTTTTTCGCGCAGATCGCGGGCGACCTTGTTTTCGCAGCCCGTATGAACATTGACGATATACCAATTCATTTTATCAGTCATCAGAATATCCATTCCAAAATAGCGCTTAAAATGCTGTCAACCGCAAACAAGAATAATGCGACCAGGCCGGAAAAAATAAAAATCATTATGGTGGAACGCACAACGACATCGCGGCCGGGCCAGGTTATCTTGAACCATTCCGCGCGCACTTCCTTGATATAGTTGATTATTTTTTTCAATTTTTTTCAGTCCTGTGATTAACTTGGTCCGCCCGCCTTCGTCCTTTGGACTACGGCGCGGCACTCAAATTTCTTAATCGTGCGCTGCGCGCGCGATAACGAAATTTGGTGGCAGGGGCAGAAGGAATCGAACCCTCATCCTTGGTTTTGGAGACCAGTACTCTACCATTGAGCTATGCCCCTGTAAAGGCGACTGGCGACCTGCGGCAGCGATGATTTGTCACTAACCCCATGAAAACAGCCCCAAAATTATCCATAACGCCCCATATAAGCCGTCATACATTAGCACAATTTATTGCAAATGCAAGTGGAAAATATGATACATTGTTCGCTTTCGCAAGGCAAGCGAAAAATAGTGACAGAGTGACAAAGTGACAGAATGACAGAGTTAATGTGCTCGCTTTGCTCGCAACACAATTTTTAATGTTCGCGGCAATGCCACGACTGCCAAAACTTTGTCACTGTGTCACTTTGTCACTCTGTCACTAAAAAATGCGCGCGGCGCGCGCATTTTTCACTTGCGTCGCATATAACAAATTTTCTAATATGACCTGAAAGGGAGAATATATTTTATGGCAAACACCCTAGAGCCGCCGGTTTTGCTGTCGCGTTTGATGACATTCGTCTTTGCCGGCGCGGTCGCGGTCGTGATAATCTTGATACTCACCGTCACGCGCATCTTTCCGCTCCAGCGGACCCAGGTGTTTTTTCTGACGACGCAGCCGCGCAATGATGTGGAAATATCGCTGACCACACTCTCTGTAAACGACCAGAATCTGGCCCTTTACAAGGAAAGCTTTCTGAAGGAATATATCAAGGCCAGGAATGAAATAATTCCGAACGCCGGCGTGATGACGCGAAAGTGGCAGCCGAACTATAACGGCATGGTTTACACTTGGTCCAGTCCGGACGTTTTCGCGGCCTTTGCCGCGACAAAGATGGTGACCGCAATGCGCGTGGCCATACCGGAATTTGAATTCAGATGTTCGGTGAATTTCAAGGACAAACCCGCGCCGCGGGCGGAAAACAGGTTTGCGGTCAGCTTTACGTATTCCTGCGTGGACAATGCCGGCCAGCCGATGAGCGTAGATAACTCTGGACAGCCGGCGAGCAAAGATTATACAATCGTGATACAGTTAGAGATGCAGCCGAGGATTAGGTGGAGCGAGCGCCTGCGAAACCCGCTGGGAATCAAGGTGGTGGAATACACCATTGAATCCGGCGGCGGCGATCCATTGGATTTCGGGCAATAAAAATTTGTTGGCAGTTGGCAATTAGCGGCCGACAGCCGGCAATCGTTTTAAGCAAGGAAGGTAAATATGAGAAAAATAACCGCTATCTGCTATCTGCTGGCTGCTGGCTGCATTTTCGGACATGCCGAAAATGCGACCGCCGCCGGCATTCAGAGCGCATGGGACTATCCCGACGCCAATATGGCCGCGGGCTCTGCAAAGCCCGGGTTTGCGCAATTGACTTGGACGCCGGGGGCGGTGCTGCCTATAAAACTGCGCAACGGAATGGTGACTATGATCAATCTGCCGCCGGGAGAGGGCATAGAGGACGGCGTTGTCGGCAACGCCGGATTGTTCCAGTTTGATCCGACCAAGGGCGGGCGCACGATGTATATCACGCCGGTGGAAAGCAACCAGGGCGCGGACACCAACCTGATTGTGACCGGCAAATCCGGAAACAAATACATATTCTATCTGCGTTCGGAACCCGGCAATTCCAGCGAGATCACGTATTCCCAGGTTGACATCGTCTTGGACAGCGGCGGTTCGGTCGTTGTCGCGGGCGGCACGGCCGCGCCCGCCGGCACCGGGATGAATTCCATATTCCCGCGAAAACAAACCGTGGGCATGCTGGGCGCGGACGGCGAAGATTACGGCTGGATAAAAACCATGCGCGTTGACCCGTCGGAATTCCGGTTTGATTTGGATATATTTGTGCCGAATCCGGACGATTACGTAATCGCGCCGGAACGCGTGTGGCACGACCGCATCTTTACCTATATTGACTTTGGCGACAAGGTTATCGCGATGACGCAGCGGCCGGTCGTGTCGCTGCTGATAGAAGGCGGCGAATCCCCCGTGGGATTCCGCACCGACGGCGACAACGGGCGATTGCTGATTGTAGAGGCTGTGGGCGACCTGGTGCTGCGCAGCGGCCAGCGCATAGTCTGCATTAAAAAGCGCGGCAAACCGTTCTTGATAGCGGACACCGCGTCCGTCATGGCGTTGGCCCAGGCGAACGTCGCGGCCAGCATGGCCAGCGGACAATCGCTGAACAACGTCGCGTATCAGGGGATGCCAATGCCGGCGGCCGCGAATCCGGCGGTCGGCCTGACCGGCGTAATGCAAAATCCGGCGGCGGGAATGCCAGCGGGCGCAATGCCGTTCGGCCCAGGATACGGCGGATACAGCACGGGCGGGACCAGCGGCGTCAATCTCTTGCCGGCGCAACGAAACACGGCGGGCGCGTTTTTGCCCCAATCAAATATTCCGCTGATTCAAAGCAACCAAAGGGGCATCGCGGTGGAATTGAAATCAGACACCTCGGTCAAGGCGCTGAATGACTATTGGACCAGCATACTGGCAAAGTTCAGCGGCGACGACGGCAAGGGAATACTGACCCCGTATCGCAGCAAGGTATTCTTTGCCGTGGACGAGAGCGGCGTCGGGGATCTCGGCGCCCAGGGCACGACCGCGCGGCTGTATCGCCTGCGCATAGGGCCTTTGACCGATATGGACGAAGCGCAAAAGCTTTGCACCCAGCTGTTGAAATTCTCTGGCACCAGCTGCAACGTGATAAGAATGCAGTAGTCATTGGTCGTTGGTCGTTGGTCCATAGTCAACAATAGATTTTTGACCAACGACCAACGACCAACGACCAACGACCAACGACCATGAATAAATTACAAAAAACTTTCGCTGATTTCAAACGCACCGTGCCGCCGCACATACGGTGGCTGTTGCTGGGCATCGCGTTCGTGATCGTGCTGATACTGCTGGTCCTGCTCTTGCCGGGGTCCCAGAAAAAGGCCCCGCCCCCCGTGGAACGGCCGCTGGTGACGGAATCCACGCTCTATGTCGGGCCAGCGCAAATAGAATGGCTGAATGTTGACATAGGCGATACCAGAACGAAAAAAATCGTTATCTCGGCCTCTACCGAAACCAAGATTTCGCAAGTAAAATTTGCAAACGACAATATACCCGGGCTTTCGCTGAAAACCGACTGCACCAGCGGGCTGGTTGCGGAAACCGTAACGTGCGGCATTACCGTAGATTGGGCGCCGGCGTCTGAAACGCCGACGACGGTGACCAAGATACAGATACCGTATTATTCCGCGAATGCGCCGGAATCCGCGACGAAAATGAAAGAAATCCCGATTGTCATCTCAACCCGGCCGATTCCGGTATACGTCCCGCCGCCCGCGCCGGTCATGCCGGAGCCATTGCCGATGCCGCCCGCGCCGCTGCCCGGTGTCATCACGGGACCCGGTCAGGAACAGAACGGCCAGGTTCCGGATAATTCCGCCGCGCAAAATTTCCGGAATGACACGCTGTCTACAGAAGCATGCTATGAATTCGCATTCCCGGGATATAATGCCGCCGGCGTGCAGTCGGGATGGATACGCCCCGAAAACGGGCGCTATATGTTCCATCTGTTTACGGATACGGAATGCGCGCATCCGATCGGCGAATACAATCCGCTGACGGGCATGATAACGGCGCTGGATGATCCATCCAAAAAAATCGGCACGGATGCAGAGCATATCGGCTGGGGCATCGGCAACGCGGCGCTGTCCATTCCCGCGCTGTCAAATCCCGCGGCGGCGATTCCGGTCAACCGCGCGATGCAGCTGGACGCGCCGGTCAATGCAGAGGCGGGCCCCATGCACTTTTCATTCAGCACGCCCCCGCGCGACAATCGGATTCCTTCATCGCTTGCAAATGGCAAACAGGCGACGGTATCCAGCGAGCCTTACGACCGGACATTCGTTCTGCGCCAGTATAAGCCTATACCCGCGACAATAGTGAACGAAATCCGCGCGACCAAAAACGCGTCCCGCCTGCCGGTCCAGGCGACCGTGGACCGCAACGTGTATTCCGACAACGGGCGCACCGTAATCATTCCCGCCGGAACCCTTATGATCGGCGCCGTCGCCGATACCGACCTGCCCGGCCCTTACAAGGCCATCGGACGCATAAACATAGAATGGTATCGCTTTGTCCGTCCGGACGGCGTGGAATTCAATTTCGGCGGCGAACGGCCGTTTTCGGCCGATTCCCAGGGTCGCACCGGCGTGCCCGGACGCGGTTCCACGGATTACCTGGAACAGTTCTTTATGCCGATGATAACGGCGCTGATTCCGGCCGCGGTGAACATGATCGCGCCGATATCGGATAAATTCGTGAATCAGATTGACCTGGACAACAATACCGTCGTGCAAACCGGAACCGTCAGATCGTCCGAGCTGGCCAAGAACGAAATCATAACCACATGGAACAAGGTCGCAGAGAAACTGGCGATGGATTTATTAGACAACCAGGTTCCGCCGTTTTCCATCGCGGCCGGAACGCGCATCACCGTATTTTCGCCGAACGATTTGATTGTCGTCTGGTGCGACGAAGCGGGGAATTGCACGCCGAATACAAAGCCCGACAATGGCTTTGCCCCGACAGTCCCTGGGGCGGACGCCAAGGGGACCCCGCTTAGCATAAGCGGTCAGCCAGTGACCATTGGCGCGACGCCGGAAAACTACGAATCCATGATCGGTCAGGTGCGTTCGTTTGAACTGTCGCAATACTGCAATCCCGATGGCTCTGTCCGCGCGAATCCCCAGGACTTGTTCAATCGGGGAATAGATTACCGGACCGTGGTTGCCCTCTGCCAGCAAAGCATGTATCAGGCGAAAAACAACGCCGCATGGAATGCCTATTACGGCCAGGCCCAGGCGGGCAACGCGACCACGTCCATCCCGCCGGCGGGCGCGACGCCGGCGCAAAACACGCCGCAATACAACCAACAGGTCTTGGGAATCAAAACTGATGCGACGGGCAAGGCCATAAATCCGCTGGCCCCCGTTCCCGCGCCAACACCGCCGCCGGCCGGCGCGACGCCGCCAAATACCGTGACATGCGACAACAATATGCCGCCGGATGCGCACGGTTGCTGCCCAGGCGAAACATATACCGACATGGGCGAGCAAGGATTCAACTGTTGCCCCACCGCAGGCGGTGACTGCTTTCCGCCGATAAAGACGTAAAAAAAAACCGCGCGATGCGCGGTTTTTTAGTGCTGGTGACTCGTGCTGGTGGCTGGTGTTGGTGGTTGGTGGCTGGTGCTGGTGGCTGGTAGAATAATAGCATTGCGCATGTAACCACAAAATTAAATTTGTTTGTCGCACACAGCACTGCAAATTAACCAGCCACCAGCACGAGCCACCAGCACCAACCACCAGCACGAGTCACCAGCACGAACTACCAGCCACCTTCCTTGTTTTCCAGTCTTCCATTCAACTGCCAATTGTATTTATTGTTAAGTTCGCCTGGATTTAATAAAAGGGGCTTGCAATTGGGAATAATTCCCTTTGCGAAATATAAAAATAGGAGAGAGAAAATGCAAACACAAACCTTGGAAAATATCAGGCAGAAGTTCCGCGATGCAGAACATTTATGGTTCTGGTTTTTATCCAGCCGAAAAATTAGGACCGGATTCTATCGCCAAACAGATCTGGGCAACCGCCCTTGCGAATTAGTGGATATAGAGGCCGTGATAACCAGGCTGTTCCTGGCCGGCAAATTATCGCAAGAAATGCTCGCCGTTATGAAATGCTGGGGGGAACGCCGGCGCGCGCCCAACCGCAATATATATGCGCAAAGCCGCGATGCGGATTTGTGGGGGGCCGCAATGGGCACCTTGGGACCTGAATTCCGGGCGCGCGGGTGGATAGAGTAAACGGTAACTGGTTGTTGGTGACTGGTGACAGGTATTTATAAATCCAGTTACCAGTCACCAGTTACCAATTACCAAAAAAAGGATTTGCCATGAGAAACGACGAACCGATTATAGCATTCACTGAAAAGACCGGCAAGATTCTGCCGCAGATTTTTTGCCGGCGATTCCGGCATTGCTGTGTGTTATTTCCGTATAATTGCCCCCCCTCTTGGGGGGGGCTGTCGCCCGACAGGGCGACTGGGGGGGGCTATTTGCGTAAAAGTTCCAGAAAGCCCCCCCTCGCCCGCGTAAACGCGGGCACTCCCCCCCACCGGGGCCCCCGCGCGACTGGTTGTGTCGCGTGGGGTGGGCATGAGGGGGGAGAATTATATACCTTGATCCAGATCGGCATTGACGGCGTCCGCCTGATTCCAGTCGGCGCGCGCGAACTGCGGCGGCTGCAACGGGCGGGGTGGGAAATGGTAAATGTAAAAAGGAAAATGGAAAATGGAAAGCTTATGGCATGCAATCCGCATTTGCCATTTACCATTTGCCATTTCCCTTCTTTCCTTTCCTGCGTCGGCTTTGCAAAGCGCGCGGCCGGGATAAACAATCCGTTTATCTGGACGCCGGATCAGCTATACCGAAAACTGAAAAAATGAATAAAAATCGCGGCGCCCGTGCGCCGCGATTTTTTATGCAAAGTTTTTATTTGCTCTTTTTCTCTTGCCTTTTTATCCACCACATCTGGCCTATGCCGAACAGGTTGGATGCCGTCCAATACAGCACCAGCCCCGCCGGCATCCATGCGAATAACAGCACGAAGAGTATCGGCAGCCATTTCATAAACTTTGTCGTTTGCGCGATGGGATTCGTGGGATCTGACGGCGCCGCGCCGTTTGCCGGCGATTGCAACTTCTGCTGCCACCACATGGTCAGACCCATGATGATCGGCAGCGCGCCGATGGTCAGCCATCCGGGAACCGAATAAGGCAGCAAGCCGAACAGGTTAAACACGGATGTCGGATCGGCGGCGGCCAAATCCGGGATCCATAAAAATCCGGCCTGCCTCATCGGAACGGAAATCAGCAGCGCGCGATACAGCGCGAAGAATATCGGAATCTGCAACAGCATGGGCAGGCATCCGGACACCGGCGAGGTCTTGTGCGTCTGATACAGCTTTGTCATTTCCGCCTGCATGCGGATCTTGTCGTTGGCATACAGCTTTTGGATGCGCTGCATTTCCGGCTGCATCTTTTGCATCGCCGCCATGGATGTGTAAGACTTTCGCGTCAGCGGCCACATCGCGATGCGCAAGAGTATTGTCAGAATAATTATCGCGATTCCATAGTTCCCGACAAAATCAAACAGCGCGTTTATCGCCCACAGCAGCGGCCGCGCCAGAAACCAGAACCAGCCGTAATCTATCGTCCGCTCTATGCCCGGAATGGCGGCGGCGGCGGATTTCAGGTCGCCCGGCGTTTTCGGGCCGGCATAGATTTTCGCGCTGAAGCTTTTTGTTTCCCCGGCGCGAATGTTTACCGCGGTTGCCGCCGCCGTATCCGCCTGGAACAGTTCGTCGGCGCGCATTTTCATATGCATGGTCTGGTCTTCGCCGCCGATCCTCGCGATTGTCTGCCAATATTGGTCTTCAAACCCGACGTATCCGCCGGGACCATCGTAAGCATAGCTTTTTTTCGTCATCCTCTGCCAGCTTTCGCGCTCTATCCCGTCGTCCACGAATGCGATGGCGCCCGCGGCCACCGTGGACGATTGCTTTGCCGGCGCCGCGCGGACGATCCGCGCATAAGGCGTGACCGACGCATCCCGCCCGCTGTGGTTGGCGACGGTATCCGTGACATTGATTACATAGCCCGTGACCGTTATGTCGCGGACGAATTCATAGCCTTCGGAATTTTTCCAGGTCATGCGCAATATTTCCGGCCCCAAATCGTTTTTCAGCAATTCCGAACGCCAAACGGTTCCCGCGGTCGGCGCGGCCGTGCCGTTGGCCAGCATGCCGACCTCTAAAAATTCTTTGTCGCCAGACAGCAGCCGCACGGGCTCTGCCCCGCCTTTTTCTTGCTGGTAATGCATCAGGGATATATCGGAAATGCGCAGCCCCTGCAATTTCGCATTAATATCGCCGCCGCGCAATTTCTGCGCCGGAACATCCGATATATTTTCGGCCGCCGACGCGGGTTCCGCCGGCGACGGATTGTTGACCGCCGGTTTCGGCGTCAGCCAGGTATAAGCCAGCCATGCCGCCAGTAAAATCATCGCCAGCCACAAAACGCCGGTTGTGATATTGGATTTCTTTTCAGATTCTTTCGCGGACATGTATTGCTGGAACCCGCTGCTGCCGTTGTTCAAATATTTGACCATAATAAAAAAACTCCGTTTTTAACGTTGACTACCCCGGAAAGCTAGGCAAGCAAGCTTGCAAGCTTTCCGGCCCTTCTGGAAAGGGCATCTAGCACCCATATAATTAAAACAAATGAGCACTAGTTACCCTTCCCGGAAGGGTCGGATTTCCCGGCGACTTTGTCGCCGATGGAAATCCGGGGTAGTCTCTTATTTCTTTTACTTCTTAATTTTTTTCTTAACTTCGCTTTCCTTCTGAATCAATATCCAATTCAGTATCAGCAACCCAACGCCGATGGTGATGGCCATATCCGCGACATTGAACGCGGGCCAGTGCCAATTGTTAACATGAAAATCCAGAAAGTCAATCACCGCGCCGAACCGCACGCGGTCAATCAGATTGCCCATTGCGCCGCCGACAATCAGGGCCAGGCCCCATTTTTCCATGCCCGGCCGCGAACGCGCGAACAGATAGTATCCGATCGCGCCGATGATGACGCCGGACAAGACTATGATGACCAGCGGCGCCGATTCGCCCAGATTGCGGAATAGTGAAAAGCTGGTCCCCGGATTCCAAGTAAACACGATGTTAAAGAACGCCGTCACCCGCGCCAGCAGATAGGGATAAGGAATCAGTTCAAAAGCGGGCGCGGCCCAGGGCGGCATCCCGCCGGTCAGCAGCAAGAGTATAATCCCCTTGGCCAGCTGGTCCAATAATATCACGCCCAGGACTATCGCGATGGATTTAAGAATGATTTTCATTGTTTATTCCTTTTCGGGGAATCATAGCGGGTATTAAGGCCCCGCGCCAGTTTTATTTTTCGGTTTGTTATGAATTATCCCCCCCCCCCCCCCCCCCCC
>Ga0209629_10000073_pt1 | contig 43689 bp, 32 predicted proteins | sample TergutCu122P5_FD_187286 | JGI IMG/M metagenome (GOLD analysis project Ga0209629, IMG submission 187286) | Cubitermes ugandensis P5 segment gut microbial communities from Kakamega Forest, Kenya - Cu122 P5 (SPAdes) (version 2) | ecosystem: Host-associated > Arthropoda: Insects > Digestive system...
GCTCTCACTTAGATTTTCTATTTTTATCATTTGATATGCCCCCATATTCTTCAATGGACATATCTTTACATATTTTGAGCATTTTGTCAATTAGCGAACAGGTCCTTCGTGCTGGATATATGGCCAACGCGATTATGATACCGCGGAATATTTGCAGGGCCGGCCCCAATGCGACAAAAGAGTCAGTCACCGGCCTCATGAACAGTGATATGGACTCCGTGGCAAATAACTCCCTGTAATTCATTGCGGCGAGCGCGAATATACCGGCAAGAAAATACGCGATTACATGGGCATAGGTAATTTTCCATATGAATTTGGCCATATCATTTTATTCCCCCGGCCTTGCGCCATATCAACGGCGCGCCAGGCCCAATATCTCGCGCGGGTGCGACAGGCGATAATCGGCCCCGATACCTTCCGGGCCCCTGCCGCCCCACATGGCCAGCGCGAAGGCCGTCCCAGCGCCGTGGGCGCAGCGCATGTCGTACTCCGTGTCGCCTATATATACGGTCGCCGCGGGGTCGGCCCCGGAGCGCTCAATGAATTTTAGCATGGGCTCGGGGTGCGGCTTATGCTTTTGCGTGTCGTCCGCGCATATGACATAATCGAAATAATGCGCCAGGCCCGATTGCGCAAAGTCCAGCTCGTATTCGGACCGCGTCTTGGACGTTATTATGCCCAGGATACAGGCTGTGCCGGCCAGCCGCTCTAGCGCCTCCCGCACGCCGCCGAACACGGTTATGCCCCCGGCGTAATCCATATAATACCTCTTCCACAGCAGCATGGCGCGGCCGGTGTCACGGGCCTTTACGCCCAGCGCGTCGAGCGTGGCGACGCTGGTTATCCCGAAGGAGAACCGCAGGTCGTCGGCCGGCACGTCCTTTTGCAGGACGTCGCGCAAGACGTCGCGCAAGGACAGCAAAATGGCGTCGTCGGTATCGATCAGGGTCCCGTCGACATCAAAAACTATGTGCGTGTACATCTACAACCCCTTAAAATATTACAAACACCATAAAACTATGTCCGCAAATAATCTGGTATTGAGTCCGTTTCGCCATTATGAAAATGCAACGCTATGATATTTCCTTATTCTAAACAGGGAATTCATGAATTCCCTGCAATTCCGCAAGCTCATTAAACAACCGCCCTAATGAATTAATGACTGGGGCTATATACGATTGATCGCATCTCAAACAAAATCCGATTCCATTTTCTGAATATGCTCCGTTCTGAATATATCCACGGATAATACATCGCCCGATTTTGTCGAAATCGACATAAATATTGGTTAGTTTACCGCTGTAATCCCTGAGTACAGCATTCCCACACAAATTGTTGTAACATTTTTTGAGTTCTTTGTAAAACTCGTATAGATTACCTACAGAAATATAGCATTTAAAGTCCGCAATAATGCCCTTAACAACAACTTTGATATTAAAATCTGCGGTCAAACCACCGACCTTAAGAAATTCGGACGGTCCCTTATTAACAGCAGTTACTATCAATTTCATTTTGCCATCGTCTGTTGATATATCAATTGCGCAATATGGCAACTCCACTTTCTCATCACCCAACAAAATTTTCTTATGACAAAGCCTGCTTTTATAGCCACCGCATTTATAGATAAATGCCTATTCCACCCAGCCGTCGAGCGCTTTGTGGGCCGTCTTCAATTGGTCTATGATCTGAATATTCTGCGGGCATTTTGACTCACATTCGCCGCAGGCGACGCACCCGCCGGCGTCGGCACCGCCGCCCATCCTCGCGGCGAACCAGTAACCGCGCCGCGGCTGGTCAAAGTTCTCAAACCGTATCCCGTCGTTGTACAGGGCGAAAATGCGGCTGATATTCACGCCCTGCGGGCACGGCATGCAATACTCGCAGCCCGTGCACGGTATGGACGTGAGGGAATCGTAAGCGGCCTTCACATTGTTGAGGAGGGTTTCATCCGCCGCGGTCAGGCAGCCGGGGGCGGCGTCCGGTTTTGAGAATATCTCTATATTCTCCTTCATTTGTTCGAGCGTGGTCATGCCGCTCAGTATGACGCTGATCTGCGGGTAATTCAGCAGGTGCCTGAACGCCCACTCCGCCGGGGAGCGCTGTACCGGGTAAGCGTCGTAAAGGGTTTTTACGGCCGCCGGCGCGCTCGCCAGGCCGCCGCCCCGCAGCGGCTCCATCGCCACAAGCGCGCAGCCCTTCTCCCCCGCGAGAGTTATCGCGCCGGCGGTGGCCTCCTTGTCGACATCCAGCAGATTCTGCTGTATCTGGCACATATCCCAGGGGTATGCCGCCAGAACCTCCCGGAAGAGGACCGACCCGCCGTGATAGGAAAAACCTATGGCCTTTATCATGCCTTCCCCGCGGAAGCTTTCGTACTGCCCGTAAATCCCGCGGCGCTGTATATCCCTCCAGCAGGCGGGGTTGACGTTATGGATCAGATATACGTCGATATAATCCGTCCGCAGTTTTATAAGCGTATTTTCCAGGTTGCGGCGGACATCGGCGTCGGTCCTCATAACGGTGAACGGCTGCTTTGTGGCGATTTTGACCTTTTCCCGGAGCCCGCCCTCCAGGGCCTCGCCCAGGACGGCCTCGCTGGTCTGGTTGTGATACCCGAAGGCCGTGTCAAAATAATTGATCCCGTGCTCCGCCCCGTAGCGGATGAGCTCAAAGGCCTTTTCCAGGTCCACCGCCGCCTTGCCGTCTTTATATAGCCTGGGCAGGCGCATGCAGCCCATCCCCAGCGCCGATACCTCATAGCCGGTCTTTCCATACGGACGTCTGTTCATCTCGTTTGCCTCCATCTTAACATATCTCTTACCGTTATTATAATTGCGCGGTAATATTTGTCAATAACAGGGCTGGCAATTTTTGTGATATGTGTTATAATGTTGACGTGCGCAGTTTCCGTTGCGGCCGAGACAGTTATATATTTCTTGACAGTTCATAATAATTCCGGCCATATAAGCAAATAATTAATATGGAGGGGGTTTAATTATGAAGGTGTGCACCACACGTTTCGGCGAGTTCGAGATCGATGAGCGGGATGTCATACATTTTGAGGACGGCATGCCGGGGTTTCGTGAACTGCGCGATTTTACCATAGTGAGCCGCGGGGACGGGGGCAAGGGCTCCGGGAAGCTCGAGTTCGTCTGGCTGCAGAGCCTGGAGAAGCCGGAGATAGCCTTTATCATCGTCGACTCCCTGCAGGTTATGCCGGATTACAACCCGCATATCGACGAGGAGGATCTGCGCGCCCTGGGGGAATATGACCCTGACCTGCTCGCGATTTACAGTATAGTCGTCGTCCCTGAGGACGTGACGGAGACCCGCGTCAACCTGCGCGCCCCCGTGATCATAAACGTCGGCACGCGCAAGGCCAGGCAGGTCGTCACGATAAATGACGAATACGACGTCCGGCATATGATGTTCAAAAAATAAAAATTTAGACGGGTGATAATGTGCTTGCATTGACACGTAAAAAGGGCGAGTCCATCATGATCGGCGGCAATGTTGAGGTCGTGGTCCTCGGCGTTTCGGGGGAACAGGTAAAGCTCGGCATTATCGCGCCCAAGCACATCGCCGTCCACCGCAAGGAGATCTTTGAACTCATAGAGCGAGAAAACAGGGCGGCGCAGGAAAACGCGGATATCGAGGCCGTCGACGCGCTGATAAATACAATGGAGTGACGGCTTGATTTGCATCATACTGTTTCTTAATGACTGTTTCTTAATGACTGTTTCTTAATGAAGGTAGACATAAATCAGCTATCCTCCATTGGCGCGCGCAGACCTGCGAATAGAAGATTTCGCTGTGTCTGCGCGCATTCCGGATGTACGCCGATTTATGGTGCCCGGCGTCGGTGCGGCTGGTTAATTAATCCTTGCGGCTTGGTTTTTGTTGTGTTATAATAATCTTATCATTTTACATTATTAAAGGGGGAAATTAAAGTATGTCACGCAAGGTTTTAGCCGCATTGCTGGCGCTGGCGCTGGTTTATGTGCCGTTTGCGGCCGCGCCCGTTTCGGCCGCATCCTATGGGGATAACATCGCCCTTTCCCACAGCGCGGCCCCGGAGGGCATGGTGCTCTTAAAGGACGACAACAACGCCCTGCCATTGGCGAAGGGGGCGAAGGTGACGCTCTTCGGGCAGTCCAAGAACTACATCAAGGGCGGAACGGGTTCCGGCGACGTCAACGTCGATTACGTCAGGACCATATGGGACGGCATGTCCGCCAAGAACACCGACGGCAAGATAGTCTTAAACCCCAATACATATCCCGCGGCCGGCAACTCGGCCACGGTGACCGCGAATGACGTCACGGCCGCGAAAGCCGTATCCGACACGGCCATTTACGTCATCAACCGCAACTCCGGCGAGGGCGGCGACAGAAGCGCCTCGGCCGGCGACTACTACATGTCGCAGACGGAGCTCGACGCCGTCAGCGCCATCAACGCCCAGTTTGACAACGTCATCATCGTATTGAACATCGGCGGCATCATGGACATGACCTGGACGGAGAACTATAACCACATCACCGCCGTCCTCCTGGGCTGGCAGGGCGGCATGGAGGGGGGCCTGGCCACCGCGGACGTACTCGTCGGCGATGCCTATCCCTCCGGCAAGCTCACCGACACCTTCGCCAGGAGCTACACCGATTACCCCTCGTCCAACACGATAGGCTCCTTCGGCGGCAGCGGCTCCGTCTATTACAGGGAGGACGTCTACGTGGGCTACCGCTACTTCTCCACGGCGGACCCCACGTATTCCAGGGTCAAGTACGAGTTCGGCTACGGCCTGGCTTACACGACATTCTCTATCAGCAACACGTCCGTCAATGTAACCAATCAGGACCCCAACAAGGGCAATGTAACAGTCAGCGCGACCGTCACCAACACCGGCAGCCGCCCCGGCAAGGAAGTCGTCCAAGTATATTACCAGGCCCCGAACGGCCTGATGAAAAAGCCGGCCCGCGCCCTCGCCGCCTTCGCCAAGACAAAGGAGCTGGCCCCGGGGGAGAGCCAGGTGCTCACCATGACGTACAAACTGAGCGACATGGCCTCCTATGACGACACCGGCAAGACGGGCCACATGAGCGCCTATGTGATGGAAAACGGCGACTACAACATCTACGTCGGCAATTCCGTAAAGAACGCGGCCTATACGGGCAAGTACACCCTGGGGGCCACGGCGGTCACACAGCAGCTCACCCAGGAGCTCACGCCGGTTCAGCAGTTCAAGCGCCTGGTGGACCCGGCCACCGGTCAGATGGAAAACGCCGGGCCCGCGCCGGCGCCCGTGACCCATACCATTTACTCGGACAAGAAATCGGTCGTCACCGCCTATGACCCGCTGGATATGTCAAATAACGTCATCTACGGCACCAACGCCACGACGGGCATCGCCTACGTAGACGGGCTGACGAACGGCCAGTATATCACATACAGCCTCGACGTGCAGCAGGCCGGGCCGCATTATCTCTCCCTGAATTACTCAAACGCCAACGCCGCTATCGGCAACGGGTTCGATATCTACGTGGACGGCGTCCTCCAGACCGGCGCGGTCGTCAACATGCCGCTCACGGCCAGTTGGACGCAGCCCAAGGACACCGCCGTCTGCACGGTCAACCTGCCGGCGGGCAAATGCGTGCTCAAGCTCGCGGCGAAATCCGCCACCAGCGCGCAGCTCAATTTCCTCACCATATGGCCCGTCTCGCTGGAGCTGGGCGTTTACAGCGTGGGCCCGCAGGCGCCGACGAAGGTGACCATAGCCAATTACAACAGCGTATTATTCGCGGGCAACGCCTCCTTCGAGAACATCCCGGGGACCATAAACATGTGCCTGGCCAATTTTGATCCGGGCGCCAGGGTCGGCTTCAAGCTCAACGTGGCCCAGGCCGGCTATTATGATGTCGTGTTCAACTACGCCAACGGCAACGCCCCCAGAACCAACGCCATAAACCTGTTCCTGGACGGCTCCGCGGCGGCGCTGGCCACGACCCCGGCCCAGATCAACTTTGCCCAGACCGCCACCGGCGCGCCGAACCAGTGGTACACCTTCGCCAACAGCGACCCGTACAAGATCTACCTGCCGGCGGGCACGCACGTGCTGGAGCTGGTGTCCAACACGCAGTCCGCCAGCAATCAGTATTATTTCACGCTATATCCGTACAACGTGATCTCCGCCACGGGCGCGACGGTTATAAGGGCCACGGACGCCGAGGCCATGCCCGGCGGCATTAAGGTCGAGACGGTCCCCAACACGGGCCAGCCCACAATCGCCTTCTTCAACCTGGGGTCATACCTGTCTTACAAGTTCAGCGTGGCGCAGGCGGGCACATACAAGTTCAGGCTCAATTACGCCAACGGCCACCCGGCCATCGCGGACCCGTTCACCATAACCGTAAACGGCGTGGACCAGGCCGCGCAGATCGCCATGAAGCAGACCGGCGACGGTAACGGCAGCGGCGCGTGGTACAACCCGGCTGACACCGACTGGTACGACATCAATCTCCCGGCGGGGGATTACGAAGTCCGCTTCACCGCCAAAACGACCGTCGGCAACCTCAATTTCTTTGAGTTGTGGCCGTCTTCCGTGCCGCTCGGCGTGTATAACGTCTCCGCCACGGCGCCGACAAAGATCAACATACCCTACGCGAGCGCGCAGAATTTCGCGGGGTACGCCGCGTTAGAGCTGGCGCCCAACACGGCGGGCGACGTGTGCATAGCCAGTTTTGACACCGGAAGCTGGTTTGAATACACGCTTAACGTGGCCCAGGCGGGCAATTACAGCCTGGTGTTCAATTACTGCAACGGCAACGCCGACAACGCCAATGCCCTGACGCTCTCCCTGGACGGCGCGAGCGTCGCCTCGGTGGATTTCCCGAAGAACAGCAACCTAAACGGCGCCACCGGCCAATGGTACAATTTCGGCAACAGCGCCGCGTATAACATAGCCCTGCCGGCCGGAACACATACCCTGAGGATCACGTCCAACACGTCGTCGGCGGGCAATACGCTCTACTTCACGCTCACGCCGATGACTGTCATCATTGCGACGAAGGCTGCGTCTGCACCCGCAGTACAAACGGCTCAGGCGGCGGTCACGCCAAATCCGTTCTTCTTCCAGCATAAGCCCGGCGACCCGTGGAAGCTCGTTGACGTCTACGTCGGCAACTGTACCATGGACGATCTCGTCAACCAGTTCACCGACGCCGAGATGGCCGATCTGTCGCAGGGCCACGGCGGGGGCTTAAGCGGTGGCACCGGCCTGATAGGCGGCATCGGCAAATACGGCGCGCCCGGCCTTGAGACGTCCGACGGCCCGGCGGGCCTGCGCATCACCGCCCACACGACCGCCTGGCCCATAGGCACGATGCTCGCCTGCACCTGGAACGACGACCTGCTTCAGCGGATAGGCACGGCCGTGGGCAATGAGATGACCTTAAACGGCGCGGACATCTGGCTCGCGCCCGGCATGGATATGCACCGCAACCCGCTTTGCGGCCGCAACTTCGAGTATTACTCGGAAGACCCGCTCGTGACCGGCAAGTCCGCCGCCGCCATATCCAGGGGCGTCGCGTCCACGGGCAACACCGTGACGCTCAAGCACTACGTCGCCAACGACCAGGAGACGGCCCGCAACTCCGGTTCGGATTCTGTGGCCTCCGAGCGCGCCCTGCGCGAGATATACCTCAAAGGCTTCCAGATCGCCGTCCAGGAGGGGCATCCGCTGTGCATCATGTCGTCCTACAACCTGGTGAACGGCACGGAGACCTCCGAGCGTTACGACCTTCTGACGACGATCCTGCGCAATGAGTGGGGCTTTGACGGCCTTGTCATGACGGACTGGGGCAACAACAGCGACAACGGCCGGGAGGCCGCCGCCGGCAACAACGTCAAGATGTCCTCCGGCAGCCCGACCGCCGTGACGAACGCGCTGGCCAACGGCACGCTCACCCGCGAACAGCTCCGCAAGAACATGGCGGATATCATGCGCGTCACCATGGCCCTGCGCCCCTTCCAGCGCCTGTTCAACATCCAGAACATCGGCCCGGATACGACCGTGGTGGACGCGGCGGTTTTCAATGAGGTGACGGGCACCCCGAAGACGGAGGCCACGACCGATTCGACCCCGGAAAAGCCCAGCGGCTTCGACGTCGGCTATATGGACGCCGGCGGCAGCCTGACCTATTATATAAACGTCGAGCGCGGCGGCAATTATGATCTCACCTTCCGCATGGCCGGCAACGCCTCGCCATACGGGCAGTACAACATCATGGTGGACGGCCAGATTGTCGGCACGGTCACCGGCAAAAACACCGGCGGCTGGCAGACCTTCACGACCGTAGGCCCCGTCACGATCCCCCTACGGGCCGGCGACCATTTCTTCCGGCTGGATATCGTCGGGGGCGGCAGCAACCTGAACTGGATCAAGTTTACGCGCGAGGACGCCCCGACCCCGACGCGCGTCAGCATAGACAGGGACGGCACCAACGTCGACGCGAACTTCATGGTCGGCAACAATTCCGACACCCCCTTCGACGCGCAGTGCGTGTTCGCCCAGTACGGCGCGGACGGGCGGCTGGTGGCCGTCAAGCGGCAGACCGTCGCCGTCGGGGCGCTGGATTTCTCGACGGCGCAGCTATCAATGCCCTTAGTCAGCGAGGAGACGACGTTCAAGGCGTTTATCTGGGACGCGAAAAGCTACGCCCCGCTTTGCGACGCGGCCTCGGCCAGGATTTCATACGCGAATTCCGCCAATCTGGCCTTGGGCGCCGCCGTCAGATCCACGGATTTCCAGTCGGGCAACGCGATTGCCAACGCCGTCGACAGCGACAGGACGACGACCCGCTGGGCGGCCAGCGCCGCGGGCTACCCGCGGTGGATCGAGGTCGATCTCGGCGCGGTGTGCAACCTCAGCAGCCTCGACATCTATTGGTACGTTTCCGGCACCCGCGCGTATCAGTACAAGGTTTACGGCAGGAATACGCCCATAACCGATTGGGGTACGCCGTATCCGACGAACAAGGATTTTTCGGCCGACGCCAATTACACCCTGCTAGCCGACGAAAGCGCCAATCAGGTCTATAACCACACGACCGACAGCCTGAGCGGCGTTCAGGCGCGCTATATCGCCATCCAAGTGCTCGGCACATACCCGACCGCCAATCAGGGCAACGCGTCCATGTACTCGATCGAGGTCGCCGGCTCCACATGGGTGCTGCAATGATTCTGTCCTGGGATGCCGCTGTTTCTTTATTTATCATTGACATAAATCTATAAAACACGGCTCAGGCTCTTGAAATTTTAAATCCCCCTACAAATTGTGGGGGGATTTTTTGTGGGATAAAGTGCGCGGAGAACGTCCTGCGTCCCTTCCGCGGGTATGGCGCGTTTACGGAGGAAGCTGATTATGCCAGGCTTTATAGAGAAACAGTATGAGCGAATTCGGGTTTGATTGACATAAACTCCAAGGAGCGGATCTCGTGTGCGTCCGCGCGGGAATTGCAGATAATTCTTGAGGACACGCCTATCCTGTGTTATAGTATATTGACATGAGTTCGGCCAATCCGAACCCTCGGCGTTTTCGCCCGAAAGGTGAAAGCGGCGCTTTTCGCCGGTTTGCCCGCTTTGCCGGCAGACCGCTTGGGCGCAGGCAAATGACATTTCTTTAAGTACGTATTTTTTGAAAGGACCCCGCCATGCGTGAAACATACAAACTCCTCGCCACGGATTTAGACGGCACCCTGCTGGATTCAAACTCCCGCCTCTCCCCGGAGAACCTCGCGGCCTTAAAGGCCGCCCGGGAAAACGGCGTCTGCGTCGTGCTCTGCTCCGGCCGCTCCCATAACTCCCTGATCGGCTTTGAGACCAGCCTGGGCCTGCGCGAGCCCGGCAATTACGGCATCGCCTTCAACGGCGTCTTTGTCTATGAGGCCGACACACGCCGCGTGATCCACAGCGTGCCCATGGCCAACGCCGCCTTTTTGTTCATCGTCCGCGCCCTGAAAACCTTTGAGGCGTCCATGGCCTTTGACACAACCGCGTATATAGACGGCGAACTCTACGCCACCCGCATGACCCCCGGCCTCCTGGAATACGCCAATAAAAGCCGCGTGCCGTACACCGTCCTTCCCTCGTTTGAGACCGTCACCTGCGACGTCACAAAAATCCTGATCCGCGGCCAGAACGCGTACCTGACGCGCGTTTATGACTATATGTCGGCGCGCGCGGACGGCCGCTTCAACGTATTTTTCTCCTTTCCGGACCTCCTGGAGTTCACCGCCCCGGGAGCGGACAAGGGCGAGGGCCTGGCCTTCCTCGCCGGTTATCTGGGCATCCCCCTGTCCCAATGCATCGCCGTGGGCGATTTCTACAATGACATCCCCATGATCAAAAAGGCCGGCCTGGGCGTCGCCGTCGCCTCCGCGGACCCCGGCGTTATAGCCGCCGCAGATTACGTCACCGCGGCCACCAACGACCAGTCCGCCATCGCCGAGGTCGTCAAGAAGTTCATCCTGTGACCCGGGGGCTCTCGCTCCAAAGCAGCGTATTCTCTCATCTAATGAGCGTTTATATGGTTAAGCGGCGTACCCCGCCCATGAGTTGCTTTTGAGGCCGATTGGTTATATCAGCCCGTCCAGGGCGAGGTTTACCCGCAGAACATTGACCCCGCGCTCGCCGATAAAGCCCAGGAAACGACCGGACGTATATTTGTCTATTATCGCCAGCACGTCCGCTTCGCTCATGTTTCTGGCCTTCGCGATGCGGGCCGCCTGATACCGCGCCGCCGCCGGGGATATATACGGGTCCGCGCCGCTGCCGGAGGCGGTTACCAGATCGGCGGGTATATCCGCGCTGTTGCCGGGCTCAAGGGCCCGCCACCGATCGGCCCGCCGCCTGACGAGTTCCGCCTGCGCCGCTGAGACCGGCGAAAGGTTGGATACCGCCATGGGCCGGCCGATAAGATATCCCGGCCCGGTGAACTCCTGCGCGATGAGCGCGGAGCCGTAGTCCCTTTTTGTGCCGTCCTTGAGTGTCACGGCAATTACGCTACCGTTCGCCTGGCGCGGGAACGCCAACTGCGCGATACAGGTCAGCGCGCCGGTGTATATGACGCCGCACAGCAGCGTCATGGCCAGAAGCAGCATGGCCGCCGGGCGGAGCTGCCTCAAGAAACCCCTCAGAAATAGATTTTCCATATCAATTACCGATAGCCTTTCGATTTCAATTATGATGCAAATATGATACAAAGCATAAGCCCTAATCCAACGTGAGTTCGATTGCCCGCTTACACTACAACCGGCTAAAGCCGGAAGACTTGGCGCCGCCTGAAAGACGGACGGAATGGCTGACCGCGCGCCCGTAAATCTGTAATTATAGGACGCTTTTAATTCAGCGGGCGGACAGGGCCGTCCGACCCTACGGAATACGAAAGCTCGGCTTTGCTGAATTTCGCTAAAGAAAATCTGTCGAACTCGCGTTAATCCAGATTATTGCGAGTCAATGCCTTGTGTTTCTTCGGCATTTTCTTCTTCATAATCAACTTCTTTGTCATCTTCATCTTAGTTTTCTTCAGCTTCTTCGTCATCTTCGTCATCTTCGCCGTAATCAACTTCCAAATTATACCCCGAATCAGTAAAAAACGCTTGAACTTTACCCGGCATTTTTATCAGAAAATCTTTCAGCGAAAAGCCAGAAAAGATTTTTAAGATTTTTATGGGCGGAACCTTTTCGGGATTTATTATCAGCGCAACTAATATAACAAGCGCGCCGGATGAAAACGATCCCGGAACTCCGGAAATTAAATACAACATAGCCAGAACAGGGCCATTTTGGCTCAGAACTTGCACAAAAATTATGCAGTTACTAACAATACCCCCAATAATTATACAGTATCCGATGACAACGCCCGCAATCCTCAGGTTTTCTATATCTTTACCGGTTTCATTATTTACGGATTCGCTTGCGGATTCGCGTTTACAAAGCAAGGGCGCAACTTTTTCAGGATTCATAATCAATGCAACTAAAACAAGAAGTGTACTTGGGTAAAATGCGTTCAGCAATCCTGCAATTAAATTAGATATCGCCATCATCCCATATTCCTGATTTTGCACTAAAACATACACAAAACTTGAACATTCAAAAATAATACCTGTGATTATCTTGCAACAACCGATAATAACTGCCGCAATTCTAATTTTTTGCGCCGCGTAACGCATATGACGATCCCTCACACATCCTCAATGTCTTCTTTTTTTTCACGGGCATCTTCTCTTAAGGATTCCTTTGAGAATTCCGGCAAGGATTCCGGCAAGGATTCCGATGAAGATTCGCGTTTAGCCAACAAGGGCGCAACTTTTTCAGGATTCAAAATCAACGCGATTAAGATAAGGGCTAGGCCCATTGAAAGCGAGCTAACTAACCTGCTGATGAAAGACTCTGTCGACGCTGCTTCCTGAAATTGATTCGAATCTATCTCCAGAAATAGAATCAGTTTAAACACCTGATTAAGGATACCAACTATTATTATGGCGTATCCGATGACAACGGCCGCGGTCCTTATTCTCTGCGCTGCGCGATACATGCCGTAACCCCCCTTACCTCACCCCGATAAGCGTCAACAGCATATCGATCAGCTTGATGGCGACAAACGGGGACACCAGGCCGCCCAGGCCGTATATCAGCAGATTCCGGGAGAGCATCTTGCCGGCGGGCAGCTCCTGGTACTTGACGCCCTTCAGCGCCAGCGGTATCAGCGCGACGATGATCAGCGCATTATATATTATCGCGGATAAAATGGCCGTCGCGGCGCTGGTGAGACGCATGAAATTGAGCGCGGAGAGCTGCGGGAAGATGCCGAAGAACAGCACCGGGATGATGGCGAAGTATTTGGCGACGTCGTTGGCCACGCTGAAAGTGGTCAGCGCGCCCCTGGTCATCAATAGCTGCTTGCCGATGCGCACGATATCGATCAGCTTGGTGGGGCTGGAGTCCAGATCGACCATATTGCCGGCCTCCTTGGCCGCCTGCGTGCCGGAGTTCATAGCCACGGCTACGTCCGCCTGGGCCAGGGCCGGCGCGTCGTTGGTGCCGTCGCCGGTCATGGCGACGAGGTGCCCTCTGGCCTGATAATCGCGGATGAGCGTCAGCTTGGCCTCTGGCGTGGCCTCCGCCAGAAAATCGTCCACGCCGGCCTCCGCGGCGATGGCGGCGGCGGTCATGGGGTTGTCGCCGGTGATCATGACGGTCTTGATGCCCATTTTCCGCAGGTCCTCAAACCGCTCTTTAACGCCGTTTTTGACGATGTCCTTCAGGTATATCACGCCCAGAACCGCGTCGTTCTTCTCGACCACGAGCGGCGTGCCGCCGAGGGCGGCTATGCGCCTGACTATGGCGTCGCATTCGTCGGGGTATTCCCCGCCCTTTTGAAGTATATACGCTTTGACCGCGTCCGCGGCGCCTTTGCGTATCTCGTCGGTGGCGGCCTGCCCGCCGCCGGCCGCGGTGTAATCGATGCCGCTCATCCGGGTCTTTGCGGAGAATTCGATAAAGCGCGGGTTTAATTTTTCCATATCGCGGCCGCGAATGCCGAAGCGCTGCTTGGCGAGCACGGCGATGCTGCGCCCCTCGGCGGTTTCGTCCGCTATGGAGGAGAGCTGCGCGGCGTCGGCGAGATCCTCCTCCGACACGCCTTTGACCGGTATGAATTCGCTGGCTTGGCGGTTGCCCAGCGTTATGGTGCCGGTTTTGTCCAATAAAAGCACGTCCACGTCGCCAGCCGCCTCGATGGCGCGCCCGCTCATGGCGAGTACGTTGGCCTGATTGAGCCGGCTCATGCCCGCGATGCCGATCGATGACAGCAGCGCGCCGATGGTGGTGGGCGCGAGGCAGACCAGCAGCGCGATGATGTCGGTTACGGATATCGCCGAACCGCTGCCGGTTTGGCGGCTGACAAAATCGGTGAACGGCAGGAGCGTCGCGGTCACCGTCAGGAAGATGATGGTCAGCGTGACCAGCAGGATCTGCAGGGCTATCTCATTTGGGGTTTTCTTCCTTGAGGCGCCTTCCACCATGGCGATCATCTTATCCAGGAAGCTCTCCCCGGCTTCCGCGGTGATCCTTATGATCAGCCAGTCGGACACGAGCACCGTGCCGCCGGTGGCCGCGCTGCGGTCGCCGCCGGATTCGCGTATGACCGGGGCGGATTCGCCCGTGATGGCGCTCTCGTCCACGGACGCCGCGCCGTCGATGACCTCTCCGTCCATGGGTATCTGATCCCCGGCGGAAACATATACGATGTCGCCCTTTTTGAGGGCGCTGGAGAGCACCTCCGTATAATTGCCGGTGTCCGCCGCGGATTTGAGTTTTTTGGCCTTGACGTCTTTGCGCGCGCCGCGCAGACTGTCCGCCTGCGCCCGGCCGCGGCTCTCCGCGATGGCCTCCGCGTAGTTGGCAAACAGAACCGTAAACCACAGGATCAGCGCGATCGCGAGCGTATACGCCGGGCTCACGTCGCGGATGCCGCCCAATGAGCAGATATACAGCGCTGTCGTGAGGACCGCGCCGATGTACACCACCAGCATGACCGGGTTTTTGACCTGCGTCCTGGGTGAAAGCTTGACGAAGGATTGCTTCAGCGCGTCATTTATCTGAGTTTGACTGTTTTTGTTTCGAGCATTTTTTGGCTGTTTCATATAAGATTGTTTGATATAAGTTTGTTTCATATAATAAACACCTCTAAGCGCATATCGCTGAGCGCCGCACTGGAGTCTTATTTTTCAGCTTATCTCTTGAGAGCTTTTGATCCTCAAACCGCCGCCGGAAGCCTCCCGTTTCATTGCGGCTTTCAGCCGCCGTGGGGCAGTAGGCTTAAGCCTACTTTGCCTCGCCGACTGAAAGTCGGAATGAGCCGCCACGCCGCCGCCTTCCACTTCCCGTCCCCCGGCCGTTACGCCGCACTCAGCGCGCGAAAAACTCCGCGACGGGCCCCAAGGCCAGGGCCGGCAGGAAGCTCAGCGCGCCTATGATCAGGATCACGCCTATCAGCATCCCGACAAAGGCGGCGTTGCTTGTGGACAGGGTCCCCTCACCGGCGGCGACGGTCTTTTTCCGCGTCAGGTTGCCCGCGAGGAAGATTGCCGCCAGAATCGGGACAAAACGGACCGAGAGCATGACCACGCCGCCGGCGACGTTGGTGAAGACCGTGTTCGACCTGAACCCGGCGAAGGCGCTGCCGTTGTTGTTGGCCATGGACGTAAAGGCGTACAATATCTCTGAAAACCCGTGCGCGCCGGTATTGGTCAGCCAGCCTTGGGAACCGGGCATGACCGCCGCGGCGGCCGTGCCCAACAGCGTGAGCAGGGGCGGAGCGAGAATAAGCAGGCAGACCATCTTCATATCAAACGGTTCTATCTTCTTGCCCAGATATTCGGGCGTCCGGCCGACCATAAGCCCCGCGATGAACACCGTCAGCATCACGAAGGCGATCATGCCGTACAGACCGCTGCCGGCCCCCCCGAACACTATCTCGCCGAGCTGCATGAGAAACATCATGACCATGCCGCCCAGGGGCGTAAAACTGTCGGGCGTGGCGTTGACCGCGCCGTTGGAGGCCGCGGTGGTGGAGGCGCCCCAGAGCGCGGACCCGCCGACGCCGTTGGCGACCTCTTTGCCCTCCAGATTGCCGGAGGCTGCGACGCCCGCGTAATGCGGGGCCAGATAAACCTCGCTGAGGGTTATGGCCAGCAGCGCGGCTACGAACAGGATCAGCATGGCCGCGTAAATCGAGCGCCCCTGCCGGCCGTTTTTGACCGCCTTGCCGAAGCTCACGCAGAGCGCCGCCGGTATGATCAGCAGGCTGAGCGTCTCTATAAAATTGGAAAATGACGTCGGGTTTTCCAGCGGGAACGCCGAATTGGCCCCGAAGAAGCCGCCGCCGTTCGTGCCGAGCTGTTTTATGGCGATCTGGCTGGCCGCCGGGCCGAGCGGCAGGATATTCGCGGATCCGTCCTGCAAGGCGGAAAAGACGTGATAAGGCGCTATCGTCTGCACGACGCCCTGCGAGACGAGCAGCAGGGCGGCAATAACGGACAGGGGTATCAGCACGTACAGCGTCGCCCGCGTCAAGTCCACCCAAAAATTGCCGAGGGTATCGCGGTCCGTCTGGACAAAGCCGCGTATCAGGGCAAACAGCACCGCTATGCCCGTGGCGGCCGAAACAAAGTTTTGTACCGTCAGGCCGACAGCTTGAGTGAGATAGCTCATCGTCAACTCGCCCGAATAAGCCTGCCAGTTGGTGTTGGAGACAAAGCTCGCGGCCGTGTTAAAGGCCAGATGCCAGCTCACCCCTTTTAACCCCTGGGGATTGAGCGGCAGCCAGCCCTGCAAAAGCTGAAGCGCGAATAGGAACGCAAACCCCGTGGCGCTGAAAGCCAGGACGGACAGGGCATACTTCTTTGGACGCATCCCGTCGTCGGGCTTCACGCCGCAGAACCTGTAAATCACCTGTTCCACCGGCGCCGCCGCGCCGGTCAGAAATACCCTTTGCCCCTCCATCGCCTTATAGATGTAAAGGCCCAGGGGGATTGACAGTATGACCAACACCGCTATAAAAAACAAATCCTGTGAGACAATAACGCTCACTGCCTGTCACCTCTGAATAAGACGTAAAAAAGATAGACCATAAGCGCGAAACCTATCACCGCGACTATGCACAATATTATGCCCAAACAAAACTCATCCCCTTCACAAACAGATAAATGTTAGCATAATAGTTATAAAGGCGGCGTTCAGATTCCATATCCGCGCGTTAAGATTTTGTTAAGAGGCCAGCCCGTTTACATCCCTGAACAGCCGCTCAATCGGCACATTCAATGCCCGGGCCAGCGCGAGGATCTCAAAATCGGCGACGAACCTATCGCCGGCCTCGATCCGCAAAACGGTGAGCCGGTCGAACTCATAACCGAGCAGTTGGATCCTTTCGGCGAGCGCCTTCTGGCTCAGCGCCGCCTCCGTTCTCAAACTGCGCACGTTTTCCCCGATAATATTTTTACGGCCGTCGTGCCATGACATTTTCATACGCGCAAACCACCAGACTTTCTATAATATCGGTCACCCCAGCGTCACCTCGCCGCTGCCCGTCATGGGTATCGGCGCGCCCAATATCCGCGGTCTGGCCTTGAACAGGCACCACCAGAAGGCCTTGTAGCGTGAGGCGTACTCCCTCAGCTCGCACCATTTCATCCGGGCGGCGCCGTAATACCGGATATTTGCGTCCGCGCCTACGGCCGCCGTGTCGATGCCCAATGAAACGCCTATGTACGCCGCCCTGAACGCGTGGTACGTCTGCGTCACCACGACCGGTTCCCGCACGCCGAATATGTACCGGGCGCGGTAGACGGAATCGTATGTATCGAAACCCGCGTGATCCATAAAGATATCCGCGCTCACAACGCCCTTGGCCAGCAGATACCTTCGCATGGCGTTGACCTCGTCATAATTGGCGGTGCCGTGGTCGCCGCTGACGATGATCTTTGGCGCGACGCCCCGCGCATAGAGTTCCGCGCCTTTATCCAGGCGGTCCCTGAGCATGAGGCTGGGCGACCCGTCCGGCGCGAGCCCCGCGCCGAGGATGATTATGGCGTCGCCGTGCCTGACGGTTTCCGCCGCGCTCAGACGCCCCTTTCCGACCCCGACGACATACCATGAAACGGCCGGGACGGATACGATAACCAAAGCCGCGAGCAAAGCGGCTCCGGCTAAAAATTTGCGCTTAGCGTGTCTCATATGGGCCTTCCCTATATTTTTTGACTTCATATTTTTTGAATTCTTTTTGACCGCTGGATTTCGTCGATCATAACGCGCTTGAGCTCCCACAAGGCGTCGGAGAGATCCACGGGGATGACGTGCGGGTTGACGATGCGCTTGTGCTCGTCCCAGAGCGTGCCCAGGGCGGCCTGAAAATACGCGGCTATATCCCTGAGGGGCGGCGATTCATATACCTGCGCGCCGCCGATGAATATCGGGCGGAGCAGGGGCCTGTGATAAAACCTGCCGGCCTTGAGCGTCATCCTACGCCATGTGGCGTTGGGGTCGAATATGGTCAGGTCCGCGTTCTCGTCTATCTCCTCATGGTCCAGGGTTATCAGATCCGCCTTGATTTTGCCGGTGGATTTCTCATAGAGGCGCATGACCTTTTTTACGCCGGGGTTGGTTATTTTCTGTGGGTTATTGGAGATTTTTATCTTGGGCGTGAGTTCGTTTGCGCCGCCGCCGGTTTTGACGCCCGATTCGGCCGCCAGCTTGTAGACGCCGCCGAGGGCGGGGCAGTCATACGCCGTGATCAGCCTTGTGCCGATGCCCCAGACGGTCACGGCCGCGCCCTGGAGCTTCAGATCGCGTATCAGAAACTCGTCGAGATCGCCCGAGGCGCTGATGATGGCGTCCTGAAAGCCCGCGCCGTCCAGCATCTTGCGCGCCTCCTTGGACAGGTACGCGATATCGCCGGAATCCAGCCTGATGCCAAAATTTTTAAAAGCCGCGCCGCTTTCCGCCGCTTTGCGTCTCATCTCGCCAAAGACCGTTATGGCGTTGGGCACGCCCGACCCGAGCGAGTCATATGTATCGACCAGGAGCAGGCATGCGTCCGGGAACGTCCGCGCGTAAGCGCGGAAGGCTTCGAGCTCGCTGGGGAAGCTCATCACCCAGCTATGGGCGTGAGTGCCCCTGACCGGCACGTCGAAGAGCTGGCCCGCCAGCACGTTGCTGGTGGCGTCGCAGCCCCCGATGACCCCGGCGCGCGCGCCCAAAACGCCCGCGTCCGGCCCCTGAGCCCGGCGCAGGCCAAACTCCAGGACGGCGTCCCCCCCGGCGGCGTAGCATATGCGCGCGGCTTTAGTGGCGATGAGGCATTGATGGTTGATGATATTGAGGAGGGCCGTTTCCAGGAGCTGGGCCTGGATTATGGGCGCGGTGACGCGCACGAGCGGCTCGAACGGGAAGACTATCTCGCCCTCCGGCATGGCGTGTATATCGCCGGTGAAGCGGAAATCCCTCAGATAATCCAAAAACGCGGCGTCAAACTGCCCCAGGCCCGACAGGTAATCGACGTCCGCTTTGTCAAAGCGCAGGTTATTGACGTATTCGATGACCTGCTCCAGCCCCGCCATAACCGCGAAGCCGTTGCCAAAGGGGTTTTGCCTGTAAAACAGGTCGAACACGCCGAGCTTATCGGCAATGCCGTTGGCGAAATAGCCCTGCATCATGGTCAGTTCGTAAAAATCCGTCAGCATAGTCAGGTTGGCGGTCGGCAATGTAATCAGTCCTTTTATATAAGAGCTTTTTCACACATCTTTGAACTTCGGGAAAAACTCGAACAACACCTTCGCCACCAGCCGTTCCCGCGGGAGAGGCCCGGCGGCCCGGCTGTCATAGCTCTCCTGGCGGTTGTCGCCCATGACAAAATACTGCCCGCCGGTTAATATCACGGACATATCCGGCCCGGGGGAACCGTGCGCGTAGCTTTCCGCGGCGGGCGCGCCGTTGACGTAGACGCGGCCACCCGAGACCGAGATGGCATCCCCGGGGAGTCCAATGACGCGCTTGACGGCTGTCCTGCTGACCCCGTCCACGGGGATTTTGCAAATGACGATGTCCCCGCGTCTGATCTGATTGAGCAGCGCCATCGCGCGGGATACGATGACCCTGTCGCCCGTATCGAGGGTGGGCCGCATGGAGACGCCGTCGATGTTCACCTGCCAGAAGCACAGGTACGCTATGAATAACAGAAAAAACGCCAGCAGCAGCGATTCCGCCGTATCGCGCAAACGGCTCTTGGCGCCGGGCGTTTGCGGGGAATGGGCGGGCGGCGGGCCCACGCTCCGGCCGAGGCGGTCTTGGGCCAGACTTTCGCGGGCTTCACGCATCGCCCGCGGTTCCCCCCGCGAACCGCAGGTGGCCGGCTTTATCTGAAAAATTATCAATGGCACGCTAAGCATTCCTTAAAAAATGAAAAACAATAAATAATCGGCTGATTTTCTTTCGGCAAACTCAGTAAAGTCAAGGCTTCGCGTCCTGTAGGGGCGGACGGCTCTGTCCGCCCGCCGAACTAAAGATTTCCAATAATTACAGGTTTGCCTGACACGCAAAACCGCGCCCCTATATTTAAGGTATGGATTTTTTCGATATTATCGGTATAGGAACGGGCGAAACGTCAGCGCGCAAAGCGATTCAACCCGTCGGACCCTCGTCAAATATAGCTGTTTCGGACAATAAGTGTCTCCGACGAACACGGAAACGCCCTTAAATAACGTGAGTTCGACAGGTTTTCTTTATCGAAATTCAGCAAAGCCAAGCTTTCGTATTCCGTAGGGGCGGGAAATTCAGCAAAGCCGAGCTTTCGTATTCCGTAGGGGTGGACGAGCTGTCCGCCCGCCGAATTAAAGGAATTCTATAATTACAGCTATGCGGGCGTTCGGTCAGCCATTCCGTCCGCCTTTCAGGCGGCGCCAAGTCTTCCGGCTTTATCCGGTTGTAGTGTAAGCGAGCAATCGAACTCACGTTAAATATGGCTTTTTTGTTTTCATAGCGGCCTATTTTCGATCGAATCAAATATAAATGGCGCGGCGGCGGCTTTTCACACCGCCCATGCTATGAAAAAAGCTGATCCACGGCGCTGATGAGGTTGGCTATCTCGGGCTTGGAGAACTGCAGCGTGGCACCGATCTGGCGGCCTTTGTCCATCATGTCGGGCGTGATGAGCGATGAGAAGACGATGACCGGGATGTCCTTCAACGCCTCGTCCGCCCGTATCAGTTTGATGAGCCTGTGGCCGTCCATCTGGGGCATCTCTATATCGGTTACAACGCATGAGATATAGTTTTCCACGGGGCCCTCATTATTCTTGAGCTCCTGCAGTTTATCCCAGGCCTCCTGGCCGTTGGCGCACAGCATCACGTCGCTGTAGCCCGCCTTTTCAAGCGCCTCGAGCAGTATGCGCTCAAGCGTCGGGGAATCGTCCGCGACGAGTATGCGCTTGCCGGAGCGGTCTCCCGTTTTGCGCACATCCTTTAGTTCGGCCTTTATGGTCGGGTTGATCTCGGCCAGGATCTTTTCAAAATCAAGTATCGTAATAAGCCTGCCGTCAAAATTGGCCACGCCCGTGGCGAGCCCGTCCTCCGAGCCGTAGATGGCCGGGTCGGGCTTTTCGATCTGGGTCCAGGATATGCGGTGGATCGCCTCAACGGTATGGACATGGAACGCCATGCTGGTCTTGTTGAAATTGGTGATGATGAATACCTCGCGGTCATGGTTTTCCGGCTTCGGCATGCCCATGTATTCCGCCATATCGACTACGGTGACGATCTCGTCCCGCGGCTTGAAGATGCCCTCGATGACGGGGTTGGCGTTGGGCATGGGTGTCACCTCGCTGTAACGCATGATCTCGGTGACCTTCGCCACGTTGATGCCGAAATGCCTGCCCGCCACGGTGAACTCCATCACCTCCAGCTCGTTCGTTCCGCTTTCCAGCAATATATCAGACTTTTTATCGGGTTTTTTCTCGGTTGCTCTTTCGGATATTTCAGTCGCCATAGCACGCTTCCTCCGCAAATATTATATCATCGCTATTATGTTTTAACAATATAAAATTATTATTAGTATACATCGCATTAGTATACATATTAGTATAAATCGGATTCACAGTCCCCAAGTCTGACGCCAAAAAAGCAAAACGGCGTTTTAGTATACAAGCCATCGATCCGGGGATACTTAACTGCATACGCCGCCATACGATCACCGGGCGAGCTGTTTTACGGCCCCATCGGCCCTTCCTGTGCAACGCTGAATACAGGCAAAAGTTTCAGGAGGAATGATCATGAAAAGATTTATCTGTGCCGCGCTGGCATCGCCGATGATAATGATGGGCGCCACGGCCTGCGGTGGCGGAATGTCCGCCGGGGCGCCGGCGGCGGGCGGTTCGCCGGGCGCGCATGTCAGCGCGTCCCCCGTCGCGTCCGCCGGCGCGCCCCCCGAGGCCGGGCAGACCGCGTCCCCGGCTCCCAAGCAGACTATCGCCGTAATCAACAGCTTCAGCGAGCAGAACAAACGCGACGCGTTCCAGCAGTGGTGCGACAAAGTCGCGCTGGATCATCCGAATTACACTTTTCAGATCAGTTACGCCGCGGACGATAATCAGTACCGGACGCTCATCAGAACCAAGTACAGCTCCGGCAGCCCCATCGACATAATGTCCGGCGTTCCGCGCGATTTCCCCGATATGGTCACAGCCGGCATGCTCCAGGATCTGACAAACGCCCCGTTCATCGGCAATATCGAACCCCTGTATCTAAAGGGCGCCTCCGGCGCCAGCGGCGCAATCTACGGCGTACCTATTGATCTCGGCCTGACGCTCGTGTTTTATAACAAGGACATTTACAGCCGGAACAGCCTCGCCGTGCCGGCGACGTACAAGGATTTCCTGGCCAATTGCGCCGCCCTCAGGGCCAAAGGCGTAAACCCGCTGGCCATGGGCTTTAAGGACGGCTGGGCCGCGGGCGAGGATTTCATGGCGGAGTGCTGCCTGATCCTCAACAAAAACCCCAATTTCTTTAAGGACGTGGACGGCGGCGTAAAGAAGTTCGCGGATTACCCCGAGCTCAAAAACGCCATGCGCAGGAGCGCCGACAGGTTCAATACCTCCGCCGGCAGCCCCTTCGCCGTGGGCAATAACGCCGCCGTTCAGGATTTCGCCACCGGCAAAGCCGCCATGTTTTTGACCGACACGCGCAACATCGCCGCAATCCGCGGCTTAAACCCCGACGGCAGATTCGGCGTATTCGCGCTGCCCGCGGACGCCGCCGCCGACACCGCGGCCCGCCTGTATGTCGACGACAGTTGGATGATCGCCAACGGCACCAAGAACATGAACGCCGTAATCGATCTGTTTAATTACGCCACCTCGAGCGAGGGCTCCGCCAATTGGTCAAAGCGGACCGGCGGCATCCCAACCGTGAAGGGCGTTACGCTCCATAACCCGGACGCCATGACCTCCGAGGCCATAGCCGTCAAGAATTCCGGCAGGGTGATCTTCACGGACGCCCAATACCTGCCGGCCGGCCGGGCCTTTGACGTGTTCTTCGGCAAGTTCAGCTCCGATTTCCTGAAGAACCAGGGCGACGGCATAGACGCCAACATCGACCGGCTGGACCGGGAATACGCGCAGGCGCTTGATCCGGCCAATCCGGCCGGTTGATTCGGATTTTGGAATAGTAAAATCGCGAAAAGCAATAATAATAAATGAGGAGGGGGAAAATGAAGAAATTTATTGTAATATTATCCTTGTCGTCGTGCGCGCTCCTGTGTTCCTGCGCGAACGCGCCGGAACGCGCCCGGAACAGCGCCGCGGCCACTATCAGGCAGGGGATGAGCCACACGTATGACCGCCAGGCGCCATACGCGCTTCCGCTCAGCAGCCACCAGGGCGCGTTTGAGGCGCGCAACGCGGAGAACGACGAGCGCGCCGCGGCGGTCAGCCGGATGGTCAAAGGGCTGCCGGGCATAGATTCCGCCTCGGCAGTGATCACGGATGACACGGCCGTTGTGGACATAGCCGTGAAAGGCCGTCTCGACGACGCGAAGCTGACCGCGGTAAAACGGGAGGTGCGTCAAAAGGTCCTGGAATTTGACAAGGCTTTAAAACGCGTCACCGTCGCCGCGGGCAAGGAGATGACGGACAATCTGAACGACAAGGCCGACCTGGACGGCGTCGAACAGGCGCACCCGCGTTTTGACGGCGGCGCCGAACGGATCCTGCGCAAGCTCACCCCGCCGGTGTAAGAAATTGCCGGGAAATAAGCTGAAAATTGCCGATATGATACCATTTCTTTTTTATCATTGACATAAGGCGACCTCTAAAAACCTGTCATTGTGAGCAATGACGGTTTATAGAGGTCGTTTTAAAGCCGCGGATGTTCAGCGTCTCTTGCCGGCTGGGCGGGGAGGCCGGCCTCCGGGTTCGAATCATTAGTGTCGTTTCGCTTCATTCAGAATCAAAAAGGCCGATTAAACGGCCTTTTTATCATGTTTCTAAACCCATAGCTTCAGATTGATTCAAACCTTACGTGGGAAAGATGCGGGAATATTTAATCAGCTATTTGACGAGAACAAGACGTTGAGTGTCTCTACAGCCGTCTCCTTTTCTCGAGGCATAACATGTGTATAGGAATGTGCCATAATAGGACTAACCAGCAAAACCCTTGAAAATACAGGGATTGCCGCGTTAGTCCATTTTTTATGCCGCGAGGCAAATACTCAGAAAAGGAGTTTAAGAATCTTATGAGCATCACCTATGCCATCAGTAACCAAAAAGGAGGCTGCGGCAAAACCACCCTAACGCTGAACCTCGGCGCTTCCCTCGCCCGTATGGGCTACAATGTCTGCATTATCGACTGCGATCCCCAGGGAAACGCGACAATGGCGCTGGGCTGTCAGCAGCCGGACGAGCTTCCCGTAACCCTGCCGCACATCATGAACGAAATCATCCTGAACGGCGGGAAGATAGGAACTTCCGAACTGATTCAAAAACGCGGTTACATACTTCACTCGCAGGGTATGGACTTCGTGCCGTCGAGCATTGAACTCACAGGAGTGGAAAATCTCCTGATTAACGCTTTGAGCCGGGAGAGCATCCTGAAAAAGTTTATCGGTACAATCAAGGGAGACTACGATTACATTCTGTTGGACTGTATGCCTTCCCTTAACTTCGTCACCATCAACGCGCTCAACGCCGCCAACCGGGTGCTGATACCCATGCAGCCACAATTCTTTTCGGCGAAAGGGCTTGAAATGCTGCTGTCCACTATCGCCGAGGTCAGGGACGAGCTTAACCCCGGCCTGAAGATTGAGGGCGCGCTAATCACCATGTACGACAGCCGCCTGAAATTCCACAAGGAAACACTGGACATAGTGGAATCGGCATACGGCCAGTATTTCCGTATCTTTGACACGAAAATCCCCGTATCCGTCCGCGTAACCGAAACGCAGGCGCAGGGACGGAGCATATTCGACCTCGACCCCAAAGGCAGGATAGCGGAGAGCTACGCGGCTTTCGCAAGGGAATTGATTGCCGGCAACGCTACCGATAACAACACGTCATGCGCGATGGAGATGATTGTCAATGGCTGAAACCCCGACTTTCCAGCTTAAAAGCATCCGGGATATAAACAAAGGAATGTTTAAGTCAACCGATCCCTCTTTTAAGGCTAAAGGCGACCCTGTAAACAATCTGGAGTTGGACAAGCTCGTTCCGTTCAAGTCCCACCCGTTCAAGCTCTATACCGGTCAACGGTTCGATGATATGGTGGAAAGCATTAAGGCTAACGGGGTCATTGTCCCTATTATAGTACGCCCGCTGGACGATGGCAACAGTTATGAAATATTATCGGGACATAATCGTGTGGCCGGAGCGAAAGAGGCGGGGCTGGAAACAGTCCCCGCAATCGTGCGCGAAGGTTTGACCGATGAAGAAGCCCTGCTGATCGTCACCGAAACGAACTTGTTACAGCGTTCGTTCGCCGATTTATCCCATTCGGAAAGAGCCGTCACCCTGTCCATGCACCATGAGGCGATCAAGAAACAGGGGCGTAGAACCGACCTAATTCAAGAAATTGAAAACATGGTCAACGCCAGTAATATCAATGCTTTTGAGACTTTTTCGCCAGTGGCGAAAAAGTTACGAACAAATGAAGAAATTGGAGAAATGTATGGATTATCAAAAGATAATCTGGCTCGTTACCTCCGCATCAACAAGTTAATCAATCCACACAAGGAACGCCTTGACAATGGCGAGTTTGCGATCAGGGTGGCAGTCACGCTGTCCTATCTCTCCGGCGAGGAACAGCAAGTCGTTGACGATATTCTCGATTCCTCGCATTACCGAGTGGACATGAAAAAGGCCGACGCTCTGCGGGCGGCTTCCGAAAAGAAACCCCTTACCCATGAGGATGTGGAGCAGATATTGGCAGGAACAAAAAGGCCAAAATCCGTGCGTCTCCCGGCGTTCAAGCTGAAACCCAAAATTGTATCACGGTACTTCAAGCCGGAGCAGAAGCCCGACGAGATCGAGGCTACTATCATTGAGGCGCTTGATTACTACTACGCCCATAAAAAACAGGAAGGAGAGTTGAACCGGCATGGCGGCTATGGCAGCGGCAAAGAAAACAGTAACGAAAAGCTATCAGCAGATGTCGCGGCGGGAGAAACTCTCGTATCTGAGGGATATAGCGGATAACGCCTCCCGGCGCGTTCAGAGCGGCAAGGGGGAATGGCGGGAATTTCTGCGGTTTTATGCCAAACTTTACAAATACCCCTTCCCCGAAGCCCTCCTGATATACCAGCAGGCCCCGCAGGTCACGGCCTGCGGCGAATTGAAGCATTGGAACATGGTAGGCCGGCGTATACACCGGGGAACACATGGCATCCCTGTTATAAACGACGTTGGTAAGGACACGGAAATCCGCTATGTTTTCGACATTGCCGACACATACGGGGAGGATCGCGGCATACCCCGGCGCTGGTCGCTGCCGGATAAATACATGGATGCGGTAGTAACCGAGCTCCAAAGCCGTTTCCGCGTTCCGCCGCCCACGGATAACCCAAACAAAAACCTGAAGTGGGCGGTGGAGGAATACGTCCGGGAAAGCTGCCTTGACCTGATAAACGATCTGCGCGATGATGTTAATGGCAGTTTCTTGGAAGAACTGGACGACGACAGCCTCCGCGTGGAGTTTACCGGCACCGTTGTGGACAGCGTAGGTTACTTGATATGCGAACGGCTGGGGCTTTCGCAGGGATTATATAACGACGACGAATTAGCGTTTGAGTTCCTTTACGGCTTCAACACCCGTGACGCCATATCCCGCGTCGGCGCGGCCACCGGGCAGATCAGCCGCAATGTTTTAACTATAATAGCCGAAACCATACGAAACGAGCAGAAAAAAGAGCAAAATAATGAAAGGGTGAAAAACGATGTTGGAGAAAGGCAGACATACGACCGAAGAAGCGATGGAAGCCCTGTCGATGACGGTGGAGGAAATCGAGGAAATGGAAGCGCACCCGGAGATGTATCAGGACGAGGAAGCGCCGCCGCAGATCGGCAAGTACGGCAGCCTGTTTCTGGAATACCTCAAAGAGAACCATCCGGGCAGGCACGCCAGCCTGACGCTGGAAATGACTTTGCGGGACGTTTGCGCGGAAGTGAACAGAGAGGCGCTGGATATGATGGAGACGGTTCAGAGCCAGCTCCGGGCCAAGAAGCCGAAGCCGCCGGCCGGGAATTTCATGGCGACGGTGCAGTACAACACGATGATACGGAATCAGGCGGAGGAAATCGTACTGAACGAGATCGTATACAAGAGGCGGTAACGCCGAAAACAGCGGCAACGGAAGCGGAGGGCGAAAGCCCCCCGCTTTCTTCATTTTCTGGCGAATCCACGGCGTCACGCGGTAACACGATACATCACCGCAGTTTCCTATCCCTTGCTGCCCTCGCGCCGGAAATCGTGAGCGGCGAAGCCTCTTATATGCGTTTCACCGCCGGAGAGGGCTTTATGCCGCTGACCATTGAAAAACTCAATGGCGGCAGAATATCCGTCGCCCATAACTATGTCCAGAACGGCGATCTGATGTCCGACCCGGATATGGAATTTGTGATGGACACGAAGGCCGGCACATTATCGGCGCGGACGTTCCAGCAGGATAACGCGGGGTTGTATCAGTCAACAGAGGGCGGAAAGGGTGAAATAATAAACCCTCAACTTGCCCGCGAGCTTGATTCCTTTGCCCGGCAGTGGTTTTCCAATATAGAAGCGCAGGAATATCAGAAAGAAAAAATGACCGTCATATCTATGGGCGAAGAAATAGAGGTAGTCTACGGGGCAGACGGTAAAGTAACCGCAATAAACGGCTGGACGGAGGCGGCTAACGCCTATGCCCGGAAAATCGGCATAGAGCTACCGCCAGATAACGGTGCCGGGGAAGAAATCGGAAAATCTTCGCCGGCAACGCAATCCCCGCCGCTTGATGAAAACAGTCCCCCACTTGCGCCTGATGAATCTGTTGATGAAACATCAGGCGCTTTTTTTATGCCCCGCGCCCATCGCGCGCCGCAGCGCAGGCCCCGCGCCGACGTTGAAGGTCAGCAATCCTTATTCGATCTTCAACATGATAAAGAGCCGGACTCTGATACGCTTAACGTCGAGGCACAAGCAAGTGTACCCGCGCCGCACGCCAGTACAACCGGGGCGATAGACGAATATCTGCAATTAAAGCGTGAGAATCCCGGTTATATCGCCCTGTTTCAACGCGGCAGCTTTTACGAGCTTTACGGCGACGACGCTATGACGGCGGAAAAGGTCTTAGGGTTACAGCTTCTCCGGCTGGATGAAGGCGGCGAAAATCAAATTGTGATGTGCGGTTTCCCGGACAGCAAACTGGCCGATCATGTGGAAGCCCTGTATAACGCCGGTTATGGCTTTGTTATATCAGAAACGGGATCAGACGGCGAGCGTATTATATCCCGTTATTCCCCTGAGAGCGAAGCCGTAGTTACTGCCGATAGTACAACAGAGAATACAGCCGGGGATTCTGACGAAGAAACCTCGATAGATGATTTATTCGATGATGACGGCGGTGAAACCGAATCGCCGGAACCTGAACCGGAGGCACCAGTTGTAACGGTATCGCCTGCCCTGCCAAAACCCCCGAACTTCCATATCACTTCCGATATTGACATCGGGAGTGGCGGAGCGAAAACAAAGTACCGCCGTAATGTGGAAGCTATCCGGCTTCTGAAAGATATTGAAGCCGAGAGCCGCAACGCCACGCCGGAGGAACAATCAACCCTGGCGCTTTACGCAGGCTGGGGCGGCATTTCTCAGGTGTTCAAAGAGGGGCATCCTGATTGGCTGAACGAGTACGCGGAATTAAAAGAATTATTGACAGAAAAAGAATATACCGCCGCTAAAGGCTCAACCCTCAATGCCCACTATACCAGCCCCGAAGTCATTGAGGGCATATACGCAGGGCTTGAACGTATTGGTTTCAAGGGCGGTAATGTATTGGAACCCGCTATGGGCGTCGGGAATTTTTATGGATGTATGCCTGAGAATATGGCGTTGGCTTCCCGTCTCTACGGCGTGGAACTGGATAGCATTACCGGCCGTATCGCACGGCAGCTTTATCCTAACGCCGATATTCGGGTGCAGGGTTTTGAAACCGCAGATCTGCCGGATAACTTCTTTGACGCCGCCGTCTCCAACGTGCCTTTCGGTCAGTATAAGCTAAACGATCCCAAATTCGATAAATACAATCTTTTGATACACGATTACTTTTTCGCCAAAGCGTTGGATAAGGTCAGACCGGGCGGCATTGTGGCGTTCATTACTTCTAAAGGCACTATGGACAAAGCCAATACCAGCGTCCGGCGTTATATCGCGGAGCGCGCCGAGCTATTGGGGGCAATACGCCTCCCGAATACGGCGTTTAAGGCCAGCGCGGGTACGGAAGTCACCAGCGACATCATTTTTCTCAAAAGGCGCGACCGCCTCGTTGACGCCGAAAATGAAAAATGGGTATTCACAGGCAAGACCGACGATGGCATACCGGTAAACGAGTATTTTCTGGATAACCCTCATATGATGCTCGGCACGATGGCCTTTGATTCCAGTATGTACGGCAATGACAGCGAAACGACGCTTAACCCGGACGGGCGGAACTTACGGGAAGCACTGGCGACAGCTATCGGTTTTTTGCCGGAAGGTGTATATGACGGAGCCGTGGATTTGTCTGATCTGGACGGCGAGCTTGGCGAGAACGCCGGCGAGGTTATCCCCGCCGACCCTTCCGTGAAAAATTTCTGTTTTACCGTCATGGAGGACGGCAATATCTATCAGCGCGTCAATTCTCATATGGAAAAGCGCGAGCTTCCCAAAACCGCCGCCGAGCGTGTGTCAGCCATGATTGAAATGCGGACGCTCACGCGGTTTATGCTCACGCAGCAGCTTGACGGATGTGCGGATGATTATTTACGTCAGCTACAAAACGAGCTAAATAATCAGTATGATAAGTTTTACAAGAAATTCGGGGCGATCAATTCCAAATACAACGCGAGGCTTTTTGGCGAGGACGCCGATTTCCCGCTGTTATCGTCCATCGAGGAACTTGACGAGGACGGCGGAACTAAAAAAGCCGCCATATTTTCAAAGCGAACTATAGCGCCGGAGAGAAAGATCACCCATGTCGATAGCCCGCTGGAGGCCCTGCCCGTTTCTTTGAACGAGCGCGGATATGTGGATATAGTTTTCATGGCCTCCCTGTCCGGCAGGAACTACGAGGAAGTTATAGAAAATCTCCGGGGTGTTATTTTCAAAAATCCCGCCTATGACGATCCCGATAACGAAAACAATATTTTCGTAGGCTGGGAAACTGCTGATGAGTATTTGTCGGGCCGGGTAAAGGATAAACTCGCCGCGGCGGAACTGGCGGCGCGGGATAATCCCATGTACGCCGTCAACACAGAGGCCCTCCGCGCCGTACAGCCCAAACCGCTGGAAGCTCACGAAATCAGCGCGAGAATCGGCGCTCACTGGATAGACAGAGAATACTACCGTCAGTTTTTACTTGAAAAACTCAAACCGCAGCCTTATGATTATAATAGCGTTCAGGTTCACTACACCCCGCAAACCGGTGAATGGTCGGTTGAGAAACCCTACAGCCGTCACGGTTCTATTGAAGCATCCAAGACCTACGGCACGGATCGCATGGACGCGTACACGCTTTTCGAGGTCACGCTGAACCAGAAGAACGCCCGGATTTACGATACTGTATATGAGGACGGAAAAGAAAAGCGCGTCCTGAACCACAAGGAAACCGTGGCGATCCGCGACCGCCAATCGAAAATGAAAGAGGACTTCCGGCGCTGGATATTCGACGACCCGGCGCGCCGGGAAAAACTCTGCGCCGTATACAACGATTTATTCAATTCGGAGCGTTCCCGGCAATACGACGGTTCCCACCTGACCTTCCCCGGTATGTCGCCGGAGATAAGGCTGGACAAACACCAGCGCGACGGCGCCGCCCGTATTATTTACGGCGGCAATTCCCTGTTGGCCCACGTCGTGGGAGCAGGGAAAACTTTTACGATGGCGGCTGCGGCGATGGAGCTTAAACGATTGGGGCTGGCTCAAAAACCGTGCTTCGTGGTGCCGAATCACCTTGTGGGCCAGTGGGCGAACGAGTTTCAGCGCATATATCCTACGGCCAATATACTGGCCGCTACCAAACGCGATTTCGAGAAGCAGAACCGCAGACGCTTTTGCGCCCGGATCGCTACAGGCGAATGGGATGCCGTAATCATCGGGCATAGCAGTTTTGAAAAGGTGCCGATGTCAAAGGAAAGACAGGAGGCCAGGTTACAGCGTGATTTAGACGAAATAGAACTCGCCGTAATGGAGGCAAAGGCTAAAGACAACCGAAGCCCCACCGTAAAGGAGCTTGAACGGACACGAAAAAATCTGGAGTTTGAACTCAAACGCCTGCGTGACAGCCCAAAGGATGATTTAGTCACCTTTGAGGAATTGGGGATAAACGCCATTTTTACGGACGAGGCGCATTTCTACAAAAATAAGTTTATTTTTACGAAAATGAGTAACGTGGCCGGGTTATCCAAAGCCCGCGCGAAAAAATCCACCGACATGGACATGAAGTGCGAATATATAAACGAGCAGAACAACGGGCCTCGCGGGGTCATCTTTGCCACAGGCACACCTTTGAGCAATTCGATGGTGGAGCTTTTTACAATGCAGTCCTATTTGCAGAGGGAAGAACTGGAACGGCTCGGAATCAACCATTTCGATAATTGGGCCGCCGCGTTCGGCGAGGTGGTTTCCGCGCTGGAGCTTGCGCCCAGCGGCCAGGGGTACAGGGTCAGGGAGCGGTTCGCTAAATTCGTAAACCTTCCCGAATTGATGGCCATGTTCCATAAGGTGGCCGATATTCAGACCGCCGAAATGCTCGATTTGCCCGTGCCGGAGATTATGGGCGGCAAGCCAGCCGTTATAGCGGTAGACCCCTCGCCGCAGTTAAAGGAGTTCGCCGAGAAGCTGGTAAAGCGTTCGGAGCAAATCTATAAAAGGTTGGTAAAGCCCGAAGAAGACAATATGCTCTGCGTGACAAACGACGGGCGCAACGCCGCGCTGGATATGCGCTGCATTAACCCGTCGTTGCCGGATTACCCCGACAGCAAGGTAAACGTCTGCGTCCGAAATGTTTTTGATATTTACAAAGAAACGGAAGATAAAAAGCTGGCGCAAATGATTTTTTGCGACTTGTCCACTCCCAAAGGGAAATTCGACCTTCCCATAAAAAAGGACGAGGACGGCGCTCCCATGCTTGGCGAGGACGGCGTTCCCGTTATTGACGAAGACGCGCTGAGGAACCGGCCGTTTACTAATATATACGACGATATAAAAGCGAAACTGATACTCATGGGCGTGAAGCCCTCCGAGATCGCCTTTGTGCATGACGCGAACACTGACGAGCAAAAGGAGAAAATGTTCGCCGCCGTTCGGCGCGGTGAAATTCGCGTTATCCTCGGTTCCACGCAAAAGATGGGCACGGGCACCAACGCCCAGCGGCTTCTTATTGCCTTGCACCATTTGGATTGTCCGTATAGGCCGTCTGACTTGGAGCAAAGAGATGGTCGCGGCGTCCGCAGAGGCAACCTGAACCCGGTAATACAGATATATAGGTACGTTACGAAAAATAGCTTTGATGCGTACTTGTGGCAGATTATCGAGAGTAAGGCCCGTTTCATAGGCCAGATCATGTCAGGCAAGAACCCCTCCCGCGAAATGGAAGATATTGACGAGACGGTTTTGAACTACGCGGAGGTAAAGGCCATTGCCACGGGCAACCCGTTAATCAAGCGTAAAATGGAACTTGATATTGAGTTACAGCGGCTGCGTATCCTCGAATCCCAATACCGGGCCGATAAATACAGCCTGGAGGACGACGTAACAAAACGCTTTCCCAAGAAAATAGCAAGGCTGGCGGATAACATCAAAGGCATGGAGGCGGACATTGCCCGCCGCGACGCGCATACCCCAAAGGGTGAGGACGGCAAGGACGAATTTCGCATGAAGCTCGGGAAACACGAATTTGCGGAAAGAAAAGACGCGGGGGAAATGTTGCTAAAAGCGGTGGCTTCCAATCAATACGCCGATAAAGTGATTGGTTTCTACCGCGGGTTCGAGATCATCCCGCAGGAAATAGAAAAGCTCACAGAATCCCGCAAAATCACGTTAAAAGGCGCGTTATCCTACACGATTGAGCTTTCGGAAAGCGACGTTGGCAGTATCGCCCGTATCGAAAACGGCCTGAACAGGCTGGAAGAACTTCAGGCCGACGATAAGCGCGAGGCCGAAACGGTGCAGCACCAGCTTGAAGCCGCTAAAAATCAGCTTACCGCGCCTTTTGAGCAGGAAGAAGCGTTGCAGATAACTCTCTCTGAACTTGAAAACGTCAACGCTACATTGAACGTGGACAAGGGCGGCGACGCGGACGCGGTTATGGACGACGCCCCGGCAGCGGACAAGGACGAGGATGTTTTGGAAAATGACGAGGAATCGGACGAAGAAGATGAGGACGAGATGGAAATGTGATTGATATTGTGCTATGATATTTACGATAAACAAAGCAAAACTGAAAAAGCGAAGGAGCGTTTTATATGCAATTAGAGTTATTCATCAATTTTAACGGCAACTGCCGCGAAGCGGTGGAGTTTTACGCGAAAGTGTTCAAATCGGAAGTCGGCAACCTGATGACCTACGGGCAGGCGCCGCCTGACCCGAACTACCCCGTGGCGGATGAGGACAAGGACAAAGTAATTTACGCCGGCGTTCCGATTGGCGGTATTGTCGTGATGTGTATGGATATGCCCGTCGGCTCGCCGCTCGTCGTCGGCAACAATGTCAATCCGACAATCAGCATGGATGACAAAGAGGAAGTTACGAGGGTGTTCAACGAATTAAAGGACGACGGAAAGGTTCTCATGGAACTGCAAAAGACCTTTTTCAGCGAGCTTTACGGCATGGTCGAGGACAAATTCGGCGTAATCTGGCAGATACTGTATTATACCCGTCCAGAGTAAGCTAACGATAATCTCGTTATAGTGTTGTAGCATAAAACAGCAAGCCGGAGGCGATATATCCTCCGGCTGTTTTTATTTCAGACAGGGAGGTTATGTACATGAAGCGCATTGATACCGAACGGCATAAGCCAGACCCCGCGAACCTGAACCGGCTTATATATGACGGGCAGAGAACGGCGCAGGAGATTTTCGCGGAATTGCGCTACCGGTTGGAATCCGCGGGATATTTACCGGACGAGTATTTCATGCTGGACAGGGATTGGGACAACGGGCGGACATGGCCGGAGGACGGCGATATTTTCTGCACCGTCGATTACGGCGGAAGCGAGGGTATTTATCTGGATATTTACATGAAATACCAAGATGAGCAAAACAAAACGCAAACCAAGAGCTTTGCGACGGGCAAGACCCTGGGCGAAGCCGACGAGGATATGGACAGGATGTTTCTTGTCGCCTCGGCTGTGACAAAGGCTTTTCACTCGGATGGGGTACACGCCCGGTATGTTCAGGTCGGAGGACAAGACCAGCCTCCGGCACAGAGTGCGATCATTCATCTAAAGGCAACCTCTAAAAACCCCTAGCAAACGGCAAGCAAAAGAGGTATAATAAAGTCGGGTGAGAGCGATGGGAAAACAGATAATGATGTACGGAGCGGATGTACAACTTGAGAGGTTAACGAAATTAGGAGATCCGCTGGAAAGGATAAACGCGTCTGTAAATTGGGAGATATTTCGCGCGCCAATACGGAAGCGGGTACGGAAAGAGGATTATTCCAAAGGCGGTAGGAAGCCAATAGACGAAATAACGATGTTCAAGATAACACTGCTTGAAGATTGGAATAATATCGCAGACGACAACGCGGAGTATTTGATAAATGACAGGCTTAGTTTTCAGCGATTTTTAGGGATGGAATTGGGGGAGAAATCGCCGGACGCGAAAACAATCTGGCTGTTCAAGGAAAAGCTGGGGAAAGAGGGGCTTCGGGAGCTATTTGATATATTCAACGAGAAACTGCAGGCGCTCGGGGTAGTAAAACGCGAAGGCAGTTTGGTAGACGCGACATTTGTAGACGCACCCAAACAACGCAATACGCGAGAAGAGAACAAGACGATAAAAGAAGGCAAAATTCCCGAAGAATGGACAAAGCCGGAGAACGCCGCGAAGTTAGAGCAAAAGGACACAGACGCGAGATGGGCAAAGAAGGGCGACGAAACCCATTATGGCTACAAAGACCACGCGAAAGTAGACAAGGATAGTAAAATAATCGTTGATTTTTCGGTGACTTCCGCGAATGTGCATGATGTAAACGAGTTTGAGGGTTTGATAGATATAAACGACAAAGAGGCGTGGTTGGATGCTGGTTACGCGAGCGCGGAACATGTCGCTCGTATTATGGAGAGATACCCCGACATAATCCTTCATATTTGCGAGAAAGGGCAAAAGAACAAGCCGCTGACCGAGGAACAAAAGGCGTCCAACAGGGAGAAATCCCATGTCCGCGCGAGAGTGGAACACGTTTTTGGATATATGACCCGGTTTATGGGCGGGATATATATAAGAACCATCGGCAAAGAAAGAGCGGAAAGAGAAATCTGTGGCATGAACCTGGCATACAATCTCAAACGTATCGTTTTTCTTGTTAACTCCAAACAGATACCCGCCATATCATAGGGGCAGTCTGTCCTTTGGGGGATTAAGGAAGCCAAAACACTTGATGGAAAGCCCAACAACGCCACCGTAACACTAAAAACCCACTTTTTAGGCTGGCGGAAACAGAAAATTTTTAGAAAATCTAAAATTGGCTGACCCTATACAATGTTTATAGAGGTTGCCTAAACCCGGAGGAAAAGAAAATCGTCACGGACAGCCTGATTGACACCCGCGCGCGCTGGAAAGCGGAAAACAAACCATTTGAAAAGATCGAGCAGCTTTTACGCCGGATCATCGGCAGCATTACCGAGTATGTGAGAACTGTTGGGGATCGGCCAAAAACTTTAGATGATTTCGACCGGGCATCCCTCGCCATTGCGGACGGCGACCTGGGCGAGTTTAACGACACCATTGCCAAAATCCCATACGCTTATGGCAGTCTGTTAAGGCAGGCTTCCGCCCGCCCGGACGTTGCGGGTTTTGTTATGACCGAACGGCTCTGCCGTGAGGCGACGGACATAAACAGCGATATATTTTTACAATCGTGTAAAAACGCCGTCAACATTAGCGATACGGATAGGGTACGCATGATGATGTCGCTGGCCCCGAACTGCGCGCCGGACTTAAAGCCGGGGTTTTACGGCGAACTGATCCTCCACGCCCTCAACCACGACGAGAAGCACGGCGGTACAAAAAGCCACGTCGCCGTACAAATAGCGAATTGCTGTACGCCGGAACAGATACGGAACGCTGATCCTTATTTATTGAAACTTTCCATCATGCAGGGGAACCGCGAGCTTACCAAAATATTGCTTGATAAAGGTATGCCCGTACATTACGAACCCGCTATGCTTCTTTACGCCGCGGCGCAGAAGAAGGATGTCGCGCTGGCCGACCGGCTTATACAGGCTGGCGCGGACGTGAACGGGCAGAACCACGCCGCCCTGCGCGCCTGCCTGAACATAAATGATCTCCCCTCGGCCATGTTTCTGTTAAAATGCGGCGCTGACTTTAGGGGTTTCAACAACGCGGTAATGGGAGAAAACGCGAGCTTGAAGAATCTGAATGATCAGAAAGCCGGATTTATGTTCGCGCTGAAAAGTTTCTGGCAGAACAATTTAGAGCCTCCGGCGCGGGATCAGGGCGATGACGATGAGGAAGTGGAAGATTCGGAGGAGGCCGAAGAATCGGGGGAAGCGGAGTATGGCGAAGACTAAAAAGCAGCAGGAGGATTATGCCGCCGAACTGCAAAAATCCTTTGACCGCTGGGAGTATTTGCGGGTGAATGGCGGCAGCGACCCATTCTGGTCTGACGGCTGCAACATGAACCTTGTCCATAACCATATCCTTTATTATAAAGGTAAAATCGAGGAAAGCATGACCCCGGAGCAGTACCCGGAGATATATTACCGCAAAACGCCCCAGGAGGTTGATAGGGACTATATGGCGAGGCCGGAGGAAATACGGGCCAACGCGAAAAAATCACTGGAAATCTACAAAGAAAATCCCGACTATCAATTCCTTTGCCGCCGCGTCCCCCGGCTGACGGAACGGCAGAAGAAAGACACCTATATCGGCAACGTGATTGGATACGTTTCAGGGCTGGAGACGGCTATTAACAAGGGCGACCTGATTACCATGCGGCGTCACGAGAGGGCTGACGGATATATCAACAGCTTTTCGGACTGCGCCGCCCGCGTTCGTAATATAAAACCGCCCGAAAACGAACAAATGAGCCTGTTTGTCGATTACAGCGGCGAAGATGATGATTGGGACGAAAGGGAAAATTCGGAGGACGCCGAAGATGAAGAATGGGAGGACGAGGACGCTGAAGATGATGAGTGGGAGGAGGAGGACGCCGAAGATAACGAGTGGGAGGAAGAATATTAATAGAAAAAAGATTTTGGGAGGTGGTAATCATGCCTGCCGCGGCAGCGGAGAAGTTTTATACAGCCAGCGAATATGCCGCCGCTAAAGAAGCCAATGTAGCGGCTTTTTTAATGTCTATCGGTTACGGGTTGACCCGTTCGGGCCATTGCTATAAGGGGAAACTGCATGACAGCCTCGTGATCCGAGACGACGGGCGCTGGTACTGGAACAGGGAGGGGCTTCACGGCTATTCGCCGATTGAGTTATATAAACAGATTTTACTCAAAGATTACGGGTATTCCGATGAGATAACGGCGGCTATCGCGGCGGTTAAGGAGCTTGCCGGAGGGCGCGGAGCGTATGAAGCCCTTGCGCTTTCTAAACAAGCGCAGGAACCGCCGCAGCGGTCGCCGGATGAGCCTCTTATATTGCCGGCTCCGCATAGAAATAACAACCGCGTCATGGCTTATCTTTGCAGGTCGCGGGGGCTTGACCCGGAACTTGTCCGGGGGTTGATACAGTACGGCAAGATATACGAAACCGTGCAAAGCTGGAACAAGGAAGCCGAGAGATACGTTGACACTCCATACCATAACGCGGTCTTTGTGGCTTACGACAAAGACGGCAGGCCGCAAAACGCTTTCCTGCGCGGAACGTTTACAATGACGGATAAGCCGTTCAAGAAAGATGTGGACGGTTCCAATAAAAGTTATCCCTTTACCCTGTCCGGGCGGCCAAGCTCAGATAGGGTTTTCTGTTATGAGGGAGCCATAGACGCCATAAGCCACGCCTGCATTTGTAAGATGAACGGCGGGGACTGGCGGGACGGACACAGGATTTCTTTAGGGGGCACCAGCTTTTTAGGGCTTGACCGCTTTCTGGCGGATAATCCGAGGGTCACAAATATTGTGGCTTGCTTGGACAATGACGAAACGGGCAACCGCAGGAGCGACAAGTTGTTGGAGGAATATTCCGCGAAAGGTTATGCCGTGGAGCGCGAGGCCCCGGAAACGAAGGATTTTAATGAGGATTTACTTGCATGGAGACAAGAGGAACAGGAGGGAGAGGTTGAATTGTGACGTTAAACAGCATTGAAACGACGGAAAAGACCCCAATAAATATAGAAGAAACGGGAGAAATTACGCTGGGCAGTTTGTTTGACGGGATCGGAGCCGTGCCATACGCGGCTTCTTTTTTTGGGATAAAAACATTATGGGCCAGCGAAATACTGCCTAACGCCATATCCATTACAAAACGGCATTTCCCGGATATGGAACATTTAGGAGACATTACGAAGCTGGACGGCGGAAAAATCCCGCCTGTACGGATAATCGCCTTCGGCTCACCCTGTGTCAGCTTCAGCATAGCTGGCCCCCGTACAGGTTTTTTGGGTAAATCCCAAATTTTCATGGAAGCCATAAGAATTATCAGAGAAATGAGGTGCGCGACACATGGAAAATACCCGGAACTCTGTCTATTCGAGAACGTCCCCGGAATTTTGTCCAGCGGAGGGCATGGACGTGATTATAAAACCGTGCTTGAAGCGTTCACAGAGAGTAAAATTCCAATGCCTCAATCTGGACGCTGGGCCAACGCCGGAATGGTTAGAGGCCGAGGACTTAATCTCGCTTGGATCATCAAGGACGCCAGCAAACATTTCAGAGTGCCACAGCGACGGCGAAGATTGTATCTTGTCTGCGATTTTACAGGATCAGGCCAGCGTGCCGCCCAAATACTCTTTATCACCAAAAGCCTGTCAGGGTATTTTGCGGCGCGCGAGGGCCAGGGGGAAGGAACTGCCGCTTATGCTGAAAGCCGCGCTGGAAGCGCAGGCGGCGGAGAATCAACAGCCGAAATAAGTTGCTATGGCGAAACGGGCCGGGGATATTGGCAGGACGGCATACAGACAATCCGGGCGCATGGCGAAAATCACCCAAGCCGGCCGTCTAATGTGATTGTAGCGGCGTCGGGCCAGGTGAACGCGGAAATAACGGAAAACATCGCCCCGACGCTGACAATCCATCATGAACAGCCGTATCTTTGCGCGGAAAAACCGTATCCCTGCGCGGCATTTATGGCGGGACAGGCTAAAAACGCGCGGAGTATTGCTTATAACGAAAGCGTGTCCCCGACGCTGAAAGGTTCCCCCAGCGGATTGAATCAAATCCCCTGCGTTTGCGAACCGACAGTTTATTGTATGTGTTCGGATCATAGTAATTCGATGAAATCGAGCAATCCGAACAGTGGAATCTATATCGCGGAAACGAGCCGGACTTTAGACCAAAACGGCGGGAACCCCGCTTGCCAACAGGGCGGTATGATGGTTGTTGAACCGCAGATCGCCCGGACGCTCACGGCGCGGGGCGATTCATCGCCTTGTGTTGACCGGGGACAGAATATCGTCGCCATACAACAAAAAGCCCAGCCTGATGCCCGCGCAGCGGCGAATAGCCTGACCCCTTGGGATCGGCAGGGCAAGCGGATATTTGCGGAAAGCGGAGTATCGCCAGCTTTGGCCGGGGCTGACGGCGGCGGGGGCCGGAACCCCGCAGGGTTTGTTCTCGCGGAAACGCACCCTGATGTGTCTGGAACACTCTGCGCCTCCGGTGCTGGGCTGTCTCGTCCCGCTGGTATGGCGAATGAAACGGATTTATGCGTTGCCGTGGATTGCCGGAACCTTAACGAAAATAAAACAAGCGGCACGCTTCAATCCAAATGTACGGGCGGGTATTCCCTTAACTTTATTAACCCCGTCCGCACTGGATACATCATTCGCAGACTGACGCCAACGGAGGCGGAGAGGTTGATGAGCCTGCCGGACGGGTACACCGAATACGGCCACGACGGGCGTCTGATAAGCGATTCCGCGAGGTACCAGGCTTTGGGTAACAGCATCGTTGTGAATGTACTGGCCTATATCATGCAGAATATCGCGGAAGAATTGAAAAACGGGAAGGAGGATAAATCCGATGGTTAATGCCGCCGTGAAAGCGGATAAGAATTATACATTGAAAATCGTTCATGACGAGGATTCTATTGACCCGCGGGAAGATTACGATAACTTCGGTAAAATGGCGTGTTGGCACTCCAGATATAATCTTGGCGACAAGCACGATTACCACAGCCCGGGCGCCTTTCTCGCGGGGATTGTCCGGGGCACCATACCCGAAAAAGATATAATCGCCTATGTGAAGGACGGCAAGGCGGACGGTTTGAAATTGGTTTATGACAAATCCAGCAGAGAGTGGGAGCTGCAAAGTTATGACAGCTATTTCAAGAAATGGTATGAGGCCGGAAGCTACCCACCGCTGCTGGAAAAGGAGAGCGGCGATCTTTGCGACAGCATTCTGGACAACATGGCCTCAAAGGACTTAATGGCGCTTGCCGAGAGAAAACATATCATTTTGCCGCTGTATCTGCTCGACCACAGCGGTCTTTCTATTTCCACAAGGGATTTTATGGATAGATGGGACAGCGGGCAGATCGGCTGGACTTACGCCAGCCATGACGACGTGATAAAAGAATACGGAAGCGTTTCCCCCGAAAACTTGGAGAAAGCTGAAAAATTGCTTGAATCCGAAGTAAAAACTTATGACTATTACCTTCATATAGAGTGTTATGGGTTCATGCTGTACATGAACGGGGAAATGCAGGATAGCTGCTGGGGCTTCCTCGGCAGTTTTGACGACGCGAAAAAAGCGATACGCTCCTATCTGCCGGAGGACGCCGTGGCTTTGATGAATGATGCCGAGTACGGCGATGAGGACGACGAGTATAAGCCGGAGTACGATAGCAGCGAGGATGAAGCGGACAATGGTACGGAGGACGGCCAGCAAGATGACGCTATGGAAATGGAGGACGACGATTAAATGAAATCATACCGAGTGCATTTTTCTTTCTATGACGAAGAAAGTGGCCAGTTTGACGAATCTTTTTACAGCGTAATCGAAGAAAATCAGTTTGCGGCCCGGCGCGCGGCGTGGCTCATGCGCGACAACGACGATAATGTCAAATTCCAGTCTTGTTTCAAACAGACAGGCGTTATCTGGGACGCATCCCCGCTGGATATAGCGGATTATTTCAACGCGCAGGTCGCTTTCAATAAATACTGTCTTAAAAAAATCGAAAATGTAGACATACCGAACGCCGCGCTGAAAAAAGACTTTGATGGAGCGAAACGGGCCGAAAGTGAGCGCAGTTACCATATCGGGAGCATTGACGCTATCGCCGCTGTAGCGAAGGGCATCGGCAGACCTTTTGGCATGGAACCGCCCCATGTTTATGAGGAAATGGAATACGCATGGCAGCTCGTAGGCAAACTCGACGAAGCGAGACGGCACGACGCGGCGGAGGCGCTGGCTAAAAGGATCGACAAAGCTAAGAAATGGGACAACTCAGCGATACATGACCTCAGAGACTTGTTTGTCCATGACAGCATCCATCTTCCGGGGGATTTTATAAACTTTGCCCAATATTTCGGCAGGGACGGGGTATTCCCCGAAAGGGCCGATATAAACGAGCGTGAATATGAATACATTTACCGCTGGATGGAGGCCCGGCGCGTCGAAACCCTCTCCCGGCTGCCCATGTTCGGTGAGCGCGACGTGATAAAAAACAGCGCTGAATCCATGCCCTTTGATTATAAAGTTCTGGTACTGCGCCAGGACGCGCTCACGCCGGATTACCGCAAACCGGAAAACATCCTCTGGACACCCAAATACGATATTGACGGCGTATGTCTGAATCTCGACGTAAATAACCCCGGCTCCCATTTCAATGTGGAGAGTATGATCACGGGCGTCGTCGTGGCATTGCGCCGGGTTGACTTTCTTGGCGTACTGCGCCCGGATTACGTGGAGAATATCGACTTTGAGGCGTTGAGACATGAGTACGCCGCGCAGCGTACCGCGGCGGAAGAAAATGAGGATATTTGCCTTGAGAATCAGGATGCCAACGATGAGGATGATTGGGAGCAGGAGGAATAGCAGTGCCAAACAATGTGACGAATATGCTGACCGTTTCAGGCGAACCCGAAACGGTGAAACGGTTTTTTGCCGCTATTAACGGCGGTTTTTTTGAAGATGGAAAACCCATGTTTATAGATTTCAACAAAATAAAACCCATGCCGGAAGCCTTGAACGTGGAGAGTGGCTACCGAAGCAACAAAGCCCTTGAATTGTATGTGGAATTTGCGAAAGAATCCGCGGGGATCGCCGATCTCAGCCTTGCGCTCGGTGATAAGGGAGCGGATACAATTAAGCGTCTATCGGGAAACCTGACGGAAAAATACACGAAGATTACGAAAGATGACCCCGAATTGCTTATATTCGGCGAGCGGCTTTTTGACAATATCCGTAACTATGGTTCCCCTACATGGTATGAGTGGTGTACCGCCAACTGGGGGACAAAATGGAACGCCTATAATCAAGAACGGCTCGACGACAACACAATCGTGTTCGATACCGCGTGGGCGGGCATACCGGGGCTGATGCTGGAGTTATCGGAGAGATTCCCTGATGTGCTGTTATCCTATAAATTCGGCGATGAACAATGGGGCTTCAATACCGGGGAGCTTGAATTTGAGGGCGGCGAGTGTACTTTTGAACATCAGCCGCCCGATTTTTCGCCGGACGCTAAAGAAATTGCGGAAGAATTATTCGGTGAAGAAGCCGTTTTTGATGATGGGGATGAGTGCGATGATGAAAACGAGGACGACGACGATTGGGGGGATGAGGTATGATCGGGCCTTCCGATTCTCTTTTCTTTCTTTGGAAATTCAGACCTTTATTCCCAAAAACCGCCCTTTTACCGCCCCAAAAGGTGCGGTTTTGGGGTTCTGACCCCGTAGGGACCAGCTAAAGGAAGTCAATAGAAATAATGAAAAAACATAAAGAAATTTTATAAAGAGATGGCCAGATTTTGAGTACGACAAAATTCAACGCCAAAAAGCGTTGTTATTAAGG
>Ga0209629_10000074_pt1 | contig 43557 bp, 36 predicted proteins | sample TergutCu122P5_FD_187286 | JGI IMG/M metagenome (GOLD analysis project Ga0209629, IMG submission 187286) | Cubitermes ugandensis P5 segment gut microbial communities from Kakamega Forest, Kenya - Cu122 P5 (SPAdes) (version 2) | ecosystem: Host-associated > Arthropoda: Insects > Digestive system...
TTGATAAAAATGGGCGAGGCAAAGAGGTTCTCCCCATGGCACCTCACGAAGCGGAGCGCTACAAGATAAGATCGGGTGCGGAACGGGCGAACAGCCGCCTGAAAGAAGACTTCGGCGCGGGCAATGTTATGGTCAAAGGGCACAGCAAAGTAACCCTTCACCTGATGCACACCTTTACAATATAAATATTGTATCACCAAGTCCCCCACCCCGTCATGATCCGGAGACATGGATTCCGCGACTCCCTTCGGTCGCGCGGACAACCTCCACTCCCATAATCATTTGTCGCTTCTGTCGGCGCTGACCAGCCGCATTTGCAACTCATAGCTGGCGTCGCCGCTGGCGCGCAGGGAAATGACACCGGGGATGGCATAGCCGTCGTGTGCCGCGCAAGCGGAGGCTCGCGCCGTCCGCGCCAGCCTGCCGCCGGTGAAAGCCTGTATCGTCCAGCAGCCATCCTGGCTTATTGAAATATCTTCAAGCAGGCCAGGATTTTCCCAGCGGCACAATTTTTTTCCATCTCGCCAGCCACAGCGCGGCACGCCCGCCGGAGCGGTGAACAGCAGGCGCAGGTCGGCGACGAGACCGGCGGCAAAGCCGGGTTTGTCCAGCGGCGGCAGGGCGCGTTCGACCTGAACCTCCCCCGCCGGCAACGGCGCCCGCGCCGCGAAGACGGTCAGCCCTTCGACGGTGGTCAGGGCGCAGCGCAATTCCCGGTCGTCAAGGGCGACGATACCCAAGAAACTCCCTTCCCCCTGACCAAAACGGAAGATAATTTCGTGGACGAATTGCCAGCCACCATTGGGAAATATTTCCTGGCAGGAGGAGCAATCGCCACCATCGAGGGCGATGTCATGTGGGCCAGGCCCGGCGCAGGCGGCAAACAGAAAAATGACCGGGAACAGGCGGAGCGCGCGGCGCAGGCTTTTCATGCCAAGGATGTCTGTGGTCATGGCGTGGTGAACAGGGCGTCGGCGATAGCGCCGTCGATGACGGTATCGTGGAATCTGATCCGGGTTACGGCATCGGCGCTTTCGTGAATGTCCACCTCTTCGACCTGCTCGCCGTCAGCGGCCAGGCGTAATTCGATGGCGGCGATGACGGCGCGCATCCCCGCATCCTTTGGCACCAGGCGCACCACCTGACCGTCACGGCTGGCGGTGAATACCGCCTGACCGCCGGCATCGTCAAAATGCCCCTCCATCCAACCGGTCATTTGCGCCAGAATCGCTGGCATGGCGTCGAGACCGGCGCTTTTATCCTCTCGCCAGGCGCCATTTTCCCATACCAACTTGCGGACGGCGCCGTCTTTCATCAAGAGCACGCTTTTAACCGGCTTCAGATATTCCCAACGCAGATTATCGGGCGAGCGAAAGACCAGGCGGCCTTCGGAAACCAGGGGCCGGGCGAAGATTTTCATCTCCTTTTCCTGGACGAAATCCGCTTGGATGCTGCGTGGTGGCGCCGCCGCGACCGCCAGGGAACATACTGAAAGAGCGAGAACGATGGCCAGAGCGATGAAGCGAAAGTGAGAAAAAACAGTATTCCCGGACATATTGACCTCAGATTTTTCGGCGCCAAACCACGGCCAGCGTCAGCAGGGCGAACAGCAGGCAGGCGGGGGCGAACAGATAGCCAAAACGCACATAGACCGTGCGCTCGTCGCGCAGAACCACCTCGTCCACCGCCGCCCAGGGCGCGAAAAGTGGCGAAAGCTGACGTAGTTCCCCTTGCGGGCTGATGAATACAGAAAATCCGGTATTGGCGGCGCGGGCCAGACTCCGCCTGGTCTCGACCGCCCGCAGCACCGCCATGGCCAGGCTGTGACGCGGAGCGCTGGAACGGCCATACCAGGCGTCGTTGGTGAGATTGACGAGGACATTGGCTCCGGCGTTGACCCAGGCCCGCGCCATATCGGGAAAGACCGATTCATAGCAGATAAGCACACCAATACGCGCCCTACCCCATTCCATCGGCTTTTCGACGCGACCGGCGCTGAAATTGCCCACCGTTTCGACCAGTGGGGCGATAAACGGCAGATACCGGTGCAGCGGCACATATTCGCCAAAAGGTACCAGGTGCGATTTGAAATAGGTGGCGGCAAAGCGACCGTCGAGGGTGAACAGGGCCGCGCCGTTATACAAGCGAACGCCTTGCTCGGCGCTGGCGTCCGCCTCCAACCACGGGGCACCGCTGAGCACCGGCACGCCGCTCCGCGCCGTGAAGGCTTGCAGTTCCGCCGTCAAGGGTGAGCGCTGCGGATAAAAGGGCAAGGCGGTTTCCGGCCAGAGTAAAAGCTCCGGGTGTTCCTTCGTGAGTAAATTTTCACTTTGCTCCAAATAACCTACCAACGTCGCCTCGCGGTTTGCCGGCGACCACTTCATATCTTGGCTGATATTGCCCTGAACGACACCGAGACGTATGCGAGGCGACGACGCCGTCCGTAGCGCATGAAGCCGCCAATCGGAATACACGACGGCGATGAGTAAAATCATCACCACAATTGACAGCATTGGCGCCAACGCCCATCTTCCGGTGGTTTTGTGCCGTTTGCCGGAAAGCCCCAACAGCATGACAAACACATTGGCCATCACAAGCAAATAGGTGATGCCATGGTGGCCAAACAGATCGGCGCACTGGATCAGTTTTGGCGAAAAGGCCAGGAAGTAACCGATGTCCATCCAGGGAAAGCCGGTGAACAACCAGCCGCGCAGCCAGTCGAGGCCAACCCAAAAGGCAGGGGCGGCAAACAGGCAAAGCGCCACGCCGAGCGCCGAGTCACGCGGCCACAGCACGGAAAAACCCAGCGCGAACAGGCCGGTGTACAGCGCCATATAGGCGGCGAGCAGCAGCAAAAGCGGCACGGCGGTAAACCAGGGCAGGCCGCCGTAATGCTCGAGGACGAAAACAATCCAGTAGAGCAGCGAAAGATAGGCCGCGAAGCCGCACAGCCAACCCGTGAAAAACGTCCGCGCCCGCACTTTGCCGTCACTTTGTATGGCGACAGCGGACAAAAGCGGCATCAGCATGACAAACGACAGACCAACCATGTCGCCACCGCCCGGCGAGGCCAGCCAGATCAGGGCGGCGCTGGCCAAAGCGAGAACGCCCGTGAAAAAAATGCCGGATTTCACGCCGCGCTTTCCTCATCCCGGATGCGGGCGACACGCACGGTTTTGATGCGGCGGCGCGTGGCGTGTTTTACCTCGAACAGCAAATCGCCGGCCCGCGCCACGTCGCCGGTCCGGCCCAGGCGCCCCAGGAGATGGATCACCAGACCACCAACCGACTCATAGGGGCCTTCCGGCAGCACCACGGAAAACGCCTCCTCCACCACTTCGTAACCAACATGCGCCGGCACCAGCAGGCTGCCATCCTCCAGATGTTCGATGGGTTTTTGTTCGTCGTCGTATTCGTCGTCGATCTCGCCAAAAATTTCCTCGATGATGTCTTCCATAGTCAAAAGACCGCGCACGGCGCCGAACTCGTCGGTGACAATGGCCATGTGCGCCTTCTTCTGCTGAAATTCCCGCAGCAGATCGACAATCGGCTTATTTTCGCCGACGATATGCACCGGCAGCAGATGTTCCGCGAGATGGAACGGCTGGCCGTGCTGACGGGCGCAGATCTTCAACAAATCTTTGGCGTGGATCAGACCGACGATCTGGTCGAGACCGCCGTGATAGACCGGCACGCGCGTAAAGCCGCTGTCAATCACCCGGTCGATCAGCTCATCGAGGGGGATGTTCACCGGCACGGTCAGCATATCCACAGCGGGTGTCATAATTTCATCGGCCAGGGTGCTACGAAAATCGAGGACGGAATTGATCATCTGCTCCTCGATGGCCCCAATCAGCCCTTTATCCTCCCCTTCTTCGAGAAGTTCCTGGATTTCCAAATCGAGCTCTTCTTTCGTTTCCGGCTTGCCGAATGGCACGAGGGCGGCGAGCCGGGTCAGCAGGCTTTTTCGCTGTTCCGGCTCCGGGGAGGGGTTTTCTGTGTCGGGGTTCATGTTCCGCGAAAAATGGATGGTTTCAGAGGATAAAAGCGAAAAGTGTGGAAAACTGTCGGTACAGCCACGGCAGAATCACCGAAAAAGCGGGAAATTTCAAGCCCCTTCCCACTCCGGGTGCTGTCAGTCGCGCCCGGCAATGGCGGCGACGCTATTTTTCGCTGAGCCGTTGATGATTTCCCCGTCCAGCATTCCCCTTGTTATCGGTCTTGTTTTGTGCCATACTTTTCGAGTACCGGCGTTTTATCCGCCTAACCCACCGGGAGAATTTTATGCGTTATCTCCGTATCATTCTAGCGTTGCTCATCCTCGCCTCGATTGTCACGCTCGTCTACCTGTGGCCACGCGCCGCCGGCCCGAAGGTCGATGTGGTGGCGACCATCAACGGCTATCAACTGGAAAAAAACGAGCTGCCGGCGGCCTCGCATGGCGAAGGCGGCAAACCAGACGAGGATATCCTCAACTCGGCGATCACGCGAGAACTGCTCATCCAGGAAGCGCAACGCCAGAAAATAGACAAGGAAGCAGCTTTTCGCAAATCTTTGAAGGAGTTTTATGAGCAATCGCTGTTGAAAACGCTCATGGATCGCAAATACGCCGAGCTGAACGTCACGGTCAGCGACGAAGAAATCGATCGGTATCTTTCCCTGTTCGGCAAGACAATCCGCTTCACCCGCCTGCCGGTCTCGGCCAGTCCGCCCTACAAACCGCTCAGCGATCAGGGACAGGCCACCGAAGCGCTGTTCGACGACCTGGCCGATTCGCTGAAACCGCTCATCGCCAGCCTGAAACCGGGGGAATACGCCGTCAAATTCGATACCAGCCACGAGCAGTACGCGCTGCGCCTCGACGCGGTGACGGCGGCGAAGACCAAACATCCGCTAGTCGCCCGATCGCGGGAAATGGCGAAAACGATCATCGAGCAAAGCAAAAAGGAGCAGCTCATCGCGAAATGGCTGATACAACTGCGCCAGGACGCCAATATCACCATCCATAACTGACGGAAGCAAAAGCCATGGCAAAGTACAAGCGTCGGATATTTTTCATCAAGCAAGATTTACAGGGCCGGCAGGTACTGGGCTTTTTTCTGTTTTTCGCCGGCGGCTGCCTGATGTTCATCGCCCTGTTCATGCTGTTCTCCGCCAATTCGCTGACCATTTCCTATGACAACCACAACCTGCAATTCGGCCAGACGCCGCTGATGCTTTTGAAACAGGTATTGGCTTCGGGCTGGGTTGTCGTGGTCATCGGCGGCAGTCTTCTGGTTTATGCGGCCCTGCGCTTCACCCACCGCATCGCCGGGCCGCTGTTCCGTTTTGAAAAGGCCCTCGACAACATGAACGATGGGCGCCTCGACGACCATATTTATCTGCGCACCAAAGATGAAGGCAAGGAACTCGCCGATAAAATCAACTCCTTCAACGACAAGCTTTCCGCATCGGTCATCGGCATTCGCGGTCGCACCACCGCCATCGACAGCCTGATCGAACAATTGGGGGCGCTCACGCCAACCGGCGAAGACGGCGACAAGACGCGCGGCCTGTTGTGGAGCCTGCGGGAACAAAACCTGAAAATCGCCGAGAGTTGCGCCGGCTATACGGTTAAGGATGTGTAAACTCAGGCGGTGCGGCCTTGCGGCCCTCTTGATCGTCTTCTTTACATTGCTGTCCAGCGCTCCGGTATCGGCGGCATCCAGCCGCTACTTCACCGTTCGCTGGAACGATCCGAAAGTTCTGCGCGAGTTCAACGACAATTTGATGATGGGCCGGCTTAGCCGCTTCATGCAAAAGAAAAACATCGTCACCGTCGAAGACGAGGTATACGCCAAACTGGACGTCATCCTCGAAAAGGCGCAGCTCGTCCTCGATATGTATCCGAACGGCATGAAAGTGACCGTCGTGATCCTGCCAAACAAAAAGGCCGTGGCCGCGATGTATCAGTCAAAATACGGCAAGGAGGCGGAAAACCTCGCCTACTATTCATTATCGGAAAACACCATCTATATTTCGGCGGATGACACCAAGCTGCAAGTCATCGCCCATGAACTGGGACACGCCATCGTCAACCACTACTTCAAAGAACGCCCTCCCTACCAAATCCACGAACTGATGGCCCAGTTCACCGAAAAACACATCACCGATTAAAGCTATCCGGCAAAGATAAAAAACGGCTCGGAAAGATTTCTTCTTTCCGAGCCGGGCTATCCGTGCCCACTGCCTGGCTGGTCGCCATTCCTTTTCACGCCACCGGGATCCCCCAAATTTCTTCGGAATACTCTCGGATGGTGCGGTCGGTCGAAAATTTGCCGATGCGGGCGACGTTCAAAATCGACTTTTTCGTCCAGCTTTCCTGATCGAGGTACAACTGGCGCACATGGCGTTGACAGGCAATGTAGGCTTCGAGGTCGAGCAGCAGCAAATACTGGTCGTGTGGACTCATCAGGGTTTCGACCAGCGGCTGGAACAACTTTTTGTCGCCGTGGCTGAAGGCGCCGCCCGCGATGCTGTCGATCACCTCATGAATATCCGGGTCGGCCTGGCAGATACCCTCCGGCGTGCGGCTGGGGTTGAGTTTTTCCACTTCCACTTCCTCGGCGGTCATGCCGAAGATGAAGATGTTGTCCTCACCTACCTCCTCACGGATTTCGATGTTGGCGCCATCGAGGGTGCCGATAGTCAGGGCGCCGTTCAGGGCGAACTTCATATTGCCGGTGCCCGACGCTTCGGTGCCGGCGGTGGAAATCTGCTCGGACAGATCCGCCGCCGGGATGATGATTTCCGCCTGCGACACTGTGTAGTTGGGCAGAAAAACCACCTTCAGCAGATGGCTGACCCTGGGATCGTTGTTGATGACCTCGCCGAGTGAATTGATCAGCTTGATAATCAGCTTGGCCCGCCAGTAGGATGGCGCCGCCTTGCCGGCGAAGACGACGGCGCGCGGCGCGAAGGCGTGTTCCGGGTGCCGCAGCATCTGGTGATACAGATAGACGACGTGTAAGGCGTTTAAAAGTTGCCGCTTGTATTCGTGGATGCGTTTGACCTGCACGTCGAAGAGCATTTTCGGGTTGATCTCGACCTTTATCGTCTTGCGGATGTAGGCGGCCAGGCGCTCTTTGTTGGCGTGTTTGATGTCGCGCCAGCGGGCACGGAAAGCGGCGTCTTCGGCGAAGGGTTCCAGCTTGCGCAGTTCATCGAGATTGGTGATCCAGCCGTCGCCGATGTGGTCGCTGATCAAATCCGCGAGGTGCGGGTTGGCCTGCAACAGCCAGCGGCGCGGCGTGATGCCATTGGTCTTGTTGTTGAAGCGTTCCGGATACATACGGTAAAAATCCGGGAACAGCCGGGTCTTCAGCAGTTCGCTGTGCAGAGCGGCGACGCCGTTGACCGAATGGCTGCCGATCACGGCCAGATGCGCCATCCTGACTTTCTTCACCTCGCCTTCCTCGATCAGCGACAGGTCGCGCAGCTTGCCGACATCGCCGGGGAACTCATGGGCGACGTGAGCGAGGAAGCGCTGGTTGATCTCGTAGATGATCTGCAAATGCCGTGGCAAAACACGCCCCATCAGATCGACCGACCATTTTTCCAGGGCCTCCGGCATCAACGTGTGGTTGGTATAGCCGAAAGTGCGCACGCAAATGTCCCAGGATTTTTCCCAACTCAGTCCTTCGAGGTCGAGCAAAATCCGCATCAGTTCTGGGATGGCGATGGCCGGATGGGTGTCGTTCAACTGCACGGCGACGGCGTTGGGGAAGTTGGCGAAATCGCGGTTGGTTTTGCGGAAGCGGCGCAAAATATCCTGGAAGGTGGCGGCGACGAAAAAATACTGCTGCCGCAGGCGCAATTCCTGGCCGGCCAGGTTGTGGTCGGGCGGATATAATACCTTCGAGATGGTTTCCGAGCTGACCTTGGTCTGGACGGCATTGATGTAATCGCCCTGGCTGAAATAACCGAGATCGAGTTCGCTCGAGGCTTTGGCCGTCCACAGCCGCATGTTGATGACATGGTCGTTGTCGTAGCCGGGCACCAGCATATCGCAGGCCACGGCCATGACGTGCTGGGTGTTGATCCAGCGGGCACGATAATTGCCGTTCTTATCGAGTTGGCTAACGACATTGCCGTAGAACTGCACTGGGAAGACCGGCATCCGCCGCTCAAATTCCCACGGCGTGCCGTATTGCAACCAGTTATCCGGCGATTCCACCTGGTAACCATCGACCAGGCGCTGCGTGAAAAGGCCATATTCATAGCGGATGCCGTAGCCGTAGGCCGGAATCCTCAGCGTCGCGATCGAATCCATGAAGCAGGCGGCGAGGCGTCCCAGGCCGCCGTTACCGAGACCGGCGTCTTCCTCCTCGTCGCTGATGCGGCCAATGTCATAGCCGAGTTCCTCAAGCGCTTCCTTGGCCGCCTCGAAGATACCCAGGTTGATCATGCTGCTGATCAGGCTGCGGCCAATGAGAAATTCCAGCGACAGGTAGTAGACCCGTTTTTCTTTATCCTTGTAGTAGGATTTTTGCGTGGCGATCCACTTTTTCACCATGATGTCGCGGACAGTGTAAGCCAGAGCCTTGTAGACATCGGTCGAGCCGGAACGTTCCGGGTCACGGCCCTGAAAGCTGAGGATATTGCCGAGGATGCTGTTCTTGAGGCCGGTGGTGCCAGTGGGCAAACAGGTCAGATCGGCAGCGCATTCCTTGCTCGCGGCTACGGCGCTCTCGACTCTGCTTTCCTGAACGTCGGTGACTTTCTGTGCGGTCATGATATCCTCTTCATTGTGGGGAAAAACGGTGGTGAAAGCGACTTATACGCAAAAGCCAGGCGCCGGGGCAAACACTTTTCCGCTGGCTGGCCGGAAATCCTATCAGGAATCGTGTTGGGAACCCTATCTGGAAGCATGAAGACAGTGGAGCCAGCGGCGAACCTTGGCGGCAGACCCGCCCCATGGTATGCTCGATAGTTCTCATCTGCCATGAGCATTTTTCACGAAAGCCGTAAAAATCTTCAACCATGCCAGCCCGCGCCATGTCCAATTCGTCTTCTTCCGCCGGCAAAGGTTCGCCCATCTTACTCTGGGCGGTTATTTTTATCTGTGGCTTTGTCGCCGGGGCTGGTTTTGCCGCCTACAAGCTGCGCCCGGCGAATGAATCTGTCAGCAGTCAGGAGACGGAACAGGCGACAACGCTCCGCCAGCTCGAGGCGGATGTGACCGCCAAGCCGGATAATTACGAGTCCTGGCTGCATCTTGGCCACCTATATTATGACTCAGGGCAGGCCGGGAAAGCAATACAAGCCTACGAGCGGTCGCTGGCCTTACACGACGGCGACGCCAATCTCTATACCGATCTCGGCACTATGTACCGCGCCACCGGCCAGCCGGAGAAGGCCATCGCCGCCTTCGACAAGGCCTGCTCGCTCGATGCCCGGCACCAGCAATGCCGTTTTAACAAGGGCGTGGTGCTGTTCGAGATGAATAAACAGGGCGAGGCCGTGGCCAGTTGGCGCGAGCTTTTGGCCATCAACCCCGATGCCCAAACCTCGGATGGACGCAAAGTCGCCGATCTGGTCAGCGAGCTGACGACAAAAAAGGAGTGAACATGAGCGGCAATATCCATATCCCAAAGGCGGGCGACCGGGTGACGCCGGCTTGTGCCGCGCCTTTGTCCTGCGACACCTGTGAACCCTGTGATCATGCGCGCGAGGACAGCCAAAGCCAGCATGGCAGGCTGCCCGCGGTGGTACGGCAACTACTGTTGTCGAAACACGCCAAAGAAAACCGCGAGCAGGTCAGCCCGGTCTTTATCCCATCGCAGGAAAAGATTATCGACATCGTCAGGCAAGCGCGGCGGATACTCTTTCCCGGTTATTTCACGAAAACGCGGCTGCACGCCGGTAACGTCGAATACTATCTTGGCCAGGAAGTCGGCGAGCTATACGACAAGCTGGCCGAGCAGATCGCTCTGGCCATTCGCCACGACTGCCGCCGCAACAACCAGCCCTGCACCAACTGCGAGGGCCGCAGCCACCATATGGCCGTCGCTTGTATTGAAAGTTTCCCGCGCCTGACCGGGCTGTTGGCTACCGACATCCAGGCGGCACTCGACGGCGACCCGGCTACCGCCAGTCAGGACGAAGTGGTTTTCTGCTATCCGGGACTGTTGGCCATCTCCATCTACCGCCTGGCTCACGAGTTGTTTCTGCTCAAGGTGCCGATCATCCCGCGCATCATGACCGAATACGCCCACAGCCTGACCGGTATCGACATCCATCCGGGTGCCAGCATCGGCGAGGGTTTTTTCATCGACCACGGCACCGGTGTCGTCATCGGCGAAACCACGGTCATTGGCAAAAATGTCAGGCTCTACCAAGGCGTGACCCTCGGCGCTTTATCGCTGCCACGCGATGCCGGCGTCCAGTTGCGGCATCGGAAACGCCATCCAACCATCGAAGACGAGGTGATCGTCTATGCCAATACCACGATTCTCGGTGGTGATACGGTAATAGGAGAAGGGTCGGTTATCGGTGGCAATATCTGGCTGACCGAAAGCGTCGCCCCGGACACCAGGGTGTTGCTGAAACGGCCAGAGCTGATCTTCGCTAATTCCCGTCACAACGGGTAAAAGAAGGCAGGTCATTGCGAGCCGAAGGCGAAGCAATTCAGCATGGATTCCGCGACTTCGCGCGGAATGACATTTTCCAATTTATACAGTCATTCTGCGCGAAGCGAAGCGGAGTCGCAGAATCCACGCTTGCATCTAACCGTAAAAACGTAATTTTTTAACAGATCAAGCTATGGCCCTATCACTACTAAATTCGATAGGAAACACTCCCATCATCACCCTGACTCGCATGGGCGCGACCCTTGGCCGTGTCTTCGCCAAGCAGGAATCGCGCAACCCTTTGGGCAGCGTCAAATGCCGGATAGCGGCGGCGATGATCGAAGTCGCCGAAAAGGAGGGCAAGCTGGCGCCAGGGGCATTGGTCATCGAGCCGACCAGCGGCAACACCGGCCTTGGCCTGGCTTGGGTCTGCGCCGTCAAAGGCTACCGGCTGATTTTGACCATGCCGGAATCCATGAGCGCCGAGCGGCGCAAGCTTCTCGTCCACCTCGGCGCCGAGCTGGTGCTGACGCCGGCGCCAGAAGGCATGGGCGGGGCGATAGCCGCGGCCAATCGCCTGCTGGCTGAGCATCCCGGCGCCTTCATGCCCGACCAATTCGCCAACCCGGCCAATCCGGCGGCGCACCGTTTAACGACCGGCCCGGAAATCTGGCGGAAGCTCTATGGCAAAGTCGATGTTTTTGTCGCTGGAGTTGGCAGCGGCGGCACTATCAGCGGCTGCGGCGAGGCGCTGAAGGAGCGAAACCCAAACATCCAGGTGGTGGCGGTGGAACCCGCCGCTTCACCGGTTCTCTCCGGCGGCAAGCCCGGCCCGCACGGCATTCAGGGAATTGGCGCCGGCTTTGTCCCGAAAGCGCTGAACCGGGCGGTCATCGACCGCATCGTCACGGTAACGGACGAGGAAGCTTTGGCCACGGCCCGCGACCTGGCCAAAAGAGAGGGTCTTTTGTGCGGCATTTCCAGCGGCGCCGCCGCCTTTGCCGCCTTGCGCTTGGCGGCCTTGCCGGAATTCAGCGGTAAAAATATTGTCTGCATCCTGCCGGATACCGGCGAACGCTATTTGAGCACGGCGCTTTTCGCCTGATTCCCGCGCCCAGGAGGCCATCATCGACACCCGACAGCTCAGGATATTCGTGACCGTTTACAAGACCGGCAGCGTCACCAAAGCGGCGGCGGTTTTGCACACCAGCCAGCCGACGGTCAGCGAGCATCTGCAAAATCTTGAACACAGCCTCGGCTGCCACCTGTTTGACCGCGCCGGGCGTGGCGTCCAGCCGACCGCCGAAGCCGGGCTGCTCTATCCCCGCGCTTTGGCCATCCTCGAAGACATTGACCGCCTGAAGGATGATCTGGCGGCGGCTAGGCGGCGGATTGCTGGCGAATTGCTGCTCGGCGCCAGCAGTATTCCAGGCGAGTATTTTTTGCCAGCAATTGCCGCCGCGTTCAAAAAAGGGCATCCCGATGTCACCTTCGATATCCGGATTGCCGATTCGGCGGCGATTGTCCGGGCGATTGCCGCCGGCGAGTTGCTTGCCGGCATTGTCGGCGCTAAATTCCCCACCCGTGGCCTGGCCTGCGAAGTTTTTCGTCAGGATGAACTGGTACTGGTCACAGCGCCAGGGCAAGAATTATCGGCGTCCATGACCGTGACCGAACTGGTGAAAACGCCCTTGCTGCTGCGGGAAGAAGGTTCCGGCACCCGCAAAGCCATCGAGGCGGCGCTGGCCAAACACCGCGTCAACGCCACGCAACTGACGGTCGTTGCTGTCCTCGGTTCGACTGGCGCCATCAAAGAGGCGGTGAAGGCCGGGCTGGGCAGTGCCATCGTTTCGCGCTACGCCGTGCGGGACGAACTGGATGGCGGCGCTCTGCGACAAATCGCCCTGCCGGAACTGAGCCTGCAACGCGATTTTTACCTGGTCACTGCCGGCAAGCGCAGCCTACCACACCATTACCAGATATTTCTCGAAACGCTGCGCCGGATGGAGCAGGTGATAGATGTCAGGTAAAAGTGTCGCCGGCTTTTTTGATGCTCAGGCCAGCGGTAAGCTAAAATCCAGTAGAATAGCGCTCATATTTGATCATGGTACGACCAGCCTATATACTGGTCATACCTCCAACGGCAGGAAACTATCCAAACCACTTACGGGTACGGGTATGAGACGGGCATACATTCTCTTCCTTTGCTGTTTTCTATCCATGTTTTGCCGTGGCGGGGCTTTCGCTGCCGATGTGACGATCGGCAATTTCGCCATCACCTACGGCAAGGTTGGAAGCAATGCCATTCTGGATTTTGTTCCACGGCAGATGCTTCATGAGAAGTGGCAAAGTGATGAAGCCATAGGCCATCTCAGAGATTTCCTTGATATAACGCGGGAACTCTCCCCTGCCGAAAAACGGGAAATCGAACTTGCCACCGCCTATTGGGCCGAACGTATGGCGGGGAACCGACCGGCGGGCCTGGCGAATATCTATGTCGGTTTCGTGGATGATCCGAGGTATGGGGCGTTCAGTCTTTTCCCTGAATGGTATCTTGTTAAAGACCTCACCGCGGGCATTTCGCCGAACGGCACCGTGTACGACAAGTTCATATATGGCCGGCCAAGCCCGTATCCGCCCGGACTGGCCGACAACATCATCATATTCAACCTCCCGTTTTCCACCGAACCGACTCGACAACTCCTCTCCTACCACTCCGTGATGACGGTGATGATCCACGAGCTGGGCCATTCCCTGGGAATTGTAGGCGCCGACACGCTCATCGATCCGGATCCGGCCACCGGCCTCAGCACCAAAGCATTGTTCACTCCGGAAACATTCACCGCCTGGAATTCCCATCTCCGGGATGTCTTCGGCAAGCCGGCCCAGCTGGGCATGCTGATCAATATGAATGTTATGACCGGCGCCGCGGGAGAAAATGATCCTAAAGTCTTCCAGATTTTTGCCCAAGAGGGCGACGTTTCCCAATACAGATACCCGACCTTTCACGGAAAAAATGTTGATGAGCTGACTGGCGGCATCGGCATGCCGGTCATGGGCGGTTTTGCCAACGCTGGAAACGCCTTGGACGGATTCAATTCCCTCAGGCATTCCGGCCTCATGCAGTCAGTTATGTCTTACGGCATCATTCAGAATATGGCCTTGACCGAAATGGAACTGGCCGCCTTTCAGGACATGGGCTACGTCATTGACCGGTCGCAATTTTTTGGCAAAAGCTACTATTACGACGTTGGCGACGATATTTACGGGACGAGCAGAACCAGCACGACCGGCTTTGGCACGGCGGCCAATCCCAATACCGCCATGCTCGGCCTGGGCACCCACATCATGCGCAATGGTCTCTCGCTCACCCAGGCGGCGGATATTTACGCCAACGGCTATGGCGGCGGCGGGGTTCGCATCGACGGGGTGGGTAACGCGCTCACCATCGCGCAGGGTGTCACCGTAGCCGCCAACGGCGAGATGGGCACGGGTCTGCTGGTCTCCTACGGCAGCGGGAACAGCATCACGGTGAACGGTCGGGTAGAAGCCACAGGCCCCGGCGGCATCGGGGCGCATTTTGGCATTCAGGCCCCTGATGGCGGTATTTCGTCGTATATGCCTGATTATTCGGAAACTCATCCAGGCTGGTATGCCAATCTTCCCATCCAAGTGCAATATGAATATTTGACGGCATACAACGACCTGCAAGGCCCTTTGGTGGAGAACTTCTCCCTGTCCGGGACTTTGGCCGGGCAGCTTGCCGCCATCAAAATAGAAGGTGATGTCCATGTCGCCAACATCACGGTGCGGGACGGCGCGGTCATTGCCGGGGACATTGTCTCGAACTGGGCGCGCGATACCTGGTTTCGCGGCATAGACTACCCTACCGAGATCACTTTCGGACAGGCGAAATTGGGCGGAGCGATGCGCATGGACGGCGACATCCTGTTCAGGAACCCCGGCAGACCCAACTCCCTGGACATCCGGCAGGCAGGAGGACATCTGAGCTACAACGGCCAGGCCAATGTCTATTCATGGCGGATCGACCAGGGGGCCAGCCTTGGGGGCAACAGCGTCATAACCATCGACGGTCCTGGTCCTTTTCTCAACGCTGGCCTCATTTCTCCCGGCAACAACGGTATAGGCGCGATCGCCATCAACGGCGGCTACCGGCAAAGCGCATCGGGCAAGCTGCTCATGGAGTTCACGCCCACGGCGGCGGATCGGTTCATCGTCAACGGCAACGCGGCCATAGATCCCGGAGCGAACCTGAGCCTGCAAGCCTTGTCCGCTTTCTACGCCACAGGTTCGCAGCGCGAACTGACCAATCTGGAGTTATTCAACAACACTTTGGCCATGGCGAAGTTCACCAATCTGGCGCTTGTTCCCATAACTTCGCCGACACTGACCGACTGGTGGAGCTATTCGGGCGCGAACCCGGTGTTCAACGTCACGCGCGCGGCCAATGCCTATAGCCAGTATGCCGCCGGCACCACCGGAGTTTCACTGGGCAAGGCATTGTCCGCTCTGGCCACGCAGCAGCTCACGGGCGATATGCAGAACCTCTTTGCCGCCATTGATTTCTCGCGCCCTGACGGCGCAACCGTGCGCTCGGCCCTGCGCCAGCTTGCGCCCACCGCGTACGACAACACCGCCAAGACTTCCTTGCAAACGGGCGGCGTTCTCTCCGGCTCTGTGTTCGAGCAGGTGGCGGCAAGCGACATATCCGCCTCTATCGGCAGAGGCAGGTCTTCCACCCCGGCAGAGCCAAAAGATAGTGCCTTCATCCTGCCTGCCGGCGCTTACTTCGGGCAGGACAGATGGGACGACAACCAGGGCTTTGACGCTTCTCTTGCGGGCATTCTGGGCGGGGCGAACCGCCATTTGGCAAACGGGCTGGCAGGCCTGCATGCGGCAATCTTCCGCCGCGTAACCGACAACCGCTCGGAAGCCTCGACGAGCAGCCAGGCCGACGGCATAATTTTGGGCATTCACGGCGCTCTGTTCCCACATGATGGTTTTTTCATCGACGGTCTGGTGAATGCCGGTCTTGAAAATACCGAAATGACCCGCTCTGTGGCAATTGACGATTATCAACGCCAAAACAGCGCCTCATACACGGCGTTCACGGCCCAGAACGCCTTGCGTGCAGGCTATGAGTGGCGGGCCGGTGATTTTCGTTTCGGCCCGCTGGCGGATTTGGGATACGGCTTCTACCATCGCCCGGCAGTGACTGAAAAAAACGGCCAGGCCACACGCCTGCAAGCGGATGCCGCAAACTTTCATTCCCTGCGCTCCGCATTGGGAGGGCAAGCGAACAGACATACGCAACTGACGGAAAGCTGGGCGCTTCATGCCGGGTTCAGCGCCCAGTGGGTGCATGAGCTGCTGAATACAGGCTATGGCAGCACAGCTTCTTTTGCTGGCTACAGCGGCAACGATTTTTCCGTGGAAAACCGCACTGACGACCGCGATGCCCTGGCACTGAATGCTTCCGTGGCGCTTGTGTCAGGCAAAAACCTGAGCCTTGCCGTCTCTGTGGGCACGGAACTTTTCCGCGCGGGCAGCAATTCGGCGCAGGGCAGCCTTTCGATAGGTTGGAGATTCTGAGCGTGAGCAGCTATCAATCACCTGCTCGAAGCGTCTATTTCTAACTTCTCGCAGTTGGAGCCGACAGCGTAACATGCATGAGATGTGAATGGGATGAAAACAAGCGGCGCGGTAATTTCACCCCGCGAGAAGGGCGTTTTCGCATCATTTCGGCCCGACGGGCAACCAAAGCGGAAAGGAGATTCTATTATGAAAACCGCTGAAAAAAGCCAGACCGATTGGCAACGGCTGCAAAGTATGACCGAGGAGGAAATCAGCGCGGCGGCGGCGACCGACCCCGATTGTCCGCCGCTGGATGACGCCTTTTTCGCCAACACCCACGCAATACCGCCGGAAACGCTGCTGAAAGAAACAAAGCGGCAGGTTTCCCTGCGGCTTGATGCCGATGTCCTGGAATGGTTCAAACACCAGCATCCCAAATATCAGACGGCCATCAACAGCGTTTTGCGCCAGTATATCCACGCTCAGCGCTGACATTGACCTATCTTTTTTCTGATGCGTTTCGCTCACGCTCAACGCACCCTATGAACTATCATAAACTCACCCACACCATCCCCAGCCTCCTTTGCGCTTTCATCCTCAGCGCCCTGCTCGCCGCCTGCGCGGCGCCGCCACCAGCGCCGCCTCAGGACATCAATCTGCTGCCGAAATACGGCCTAGTGCCGAAGAACGCTGAACAGCGGGCGGCGGACGACCAGTTTATCGCCAAAATGGGTCAGGAATATCGCGGCGACTTTAAGAAAGCGTCGCAAGAAATCGCCGAACGCGGCTGGTATTTGCTGCGGCAAGGCGACAGCAAGACGGCGATGGAGCGCTTCAACCAGGCTTGGCTGCTCGACCCGGAAAACGCTTCCGCTCTGTGGGGCATGGCGGAACTTCAAGGCCAGGCGAACAAATTCAAGGAGGCCCTGGGCTTGTTTAACGAGGCCGAGCTGCTGCTAGACGACAACATGGATTTCATGGCCGATTATGCCAAAACCATGGGCTTTGCCGGCCTGCGGCAAAAGGATGATTCGCTGGTAAGAAACGCCCTATTCCGTTTTTCCAACATCTACGACCGGGCGCCAGAACATACGCAAAATTTACAAAACTGGGCGGTCGTCCTCTATTTTCTCGGCGATTACCGCACGGCCTGGGAAAAAATCAACCTGGCCATGGCCACACCGGGCAGGGATCAACTGAATCCGGTCTTCATCGACAAGCTGCAAAGCAAAATGCCGCGTCCCTGACGATGTTCCCGCCCGAACAGTTAGCTAATACGCCGCACGCGCCGGGCGTCTATCTGATGCTCGACAAGAAATCGACGGTTATCTACGTCGGCAAAGCCAAAGACCTGCGCAAGCGCCTGGCCTCCTACGCCCACGACAAGGGCGCGGCCCACAGCAAGACCACGGTGATGCTGTCGCGCGTCGAAAAGGTCGATATCCTGATCACCCACACGGAAAAAGAGGCGCTGATCCTCGAAGCCTCTTTAATCAAGCGGCACCGCCCGCGCTACAACATCATTCTGCGCGACGACAAAAATTACCCGCTAATTAAACTGACCAGCCGCGAGGACTGGCCGCGCGTCTTCATGGCCCGCCGCCGCAAAAAGGACGGCGCCCGCTACTTCGGCCCCTACGCCGATGTCGGCGCCATGTGGGCGACGCTGAAGCTGATTCACCGCCTCTTTCCGCTCAGGCGTTGCCACGGCGACACGCCGCCCACTCGCAGCCGCCCCTGCCTCAACCATCAAATGGGCCAATGCCTCGCCCCCTGCGCCAGCCTCGCCGACCAGGCCACCTATCAAAAAATGGTTGACTCCGTGAAGATGATCCTCGACGGCCACAGCCGCGAGCTGACCGCCGATCTCGACCGGCGGATGCGCGAGGCGGCGGAGAACCTGCGTTTCGAGGAGGCGGCCATGCTGCGCGACGCCAGAGAGGCCATGTCGCGCACTCTGGAAAAGCAGGTGGTGCTCGGCGAACAGCGACACGACCAGGATGTCTTCGGCCTGGCGCGGCAGGGCACGGCGGTGGCGCTGGTGGTTTTGTATGTCCGCGATGGCGCTATCAGCGGCAGTCGTGATTTTTTCCTGCACGATCCCTACGGCGATGACGCCATTATCCTCAGCCAGGGCATCAGCCAGTTGTATGAGGAAGACTCTAATTTCCCAAAAGAAATTCTTCTGCCGCTGGCTATCGAGGATAAGGCGCTGCTCGCCGAACGTTTAGGCGATATGGCTGGTTTTGCGGTGAAACTTTTGCATCCGCAAGGCGGGCGCAACAAAGTGCTGCTCAATATGGCCGAAACCAATGCCAAACAAATCTTCGCCGACCGGGAAAAGCGGCGCGAATCCTGGCAGGGTCTGGCCGAGACGCTCAGCCGCAAGCTGCACCTGACGCGGCCACCGGAAGTCATCGAATGCCTGGACATCTCCAATATCAGCGGTCAGATGGCGGTCGGCTCCTTGGTCTGTTTCCAGGGCGGCCAGCCGGAACCGGGCCGTTTTCGCCACTACCGCATCAAAACCGTGGAAGGCCCAGACGACTATAAAATGATGGGCGAAGTGCTGCGGCGCCGGCTTAAGCGCGGCCTCGAGGAAGACAATCTGCCCGACCTGTTCATGGTCGATGGCGGTCGCGGTCAGTTGGGCGTGGCCATGGAGGCGGTGGCCGAACTCGGCCTCGAAGACCGGCTCGATTGGCTCGGCATCGCCAAGGAGCGGGATGAGGAAGGAGAAAAACTGTACAAACCGGGACGGAAGAACCCGATCATGCTGGCGAAACACGACCCGGTCTTGCTCTATCTCATGCGGATTCGCGACGAGGCGCACCGTTTCGGCATCACCTTCCACCGCCGCCTGCGCGGCAAAAGCGGCCTGACCTCGCAACTTTCGGCCATCCCCGGCATCGGCCCCGACCGGCAAAAGGCACTCCTCAAACATTTCGACAGCGTCCGGGCGCTGCGGGCGGCGACACTGGAAGAACTACAACAAGCGCCCGGCATCGGCCCCAAGTTAGCGGCGCAAATTTTCGCCCATCTGCACGGCGATAAAAATGAAGGCTAGAAAATCCGTCAGGCGATTCTGATCTCGTTGGCTACTTCCACTTACGCTTGCGCTTCCGGCTCTCCGGCGGCTTGGAGCTTTTCAAAATAGCCGGGGATATCAAAGCTTGCGGCCTGAACAGGGCACAAGCCTCTCCATCCTCGCCAAGCCGGCAGGAGATGGCAAGCAGGGCCTCATCATCGGTGGAAAAAATATTTTCTTCGCCGATGAAACCATCCAGACCGGTCGCCCGCATAACATCGCGCACCTGTTTTTTCAGCCCGGAGAAAACCACATCCACTCCCGCCTGCTTCAACTGGCCCACCAAATTGTGCAGCATCTCCTCGCCCGACGAATCAATAGAGTTGATGGCGTCACCGACCACCAACAGATACCTGGCCTCTTGATGATCGGCTACGGCCCGCAGGAGCGCATCCTCGAAGTGGGCAATATTGGCAAAATAGAGCGAACCGTCGAAGCGGATGGCCACCACCTTGGTCGAAGTAGCCAGGTCGGGATGGTATTTGACATCCCGCAGGGTTCCATCCTCATAGCGGCCAAGGATGGCGACGCGGGGCGCCATGGTGCGGTACAGATAGTGGCCGATGGCCAAGAGCGCCCCGATGATTATGCCCTTGTCAAGATGGGGCGCGGCCAGAAGCGTGACCGTGAAAGTGATCACGGCGACAATGCCATCGGCCCGGCTGGCCTTCCAGGTGTGCTTGAAGGCTTGGAAAGTAATCAGGCCGGCAACCGCCAACAGGTTGTTCGCCGCCAAAACCGCTTGCGGCAGATGATGAAGCAGTGGGGTCAGGAAAAGAAGGGTCATGGCGACGAAGGCGCCGTTGAACACCATGGCCAGCCCTGTTTTCGCTCCGCTTTGCAGGTTGACGGCTGAACCGGTGAAGGAACCGCAAGCCGGGTAGGACTGAAAAAATGAGCCGCCGATATTAGCCAGGCCCTGGCCGATCAGTTCCTGATTGGGATTGAGGTGCTGCTTGGTTCTTCCCGCCATGGCCTTGGCCATGGAAATGGACTCCATGAAGGCCACCAGGGCAATGACCAGAGCCGAACTCATCAGTTGCCGCGCGCCGTCGAAACTGACGCCGGGCATCTTAAATGAAGGCAGACCAGAGGGAATGACCCCAACCACATCGCCGCCGCCGTTCATCTGCAAGCCTTCCTGTCCGATCCGCTTGACCCGCCACTTGCGCCCATCGGTTTGCACGCCCGCTGGGGCCGAATCCGCCAGATACAATTGGGCCGGCTGGCCGGCGCTGGCAGCAGTCCGGATAAAATACAGTCTGCGGATTTCCCGCATCTGGTCGCGCCGCTCTTCCTCAACCGCTTTGATGTCGAGATCGAGCAGTTCCAGGCGATAGCGCAGATCGGCCAGCAAGCGAGAGCCGGATTTCTGTTCAACCTGTTGTTCAGCCTGCCGCAGCCGCGCCGAAAGATCGACTTTGGCGCCATTCATCTGATTGAGACGCTGCGCGGTATCATTGGCACTCTTGATCATTTCCCTGGCCGCCGGAGTCGCGATATCCTCAATCCGTCCGTCGGCGGTATATTCGTAGCCGGTGAAGGCGCTGACCAGAGTGGCCAGGGCAACCACCGCCAGGACGCCGGCCTTGCCCATAATCCTTACCCTTTGCACCGCCAGCATCAGCGCCAGGCTGCCCACCGACATCGCCAGAGTCGGCAGATACGTCAAGGGGATGTAGCCAAACATCTCCCAGACATCTTTGAGGAAAAAGTCACTGCGCCCCGCTTTAGGAATGCCGAAGAGCAGATCCATCTGGGAAAACCCGATGATCAGGGCCGCCGCATTGGTGAAGCCGAGGATCACCGGGTGGGAAACGAAGCTGACCGCACTGCCCAGTTTCACCAAGCCGAGAAAGAGCTGCACACAGCCGACCATGAGAGTAAGCAGCAGCACTAGGCCGATATATTCTTTCGAGCCTGGAGCGGCCAAAGGGGCGACGGCAGCGGCGGTCATCAGGGCGAGGATGGCGACCGGGCCGGTAGCCAACTGCCGTGACGATCCCCACAAGGCGCCGAGAACGGCTGGGATCAGGGCGGTATAGAGACCAAACTGGAGCGGCAGGCCGGACAACTGCGCATAGGCCATGGCTTTGGGGATCAGCAGCAGCGCGCCGGTGATGCCGGCGACCATATCGGCCCGGAGGACAGAGGATGTTATCGGCCACCAGGCGAGAAAGGGAAAAAGGCGTAACGCCAGCTTGCTGTTCATAGCGCGGTACCGGATGAAGAGGCTAGGTATTGGCGGCGTTTTGAGCGGTCACCACCAGCGTCGCGCAATGCCCCAGGCCGATGATATTCTCGGCGACATCTCCTTTCAGCAACTTGGTCAGCCAGCTTTGGTCGGGGCCTCCGAGGACAATCATGTCGATTTTTCGCTCGCCGGCCACCTTGACAATGGTCTTCACCGGATCGCCCACTTCGACCCGCGGCCTACACGGAACGGACAATTCCATGCGGCGGGCCTGATCGCAAACCGCTTCCACCAAGGGCGCGCACAGTTGCCGTTCTTTTTCCCGCGCGGCCACAGACATGACGGTTATTTCCTCGAGCGAGGGGCAGATCTGTCCCAGGTGCAAGGCGTCGAGCGCCGCCTGCCGGCTGTTCGGCGAATCGTTGATGGCTACCATGATACGCATGCCGGTAAAGGCGAACTCCTTTGGCACCACGAGAACCCGCGGGAATTTTTGGGCGATCACCCTGAGGGTCGTCTTGCCCACCAGGCGCGACCAGCGGCCAGCCACGCCGCGACGACCCATGAGAATGACATCGGCTTGCCGCAAACGGGCCTGCTCGATCAGTGTCTTTTCTAAATTGCTCGAGCCGAGCGAGACGATTTCCATCTCGACGCCGCTGTCACGGCTCATGGCGCGGATGCGGTCGAAATGCGGGGTCAGTTCCTCCCAGCCCCGCCGGACGGCAAGATTGGCGGCACCGATCGATTCTGTCCCGGTTGGCACCACATGCAGGACGATGATCTTGGCCTGACAGGTCTGACTGAAAAAAATGGCCGCCCGCACCGCTCCCTCGCTGAAACCGGAACCATCAGTGGCGAGTAACAAGGTTTTGGCCTGGCCAAGTGGACTATCGGAAAATTGCTCCATGACACCTCCTCGCACAGATGGGAAATAGTAATACGGCGGCGTCCGCCGTGAAACAGAAGACGAGGAGAAGCCAAAATTTTCAAGGTTTAATATAAGCGTATCCACCCTGCTGCAATTCAATCAACGTGACGACTCCGGCTGGAACAATCTCACATCCATCAATCAGACTGTCCGGATTGATATTGAAGTGGTTCAGGGCGTTGCGGCAGACCTTAAAGGAAACTCTGGCCTGTTGCAGCCGCCGGATATCTTCGCGGTAGGACGCGCACTGTTCCGATTGCAGCAGGCTGACCGCCGGTCCGTTGAACAGGATGACCAGATCACAATGCTTCTCTGGAATGGCACGAAGCAGATTGCTGACATTGGTCAAAGCGATCGTCAAAGGTTTGACATCGTCAAGATCGACATGGAACACAGCGTGATAGTTCATTGTGTTGTACCCTGGAATATTGTTCAGTGGAAATATGAAGGCGCGCCCTCGCCCTTCAAAACGGGTATGCGGAGGTCACCCAAAAGTTTCACACAGGTGCCATCCCGTGAAGATTATTACCACCACTATCACCGATTCGGCAAAAAATTCTTTTTCTGTAAACGGCATGATGACCTATGCTGATAATGTGTAAAGTCAGCCGAATCAATATCGCCATTTCCAACAAATTCTCATCATGTCCACCCTGAGCACGAAAAAAAGCAAAGCCATCTACCGTTGTCAGGAATGCGGTTACGAAAGCGGCAAATGGCTGGGGCGCTGCCCGAACTGCCAAAGCTGGGAAAGTTTCAACGAGGAGACAGCCGAACCAACCAGCGCTGTCGCCCTGCCCTCGCTCAGCGCCGATGAACGGCCCCTGCCGCTGTCGTCCTCGCCCGATTATGATTATCCCCGTTTCTCGGTCGGCATCGACGAGCTTGACCGCGTGCTGGGCGGCGGCATCGTCCCCGGTTCGGTGATTCTCATCGGCGGCGAACCGGGTATCGGCAAATCGACGCTGATACTGCAACTTCTGGCGCGGCTGGCCGACCAGGGACAACCGGCGCTCTACGTTTCCGGCGAGGAATCGGCGCATCAGATTAAGCTGCGGGCCAGGCGGCTGGATGCAGTGCGCGACGGGATTTTCCTCGCCACCGTCAATGAAACGGAAAAGATCATCGCCATGGCCGAAGAGATGCGCCCGGCCCTGGTCGCCGTCGATTCGGTGCAGACCCTGATTTGTCAGGGCCTGGCCTCGGCGCCGGGCACGGTGTCGCAGGTGCGCGATTCGAGCCACAAATTGATGGAGTTCGCCAAAAGCCGCCACATCCCGGTAGCCCTGGTTGGCCATGTCACCAAAGACGGCGCCTTGGCCGGGCCGAAGCTGCTCGAACACATGGTCGATACCGTGCTCTACTTCGAGGGCGACCGCAGCCACGCCTTCCGCATCCTGCGCACGGTCAAAAACCGTTTCGGTTCGACCAACGAAATCGGCGTCTTCGAGATGAAGGAAGAGGGTTTATCCGAAATCAAGAATCCATCAGAAATCTTCCTGGCCGAGCGCCCGCTCGATGAACCAGGCTCGGTGGTAGCGCCGATCATCGAAGGCTCGCGACCGATTCTCGTTGAAATCCAAGCACTGGTCAGTCCGACCAACCTGGGCACGGCGCGGCGCACCAGCCTCGGTGCCGACCATCAGCGCCTGGCACTCTTGACGGCGGTCTTGGAAAAGAAAGGTGGCTTCGATATGTATGGCCACGATATTTTTTTGAACGTCGCCGGCGGCATCCGCGTCGAGGAACCCGCCGCCGACCTCGGCATTGTTGCGGCCTTGGCCTCGAGCCGACAAGAAATCCCGATTCCTTCCGATACCGCCCTCTGCGGCGAAATCGGCCTGGCCGGCGAGGTGCGGGCGATCGGCCACGTCGAAATCCGTGTCCGCGAGGCCGAGCGCCTGGGCTTTAAGCGCATGATCCTGCCGGCCAACAACCGCGAACGTCTGCCAAAAAATATCGGCATCGAAGTGGTCGGTATCCGCAGCCTGCACGAGTTGTTGCAGATTTTGTTTACCAAGCCAGCCACCGGCGGCAAGCGGTGAGAAGGCATACGCTGCATCGGGAAAGCTGCTTCATAGCGTGTCTCGATTTACCAGCGCTTCGTCTTCAAGGATAGCCAGTTCCCGGCGGGCGAAATCGAGACTGGCGTCAAGTGTCAGGGCCAGGCGCAGAAAGTTCCTTGCCTCTTCATGCCGCCCCAGCCTGGCGTGATTGACCCCCAGATTGGCGTAGTCGATGGCCGAAGCTGGATTCAGTTCGACGGCGCGGCCAAAATGCCGTATCGCTTCTTCATAGCGTTCCAGTTTATAGCAGGCGACACCCAAACTGTTGTGGATGTCCGGGCGTTCCTCGTCGGCCTCAAGTCCCCGCGTCAGCATGTCAATTGCTTCCTGGTAGCGTCCCAGGCCGTTCAGGCAACTGCCAGCATAGGAGCAGATGGTGGCAACTTCGCTGGCAATTTCCTCCTCCTCCGCGCTCACCGTCAGAGCTTGATTGAAATGGCCGACGGCCCGTTCCGGATCGCCCGCCTCCATTGCTCGCTGGCCACGGTAAAAGGGCAGATAGGCATTTTCCGGCAGCAGGTCTTCCATGGCTGTCAATTTTTGTTCGAGGATGGCATCGTCGTCAAGTAAATCGACGGCAAGCTTTGCCGCGAACAGCCCGGCCTCACCCTGACTCGCCCGTTCCCGGAAATGGGCGCCGGGCACGATGGCATAGACGGCGGGGATGGCAAGGCGCGGATCGGTGGCGTCAATGAGAAAAACCGACAGGCCGATTGCCTCGAGCGCCGCGACCAGCCGTTGTATTTCGACGAGAATGTCGTCATCGGCCAGATTCGGCAGGGCGTCGATGGATTCCGGCTGACCGCCGAGATAGGCCAGCTCGGCCAGCGACGCCGGTTTCGGCAGACCGGAAGCGACATAATTGGCGCCGGTGTTGAAATCGCCGGCCAGTTGCGCCACCTCGGTGATGGCGCGGATTGCCGCCTTCTGCGGGTCGGGGCTGGTGCCGGCGGTGTAGACGATTTCGCTGGCCGTGGGAAAGGTGGCGGCATCCATGCCCACCGCCGCCACCGTGGCAACGCCGGTATCGAGGCTGAAATCGTAGAGTCGCAGATCGACACCGGCACCCGCAAATTTTCGCAGCAACTCCCGCGCCACCGGATCGGTCAGGCTTTGTGCCTCGATCATCGGCGCGGCCAGACGTCCGCGGCTGACCAGCGACGACACATGGCGCTCGATTACCTCGCAGATGGCCTGCAAGGCGGCCTCTTCCAGGGTATTGCCCGCCGACGAGCCGTTGAATTCGTTGATGGCGAAAAACCAGGAAAAAGGCACCAGCACCGCCCGCCCGCTGACGAGTTCCGTTGCCCAGGCCCAGCGCAGCGGAATGCCGGCTAAAATTTGCCGCAACTGGCCGCCGTCAAGATGCTGCTCGCCAACCGACTTCAGGAGTTCCTCCGCCGGGAGCAAGGGATAATCGCTTAAACTTTCGTAATCGCCGACGAGGAAATTTCCCGGCTGGTGGCGAAACGAGAACAGCGAAAAGCGTTCGGCGAGTTCCATGCAGGCCGAAGCTTCGGCCTGGGCCGGCGACGCCCCTTTGCCCATCTGTTTTTTGGTTCCAGTCAGGGCCTGGGCGTCATCGCCGCAAACGCTGAAATAAACCGGGATGCCGAGCCGCCCGTTGTCGATGCGCCGCACTTCGCTGACGATCTTTATCGGTAATTTATTGATCTGATTGTAAAAACTGGCGAGCGTCTCTTCCGGGCGTCTGGCCTTGTCCTGATCGGCGGTGAAGGTCTTGCGGCAGGATGTAAGCGTTATTGGGCGGGGAATCATGAAATATACTCTATCTTTTACAGATGGTTGGCCATGTTGACGGCGTCCATATACAGTTCCGGCACCTTTGCCGGCGGCATGTTTATGCCGGCGAGCAACTCGTCCACCGCCTCCCACTGGCATTGTTCGTAGCATTCGACCAGGGCGATATAGGGAAACAATTTGCCTTCCCGCTCGATCAAGGCCGATTTCACCGTTTCCTTGAGCGGCAGGCGCTTGAGGATACGCTCCATCGGGGTGTCGAGCATGGCGTCGAGCAGGGAAAAAAGTCCGAGCAGGAAGGCGTCGCCGCTGTCTTCACCGGCGGTTTCAGCCAGGTTTTGCAGAAAACGGGCGCGGATGATCGACACCCGCAGCAACTCGTCGGGTTTGTTCGCGGCCAGTTTGCTGGTGACGATCAGCGACACGAAGAGGCGGACGCCACGTTCGCCGAGAAAGGTGATCGCCTGCGAGATGGAAGAAATCGGCGCAATTCTGGGAAAATAGGCGGAATTGAGATAATTCAGCAGCTTGTAGGAGATGGATACATCCTGGTTGATCAGCTTTTCCAGCCGCCCGACATCGAATTCCGCAGTCTGAACCTGCTCGATCAGTTGCAGGAGCGTTAGTTGCGAGGCGGAAATATCCTTGTTTTTCAGTACCTCCGGACGGGCGAAGAAGTAGCCTTGAAAATAGCTGAAGCCCATGGCCAGCGCCTGGTTGAACTCGGCGTGAGTTTCCACCTTTTCGGCCAGGAATTGGCAGCCATAGGGGCGCAGTTCGGCCACCATCCTCTCGATTTCGGCCATCGGCGTGGCGCGAAAATCAATCTTGATGATCTTCGCCATTTCGATCAGCGCCGTCTGTTTCTCGCCCTGGTAGACGAAATCATCAAGGGCCAGCGTATAACCGTTGTTGCGCAGGGCGCGGCAAGCCGTGATCAGCGCCGTCGTCACCTGGATATCTTCGAGAATTTCGATAACGGCGCTGTCCTTCGGGAACATCTGCGGCGCGCCGCTCAAGAGCAATTCTTCCGTGAAATTGATGAACACCGGTTTACCGCCGGCGATGATGTCGATGCCAACCGTGAAAAAAGATGAGGATAACAGACTCGATGTGGCGGTTTCGCCATCGACATGGGGAAAGGCGTTGGACATGCCGGAACGAAAAAGCAGCTCGTAGCCATAAATTTTCTTGGCCCGATCGAAAATAGGCTGGCGCGCCACAAAAACATCCATAATCATTACCCGGAAATAGCAAATTTTTCACTCAGGCTTTGCCACCGCCCCGCCCAGCCTTCCACATGATAACGGCAGAACACCTGCCGCTCCTCCATCGCCGCCACCCGCAATTCCAGCCATAGATGGTTTTCCGGCAGGATGCCTTCAGCGCACTGTGGCCATTCTATCACAGCGCATCCGGAAAGATAGAAATATTCCTCCAGCCCCAGCGCCAGTACATCATCGGGGCCATAGAGCCGGTATAAATCAAAATGATAGAGCGGGATGCGACCCTGGTATTCCTGAAAAATGGCGAAACTGGGACTGGTGACGGGAGGCTCGGCGGGCACATCCAGCCCCTTGGCGATGGCTTGAGTCAAGGTGGTTTTACCGGCACCGAGATCACCATCGAGACAGATGACATCGCCCGGCTTGGCCAGCCGGCCTAAAAGAAAGCCGAATTTCGCGGTTTCACCGAGGTTTTTCAGGGTCAGGCTAGTGGTTTCGTATTCTTTCATCGGAGAAAATAAAAAACCCGCGCGTCTGGGTCCGGAACGGCGGGTGTAAAAGGGAGGCGAAAAAACCGGCTTATTTTTTCAGCCTGACCACATTTTCGGCCTGAAAACCTTTGTCGCTTTTGCTGATAGTGAATTCGACCGCTTCATTTTCTTCGAGAGTCCGGAACCCCTCGCTCTGAATGGCGCTGAAATGAACGAAGACATCCGCTTGCCCATCGCCACGTTCGAGAAAACCGTAGCCCTTGCCAGCATTGAACCACTTGACTTTACCCTGCACACGATCCGCCATTGCATCCTCCCTTCTGGAATCTTGTCCATGCCGCCGGGCGAAAAAACGGCCCGGCCTTGTTGTCTGATAGAAAAAACGTAGCCGGGATACCACTCGCCAGTCAAGTAAATTCCCAGAACATCACCGACTTCGCGCCGGGCGTCAGCGTCCGGCGGCGCGAACAGTCAATGGCTGCGAGGCAAGGAAGCGCCGCGCCATCTTCAGATCTTCCCAGGCCGCTTTTTTCATCTCGGTCTGAGCGAGGAGAAAGGCCGGGTGATAGCTGACCAGCACCGGCACCGGTTGGCTGGCCGGCGAGCCGTTTGGCTGGCCGTTCGGCGAGCCGTCCTGGCAGAAAAAATTGTGCAGCCTGCCTCTGAGCGCCGATAGCGAAGCCTTTTTCCCGACAAGGATCCGCGCCGGTAAATCGCCCATGGCCAGGATCAGCCGTGGCCGTGTCAGGAGTATCTGCTGACGCAGATGAACGAGGCAGCGCCCGGCCACCACCTCACCCGGCTCAGCGTCCGTGTCATTCCTGGCGGGAAGGCATTTGACCAAGTTGGTGACCAGCACATCGTCGCCGGTCAAAGCGATGGCGGTAAGCATTTTCGCGAGCAACTCGTCTTCTTCCTGGCCGAAGATGGCGTCTCCGTCTGGACTTGCGCCATGGCGGTAATCGCCGACGACCAAAAGCCTGGGCTCCTGGCCGCAACGCCCGGCCCGCGCCGTCAGCGGCTGGATGTCGCTCTCGGCGCACAGACGGCAAGTGGATAATTCTGGCATTCTCGCCATGGTCGGCGCCACCCTGGCCACGGGCGCTTCCTCTCGGACTGCCCGGACCGCCGCCGGTTTAGGCGAGTTTGATGGCTGGCCGCTATTGCCCGGCGTGTCAGCTCCTTTTGCGCTTTCGTACCGGCCCTGCTTTGGGCCTGACATTTGACCGATGGCGAACAACTTAGCGCTTGCGGGATAATACTCAATGCCCAGCGCCTGATGGTAACGCGCCAGCGCCTGGGCCGATTGAAGAAAATAGAGGGTTTCTTCGGGCGTCATGAAGCTTGTCTCGTCGTTTGCTGTATTTGTTCCCGTGTCCGTTGCCAGAACGCTTCCACGGCCTCCCGTCCGGCAAAGGGCAGAATCAGGCGCAGGGCGTCGTTTTCAAAGGCCGGGCTGTGTTCGATGTGGGCGCCGGCGGGCAGGGCCAGGGCGCTTTGCCATTGCCGGAACCGCTGTTCGGCCTGGCTCGATTCCGGGGCGGCAAGAGCGGTGAAAGCATCGAGCAGGCGCTGGGCCTTTTGCGGCCCGTTCATCCGCCGATCGTCAATGATATTGGTTATTTCAGGGAACCGCAGCATGGTGGCAAAGGTTTCCTGGCGCAGGGCGCCGGCCTCGGCCAGAAGATGCAGGAAACGTTTCTGCTTGTTGTCGCCGAGCGGAATTTGTGTGAGGGTGGCGAAGACGGCCTGTTGGTCCGCCGCCGATAAAGCGGTCATCGTTTGGGCGGTGGCGGCGGTTATCCGCCCGTCATGAATGGCGCGCAGGATTTCCGGCGGTAAAGCGGTCAATGCCAACAGCCTCGCCGTTTCCCGCGCTCGCGCCTGTATCTGGCTCGGCAGTGACACAAGCGCATATAATTCGGCAGGAAAATTATCTGACGGCAGCAAACGCCGGGCCATGGCGAGAAGAAACGCTTTCTCGGCCAGCGTCAACGGCGAATACCAGCAATGTTCCTCACAAATAAAAAGCAGCAAAGCAAGTTTGTCGATGTCCGCCGCCAGCACGCGGCACAGTGTTTCCTGACCGCCCACGTGCCGCAGCGCCCGCAAGCGGCGCAGGCCGGAGAGTACGATAAAATCGTCATCGGTGGTGGCTATAACCAGCGGCGGCTGCAAGATCCCGAACCGCCGCACCGAGGCGATAAGCTGATCCGGCGGCGGTTCGGGGTCGAGAAAAGGATGAATGCTCCAGCGGGAATCGGCATGTATCCGCGAGAGAGGGCAACAGCGCCAGGCAAGCGGCGGAGTACCGGGCGCTGCGGCGGTGGAGAAGGAAGACGGCGGGTTCATTCTCCCTGGTTGATACGGTCACGCAGGATGCCCGACGGTTTGAAAGTGACGACGCGGCGGGCGTCGAGGTCGAGCTTTTCCCCGGTCTGGGGATTGCGCCCGCGCCGTTCCTTTTTATGTTTGACGTAGAATTTGCCGAATCCGCTCAACAGCAGATCCGAGCCGCCAATCAGCGCGTCTTTCGAAAGGCGCAGCAGCGTTTCAACGGATTCCGTCGCCTGCGATTTGGTCAAACCCTCGTGCTTTTTATAGACCTGTTGCACCAGGTCGGCTTTGGTCAGGGTCATGGCATCCTCCGCGTGAGATGATGGTGGTTTGGCGCCTAAACTCAGACGAGGGAAGCGATCTGAAAAATCGGCAGGTACATGGCAATGACCACGCCGCCGATCATCCCGCCCAGCACCACCATCATCAGCGGTTCGATGGCCGAGGTGATGTTGTCCACCGCCTGGTCAACCTCTTCGTCATAAAAATCGGCGATTTTATCGAGCATGGTGTCGAGCGCGCCGACTGATTCGCCGACGCTGATCATTTGCACGACCATGTTGGGGAACACACCGCTCTCTTCGAGCGGCTCGGCGATGGGCCGTCCTTCGGCGATCGAATCGGAGACCCGGTAGACGGCGCGTTCGATCACCTTGTTGTTGGCGGTCCTGGCCACCACCTGCAAGGCTTCGAGAATCGGCACGCCGCTGTGCAGCATGGTGCCCAAAGTGCGGGTGAATTTCGAGACCGCGACTTTTCTCAGCAGTTCGCCGACCAGCGGGAAGGTGAGCAGCGCCCGGTCAACCGAAAGCCGTCCTTTCTCGGTGTTGTAAAATTTTTTGAAGGCGTACACGAAAACGATGAGGGCGATGGCGATGTAGATGATATACCCCTTGACGAAATTACTCATGTTGATGACGATCTGGGTCGGCAACGGCAGCGCCTTGCCAAACGAGGTGAACATCTCCGCGAAAACCGGGATGACGAAAATGAGGATGACAGCCAGGATAACGATAGAGAGCGACAGACAGATGGTCGGATAGGTCATCGCGCCCTTGATCTTTTTGCTGAGCGCCATGGCCTTTTCCATGAAAACGGCCAGACGCGACAGGATGGTGTCGAGGATACCGCCGGTCTCGCCGGCCTCGATCATATTGGTAAAAAGATTGTCGAAGACCTTTGGATGCTTGCGCATCGAGTCGGCCAGAGTCGATCCGGATTCGACATCGGTACGGATGCTGTTCAGTGTTTTTTTGAAGGTGATGTTGGCCTGCTGTTTTTCAAGAATTTCGAGCGCCTGCACGAGCGGCAGGCCGGCGTCGATCATCGTCGAAAGCTGGCGGGTGAAAATGACGACATCTTTGCCCGTGACCTTCGGCTGAAAAAAGGCGACGCCTGCCAGCAGATCCTTGGGTTTTTCCTTGATCACCGGGTCGCTGATGCGCAGCCGTTTGACCTGGGCCAAAGCCGCCGCTTTGTCCGGGGCTTCGATCTCGCCTTTTCTTTTTTCGCCGAGGGAATTTTTCCCTTTCCATACATAAACCGGCATAAACAGCCCTCCCAGAAAGGAACAGCGCCGGAAGCCGGGTATCCCAGCCGGGCGCCAGATGGTTTTGCCATGCAAAATCAACAGATTGTCATAGCTCTTGGCATTGTATCGCAGTCAAAAAGTAAGAAGCAAGCAAATAAGTAATCAGGCAAATAAGTAATCTATTCATCGTGCGCCGCGCATGGACAGCGGTCAGCAAATCCGGTAGATTCGCCCGTTGCCTGGATGGCCGCATGGGGCGGCTCAAACCCTCCACCAATTTTTTGAGACGGCTTTCTTGAAATCGCTCTTTCCCGCTCTTGTTTTCATCCTGCTCATGTCGCTTTTGCCCGCACTGGCGTCGGCGCGAGAAGATGCCCCGGTGTTCGGCGAGCTGACGGTCAACAACTCGGCCACTGAGCTGCTGCTCTACGCCAGCCTGAAAAACGCCTTCACCGAAGAGATGACCGGCAGCCTGCAAAGCGGCATCCCGCTGCAATTCCGCTTCCATGCCGAATTACACGAGCGGGATGCCAGCCGCATCGCCGGCACATGGGAGTTCATCCATCGTCTGAGCTATGATACTCTGCAAGAAAATTATCGTTTCGACAGCGGTTCGTCGCAGGATGCCAGGATGTTCACCGATCTCGCCGCGGCGAAACGGGCGATGGCCTCGTTGAACGGCGTGCCTTTGCTGAAACTCACGGCCCTGAAACCGGATACCGCCTACACCCTGCGTCTGCGTGCCGACCTCTATCAGCGGGATTTCCCTGGCGGTGCTGTGGCACAGACGGTGATGAAGTTGTGGGATGTGAAAACCGGCTGGCAAGAATTTTCTTTCACCCTGCGCTGATCGCCATGCCTCACCCAGAAAATCCTTGGCCATCTGGCCGACCGGAACAGGAAGTCGCCGGTATCCGCCAGCGCAAAAGAAAGGCGGTGCGCCTCGCGTTTGCCGCCTGCCTGATACTGGTACCCTTTCTCATCTGGGCGCAGGTCTGGGTGTATGATTATGACTCTGACCTGCCGGTGGCCAACGATATTATCGTCTTCGCCCTGATTTCTTTGAATCAGGTGCTGATTCTGGTCATGCTCTATGTGATTTTGCGGTATCTCGGCGAAATGTTCTTCGCACGGCAAGTCCTCCGTGCCGGCATCCGCCTACAAACCCGGCTGGTTGTCTCATTTCTCACCCTGACCTTCCTGCCGGTGCTGGCGCTGTTCTTCGTTTCCTGGCAATTCATTTCTACCAGTATCGACTACTGGTTCAGTTCGACTATCGACCAATCGCTGCAACAGTCGCTGGCGCTGGCCCAGTCGATTCTGAGCGACGCCAAGGAAAAAGCCCATTTGACCAATCGACGACTGGCCGCCGAGATCGCGCGGACTGACCATGAAAATCATCAGGCCGGTGCCGAGAGGAATATCCTGCAGCGGGCAGTGTCTTCACGTTTCATCGACGCCCCAGCGGCGATCCGGCTGATTGCCGCTGACGACAGTGAGATTATCGCCATCGCCGCTGACCTGAGCAAAGACGATCTGCCGGAGATTCCCTTCGATCTCCGGCAGCGGGCCAGGCGCGGCCAAGAAAAGGATCTCGCCCAGAGCGTGCCGGCGGGGGAACTGGTTTCCGGTTTCACCATGGCCGGGGAGTCGCTTTTGGTCACTTCGTTTCTCATCACGGGCGAGCGGTTGCACCAGATGCAGGGCATCACCCAAGGCGTCGAGCGCTACCGCCAGCTCAAACATTTCAAGGGGCCGCTGAAACTCTGGTTGATCTGCGTGCTGCTGTTGATCACGCTGTTGATCCTGTTTGCCGCCATCTGGACCGGCATCTATATCGCCCGCGGCATCACGAGGCCAGTGAGTAAACTGGCGGGCGCCATCCAGCGGGTGGCTGGCGGCGACCTCGATGTGGTTATCGAAAAGGACAGAGACGACGAAATCGGCGCCTTGGTCGCCGCCTTCAACCAGATGACCGGCGATCTGAAGGCCGGCAACCGTAAGCTGGCCGAGGCGCGCGCCGCCCTCGAAGCGAGTTCCCAGGAATCGGAGCAGCGGCGGCGTTACATCGAAATCATTTTGCAGAGTGTTTCCACCGGCGTCATTTCGATGGATAACGACCAGCGCATTGCCACTGTCAACCGTTCGGCGGAAAATCTGCTCAAGATTGACGGGAGGCTTCTTATTGGCCGCAATTTTAAAGACATACTGAACGAAACGCAGGCGCTGGTTGTCCAGGGATTCATCGACGAACTGAATCAGGCGAGAAGGGGTTCGATTGAAAAGCCCCTGAAACTGACAGTGCGCGGCAAACGCTATTCACTGCTCACCAACTTCATCCGTCTGTCGGATGAAACCGGCAATCCCCTCGGCTGCGTGTTGGTCTTCGACGATTTGTCGAAACTCGAACAGATGCAGCGTATCGCCGCCTGGCGCGATGTCGCCCAGCGCATCGCCCACGAAATCAAAAATCCGCTGACGCCGATCCAGCTTTCAGCGCAGCGTCTGCGCAAACGCTATCTCGACCGGCTGGCGGATGAGAGCGACGTCTTCGACCAGTGTACCTCGACGATCATCCGCCAAGTGGATGAGATGAAAGATATGGTCGCCGAATTTTCGCGTTTCGCCAGGATGCCGAAAATGCGCAAGACTATGGGCGATCTGAAGGCTTTGGTCAGCGACACGCTGTTTATGTTCCGTGAGGCGCACAAAAATATCCATTTCATCAGCCGCCAGGATGAGGACATCCCTTTTTTTCCATTCGACAGCGAGCAGATCCGCCGTTGCCTGATTAACCTTTTAGACAATGCCGTTGCGGTTTTGCCGGGTGGCGGTACAATTTCCGTGGAGCTGACCTGGGACAAGGAAAACGACACGGCGCTCCTGAAGGTGGCCGATGATGGTCCCGGTGTTTCCAGGGAAGACAAGCAGAAGCTTTTTGAACCCCATTTTTCCACGAAAAAATCCGGCACCGGCCTCGGCTTGGCGATCGTTTCGACGATCATGGCTGACCATGGTGGCAGCGCCAGGGTGGAAGACAACAGCCCGCAAGGGACGGTGTTCATTCTCGACTTGCCGCTGCATCCCACCGGCGAAGCGCCAGGCGAATAGGGGTGGATATGGGCAAACGCATACTGATCATCGACGATGAGGCAAGCATCCGCGACACCTTGGCCGGCGTGCTCGAAGACGAGGGCCTGACCGCCATCACCGCCGCTTCCGCCGAGGAGGGCCTGACGATTCTTGTGGAACAGAAAATCGACCTGGTGCTTTTGGACATCTGGCTCGGCGATGGTATCGACGGTCTGACCGCTTTGGATGAAATCCACGCCCGTTGGTCGTTGCCGGTGATTATGATTTCCGGCCACGGCACTATCGAAACAGCGGTGCAGGCGACGAGAAAAGGAGCGTTTGATTTCATCGAAAAACCGCTGTCCTACGACAAACTGATCCTTTCCATCACCAACGGTCTGCGCTTCTCGCAACTGGAGCAGGAAAACCGCCTGCTGCGCGAAACCGTGCCGCCGCCGGTCGAATTGGCCGGCGACAGCGAAGCGATCAGGCGGGTCAAGGATGAAATTGCCAGGGTGGCGCCAACCAATGCCTGGGTGCTGATTTTGGGCGAACACGGCACCGGCAAGGAACTGGTGGCGCAAAATATCCACCGCCTGTCCCAGACCAGCCATCTGCCTCTCGTCGATGTCAACTGCGCCGCCATCCCCGATGAACTGATCGAATCCGAGTTGTTCGGTCACGAAAAAGGCTCGTTCACGGGCGCCGCCACCAGCCGTCAGGGCCGCTTCGACCAGGCTGACGGCGGCATCCTCTTTCTCGATGAAATCGGCGACATGAGCCTGAAGGCGCAGGCGAAGATCCTGCGCGTTTTGCAGGAGCAGAAATTTGAGCGGGTCGGCGGCGGCAAGACGATCAAAGTCAATGTCCGGGTCCTGGCCGCCACCAACAAAAATCTGGAGGAGGAAATCGAACGCGGCAATTTCCGCGCCGATCTCTTGCACCGCTTAAGTGTCGTGCCGATCCGCGTGCCGCCGTTACGCCAGCGGCGGCAGGACATCCCGGCTCTGGTCAGTTCCCTGTCGGTGAATCTGATCCGGCGCGGCGTCAAGGCGCCCACCTTCAGTGACGGCGCGCTCGCGGTTCTGGCCGGTCACGACTGGCCGGGCAATGTCCGCGAACTGCGCAATTTCATCGAGCGCATGGCCATCATGGCGCCGGTCGCTGTCGTCGATGCGGCGACGGTGCGGCGCTTTCTTGAATCATCTACAAGTCAGGTTCAGGACGAAAATGGCGCCGCCGCCGCTCTTTTTGCGCTCGGTTACAAAGAGGCAAAAACAGCCTTCGAGAAAGAATATCTACGACGCCAACTTGTGGAAAACGATGGTAACATCACGGCGGTGGCAAAAAACATCGGCGTTGACCGCAGCCACCTCTCGAAAAAATTGAAGGAATTTGGCCTGTCCGGCAAAGATGAAAATGGCGATGAATAAAACGTCGTCACGGTTTTTTGTAATTTTCCACCACCAAAAGGAGCCGCCATGGTTTTCCCCGAATACCGTCCCCGCCGCCTGCGCAAAAACGCCGCCTTCCGCTCGCTGATCCGCGAAACCCGGCTCGATGCCGGGCAGTTCATTTATCCATTGATTGTCATGCCGGGTAAAGGCAAGCGCGCGGAAATCGCCTCGATGCCAGGTGTATTCCGACTTTCCGTTGATCAATTGGCGAAAGAAGCCAAGGATTGCCTGGCCTTGGGCGTCAACCATCTGCTGCTCTTTGGCCTACCGGAGAAAAAGGACGCCATGGGCAGCGGCGCCCACGCCAAAGACGGCATCGTCCAGCGGGCCATCCGCGAGCTGAAAAACGCGGTTCCGGAAATGATGATCGTAACCGATGTCTGCCTGTGCGAATACACCGACCACGGCCATTGCGGCTGCATTATCGAAGGCCAGGTCGATAACGATGCCAGTTTGGAGATCCTGGCCAAGACGGCGTTGTCGCACGCCGAGGCTGGGGCCGATATGGTTGCGCCCGCCGATATGATGGATGGCCGCGTCGGCGAAATCCGCGCCGCGCTTGACGAAAATAATTTTGACCAAGTGCCGATTATGTCCTATGCGGTGAAATACGCCTCGGCCTTTTACGGCCCGTTCCGTGATGCCGTTGATTCCGCGCCGCAATTCGGCGACCGCACTTCCTACCAAATGGATCCGGCTAACGCCCGCGAAGCGCTGCGTGAGGCGACGCTCGATGTCGATGAGGGCGCCGACATCCTGATGGTCAAACCGGCCATGGCCTATCTCGATATTGTCAAAATGCTGAAGGATGAATTCGACCTGCCGATCGCCGCCTATCACGTCAGCGGCGAATACGCCATGATCAAGGCGGCGGCGGCCAGAGGCTGGATCGACGAAGAGCGCGTCATGGCCGAAAGCCTGCTCGCCATTAAACGCGCCGGCGCCGACATCATCATCACCTACTATGCCAAAGACATGGCGAGGAAGTTGCGCGGCTGAAGAGGCCGGCAACGGGGCGCGATTGAGCGCATTTCATCTCGACGAGCGGCGGCAAAAGCGCGGCAACAAACGAGCCGCCCCTACTGATCGCTCATTTTCCCACGCCCCACCACGTCCACAGCAGTTGATAGGGATCATAAAACAGGGGCAGCTTTTCCGGCTGGCCGAAGATGTTGCGGTAGCCGATGCGGTGGTTGTCGATGTACCAATTCGGCACCAGATAATAGCCGTACCACAAGGCGCGGTCGAGGGCGTGGCAGGCGGCGGTCAGCTCTTCCTGGGTGCCGGCGTAGATGACTTTATCAATCAGGGCGTCGATGGCTTTGTCGTGGATGCCGGCGTAGTTGTCGGAGCCGGGTTGACTGGCGGCGGCGGATGACCAGAAATTACGCTGCTCGTTGCCCGGCGACTGCGACTGGCCGTAGACCTCGACGATCATATCGAAGTCGAAATTGCGGATGCGTTCGGTGTAGACCGCCGGGTCGATGGTGCGGTAGCTCACCTTCATGCCCAATTTGGCCAGATTTTCGACATAGGCGGCCATCACCCGCTCAAAGGCCGGATTGCTCAGCAGAATCTCGAACTGAAACGGCTCGCCGGCGGCGTTTTTCAACACGCCGTCTTGCACCTGCCAACCGGCTTCCGCGAGCAGAGCCTTGGCCTGCCGCAGATTTTGCCGCAGCGCCTGGGCGTCGCCGGCCACCGGCGCCTGTAACGGCGTTGTGAAGACTTCTGGCGGTAACAACGGACGTAACTCTTCAAGATAGCGCAATTCCAGGCCCTGCGGCAAGCCGGTGGCGGCCAGCGGCGAGTTGCTGAAAAACGACTCGCTGCGACGGTACTGGCCGAAATACAGGGTTTTGTTGGTCCATTCAAAATCCAAGGCCAACCCCATAGCTTGCCGGGTTCTGCCGTCGGCAAAGATTTTCCGGCGCGTGTTCATGACAAATCCCTGCATCCCGGCATTGTTGCGATGGGGAAACTGTTTTTTAATCAATTTGCCGCTGGCGAAACCGCCGCCTTCCATATCCCGCGCCCACTGTTTGGCAATATTGACTGGCAGAAAATCGAATTCCCCAGCTTTGAAGGCTTCCAATATCACCACCGGATCTTTGAAATACTTGACCGTTACCGTATCAAAATTGTACATGCCGCGCCGGGTTGGGTGATCTTTCGCCCAGTATTGCGGATTGCGCCGGTAGGAAATCAATTTGCCGGGATTGACCGTGGCGACGACATAGGGGCCGGAGCCAACGGGAATCTGCATTCCGGTCATACCGTTTTTGCTTTGATAGTCTTTTTTCGAGAAAATCGGCAGTTGCCCGGCAATCATATGCAGCTCACGGTTGACCCGTTTGAAGACAAAACGCACTGTGCCGGGGGCGATGATCTCGGCGTGATCGATATCCTGATAATACTGGGGAAAAAATGGATGTACCGCGCCGCTCTTCATGGTTTCGAGCGAGAAGACGACATCCGCCGCCGTCACCGGCTGACCGTCGGAAAAACGGGCGGCAGGATCGAGAGTGAAGGTGACGGACAATTTATCGGCGGCAAGTGCCATATCTTTGGCCAGCAGGCCATATGCGGCGAACGGCTCGTCGAGACTGGGCACGGCCAGGGTCTCGAACACCAATTCGCCCAAACCGAAAGGAGGAGTTCCCTTCATGGTATAAGGATTCATCTTGTCAAACGCCCCCATCGCCGATAAAGCCACGGCCTTACCCTTTGGCGCCTCCGGGTTGACATAAGAAAAGGCAGTGAATCCGGGAGGATATTTCAGCTTGCCGTCAATCGACATGCCGTGGGCGGCAAAAGCATCACCAGCGGCGGCCAGCGTCATGAGCAAAGCGAACAACAAGGAGAAGAGTGGTGACAAAACGGACATTTTTTGCATGGAATGTCTTGATGATTGGGGAAGAGGGAAAAAAGAAAAGAGCGAAGCGCCAACAGTCTACCCAGGAAACCGCCAGGCCACAAGCCACAGTTGGCTGGCGCCGGAGGGTTGCGCCAGGACGCTCGCGCCGAGGCGCTTGACTTCGCCGGGGCCAGTGTTTAGCATTACCCGGTTTATTTTTTCCGCAAAGCGGGCCGCTGTTTTTGTCAGCCGATATTGTAGTTTTGCGGAAAATCCCGACGCCAACGTCCTGACACCCAGCGTATTTCCAAGGAGACCCTGTGGAGTATAACGATTCACTCAGTATCAGCATGGACGATTTCAACGGCGGCGAAGAAGTTGACATCCCGGAAATGCTGCCGATGATGGCGGTACGGGATGTGGTCGTCTTCAACTATATGATCATCCCGCTGTTTGTCGGGCGCCCCAACTCGATCGAGGCGGTCAACGAGGCCCTGGCCACCAACAAGCTACTGATGCTGGTTAGCCAGAAGGACGCGACACGAGACGACCCGAAGGCCGAAGACCTGTACGATGTCGGCATGGTCTGCATGGTCATGCGCACTCTGAAGCTGCCCGATGGCCGCCTCAAGGTGCTGGTGCAGGCGATGAGCAAGGCGAAAATCACCGAATATGCGCAGCACGAGCCGTATTTTCAGGTGCGGATCAAACCTCTCGAAGACGGCGAAACCGGCGACATCACCATCGAGGTCGAAGCGCTCATGCGCACCATCCGCGAGCAGACCGAGAAGATCATGGCGCTGCGCGGCATCCTTTCCGCCGATCTGATGATGATCATCAACAACATCGACGAACCGGCACGGCTGGCTGATCTGGTTGGCTCAAATCTGCGGCTGAAGGTAGCGGAATCACAGGCTATTTTGGAAGAAACCGATCCTGTGAAACGGCTTAGGCTGGTCAACCAGCTTCTGTCGAAAGAGCTGGAGGTCTCGACGGTGCAGGCCAAGATCCAGAACGATGCCAGGGAGGAAATGAGCAAATCGCAGCGCGAATACTATCTGCGCGAGCAACTGCACGCCCTGCAAAAGGAGCTTGGCGACGCCGACGATGGCCAGGAACTCGATGAACTGGAAGCCCGCATCAAACGTGCGAAGATGCCGAAAGAGGTGAAAAAGGAGGCGAGGAAACAGCTCGATCGCCTGGATATGATGCACCCCGATTCCTCCGAGGCGACCATCGTCCGCACCTATATCGACTGGCTGCTCGATGTGCCATGGCTGAAAGGCAGCAAAGACAAGCTCGATCTGATTGAAGCAAAAAAAGTTTTGGACGAGGATCACCATGGTCTTGACAAGGTGAAGGAGCGCATCCTCGAATACCTGGCCGTGCGCAAACTGAACGAATCGACCAAAGGGCCAATCCTGTGTTTCGTCGGGCCGCCGGGTGTCGGCAAGACCTCGCTCGGACGATCCATCGCGCGAGCCATGGGCCGGAAATTCCACCGTTTTTCCCTCGGCGGTATGCGTGACGAGGCCGAGATCCGCGGCCATCGCCGCACCTACATCGGCGCCATGCCGGGACGTATCGTCCAGGGCCTGAAAACGGTCGGCGTCAATAACCCGGTGTTCATGCTCGACGAAATCGACAAGATCGGCGCCGACTACCACGGCGACCCGTCGTCGGCGCTCTTGGAGGTGCTCGACCCGGAGCAGAACACCGAGTTTTCCGACCACTATCTGAACCTGCCGCTCGATCTGTCGAAGGTGATGTTCATCACTACCGCCAACATGACCGACGGTATCCCCTCGCCTTTGCTCGACCGTATGGAGGTTATCCGGCTATCCGGCTATACTCTCGAAGAAAAATCGGTGATTGCCAGACAGTATCTGTTACCGAGGCAAATCGAGCGCAACGGTCTGAAGGAACACCATCTGACGCTCGGCGACGACACCTTGCGCCATATCGTCAGTCACTACACCCACGAGTCGGGCGTGCGCAATCTCGAGCGGGAAATCGGCAAGGTCTGCCGCAAGGTGGCGCGCAAGGTGGCCGAGGGCGGCAGCGGACCATATACCGTCAGCCTGGAAAACATCGAAACCTACCTCGGCCCGCCGAAAAACATCCCGGAAGCGGAAAACAAGCGCCTCGACGAACCGGGGCTGGTCACCGGCTTGGCCTGGACCGAAGCCGGTGGCGAGCTTTTGCAGATCGAAGTCAACCTAATGCCCGGCAAGGGACGGCTTACCCTGACTGGCCAGTTGGGTGAGGTGATGAAGGAATCGGCGCAGGCGGCCCTCACCTACTGCCGCAGCCGTTCCGCCGATCTGGGAGTGGCCGAGGATTACTTCGACAAACGCGATATACACGTCCATGTGCCAGCCGGGGCGATTCCCAAAGATGGGCCGTCGGCGGGTATCACCATCGCCACCGCCATGTATTCGGCGATTACCGGCAAGAAGGTGGCGGCGACTGTGGCCATGACCGGCGAGGTGACGCTGCGGGGCCGGGTGCTGCCAATTGGCGGCTTGAAAGAAAAGGCGCTGGCCGCCCTGCGCGCCGGTCTCCGCCACATCATTATCCCGGCTTTGAATGAAAAGGATCTGGTCGAAATTCCGGAAGATCTACGCCAGCAGATGACCTTTCACGCCGTTGAGAGCATGGATCAGGTCATCGCCCTGGCCTTGAACGACGAGATCGACGGCTCTCCGGACGGCCAGACAAAAGCGTCCTGATGGCGGTGGCGGACGAACCAGGTGTTCGCCGGGCTGGCTGGCGCCGGGCGCGTTATCCGCTGGCCGTGCTGTCGCTGTTGTCGCTGCTGGTTGTGGTGTGGGGCGGTGGGTATTTGCTGACCCCGGCGCCCTTGCCAGCCGGCAAGACCGCCACCGTAATTATCCCCAAAGGCAGTTCCCTGAAACAGATCACCACCCTGCTCGCTGACGCCTCACTCATTGGTCATGGCATCGGCGAGCGGTTTTCCTTCCTGATCCTGGCAAAATTGTCGCGGCGCGCCCACCACCTGCCCGCCGGGGAATTCTCCCTGCCAGGCGGCCAGCGCCCCCTGGCCTTACTCAACGCTTTGGCCACCGCCAAACCGCTCTTCCACACCGTTACCCTGCCAGAGGGGCTGACGGCGGCGGAAATGGCCGGCATCCTGGCACGGGACGGCTGGTGCGACCAGGCTGAATATCTGCGCTTGACGACCGACGCCGCCTTCATCGGCAAACTCGGTTTTGCCGGATCGCCGAGCCTCGAAGGCTATCTCTATCCGGATACTTATCATCTCAGCAAAATCACTGGCGCCGAAGGCCTCATCGCCATGCAGACCCGGCGTTTCCAGGAAGTCTGGAAAGCGCTGGGTGGCGATGGGCTTGATGCCGAAGCGCGGCGGCGGACGGTGACCCTGGCCTCGCTGGTGGAAAAGGAAACGGCGCTACCTGCCGAACGGCCCCTCGTCGCCGGTGTCTTCGCCAACCGTTTGCGCCTGGGCATGCCCTTGCAGTCCGACCCGACCGTACTCTATGGCGTCTCCGCCGCGCCCCGCCCAATCACGCGAGCCGACCTGGAGCGGTCAACTCCTTACAATACCTATGTCATCGCTGGCCTGCCGGCTGGCCCGATCGCCAATCCGGGCAAGGCGGCGCTGGCGGCGGCACTCAATCCGGCGAAGACCGATTACCTCTACTTCGTCGCCAAGAACGACGGCAGCCACCAGTTTTCCACCACCCTGGAAGAACACAACGCCGCCGTGCGTCAGTATCAGCGGCGCAGCAAATAAGGAAAGCGCCCGCAAGGGCCGGGAGAGGATCAAATTGAGGTAGAAACGGAATTAGAAGCAAAGTATTGGCGATTCATAGCGGGCGATTATCGTATCGCTGGTCAACAGCGTTATACCCTCAAGCCTAGCCTGGGCAATCAAAATGCGGTCAAAGGGGTCTTTATGTATCGGTGGCAAGTCTTTTAGAGCGATGGCATGAACGCCGCTGACGGGAATTTCACGATAATCATTATCCAGCAAACCTTGCCGCAGGATATAAGGATCAACCTGAAAGTCCGCCCGGTTCAGGCTGAACTTGATGGCGACCTCCCACAGGCTGGCGGCGCTGAAAAACAAATCATTACCCATATCGGCAATCAGCGTCTGTGCCCGCAGGGGAAGTTGTTTCGGGTTGTTGGCCGCCCAAATCAGCATTTGGGTGTCAAGCAGATAGTTCGAGAGTTTTCACCTAAACAGAGATAGAGCGACTGCTTGATATTGTGAGAAGATATCTGGGGATGTAAGAGCATTCCAGAGTTTGATAGATAAATCGACCATTTCAGATTTTTTTGAGACGACTTTTG
>Ga0209629_10000075_pt1 | contig 43503 bp, 39 predicted proteins | sample TergutCu122P5_FD_187286 | JGI IMG/M metagenome (GOLD analysis project Ga0209629, IMG submission 187286) | Cubitermes ugandensis P5 segment gut microbial communities from Kakamega Forest, Kenya - Cu122 P5 (SPAdes) (version 2) | ecosystem: Host-associated > Arthropoda: Insects > Digestive system...
GTGGCCGACCAGGTAGAGGTCGCCGATGGCGTCGAGAATCTTGTGTTTGACGAATTCGTCGCCGTAGCGCAGGCCGTCCTGGTTGAGGACGCGGAATTCGTCGAGAACGATGGCGTTTTCCAGGCCACCGCCGAGCGCCAGACCGTTTTCGCGCAGGGTCTCGACTTCCTGCATGAAGCCGAAGGTGCGGGCGCGGGCGACTTCGCGGGTGTAGGACTGTTCGGCGAAGTCGATTTCGGCGCGCTGGGCCGACTTGTCGATGGCCGGATGATTGAAGACGATGGAGAAGGCCAGCCGGTAGCCGTCATAGGGCGTGAAACGCGCCCACTTGTCGCCATCGCGGACTTCGACGGGGCGGGTGACGCGGATGAATTTCTTGGCGGCGTTCTGCTCCTCGATGCCGGCGGACTGGATCAGGAACACGAAAGGCGCGGCCGAGCCATCGAGGATGGGCACTTCCGGCGCATCGAGGTCGACCCAGGCGTTGTCGATGCCAAGCCCGGCGAAGGCGGACATCAGGTGCTCGATGGTGCCGATCTTGACGCCGTCTTTTTCGAGGCAGGAGCACATGCGCGTGTCGCCGACCAGGAAGGCGGCGGCGGGAATGTCGACCGGTTGCGGCAGATCGGTGCGGCGAAAGGCGATGCCGGTATTCGGGGCGGCCGGGCGCAGGGCCATGTTGACCTTGACGCCGCCGTGCAGGCCAACGCCGGAGGCGCGGATCACGGTTTTCAACGTGCGTTGCTTGAGCATGTCAAGTATTTGAATCGGTTGGGGAAACGCAGCATTGTACCACAATGCCGCGCTGCCCTTTTTCAGAGAATGCCAGCCACCATCAATCCGCCTGTTTACGCAGGAAGGCCGGGATGTCGTAGCGATCGACGCCGCTGTTGGCCAGCGCCTCGACGGTGACGTTGCGTGGCTTGCGGATGACGGCTGGCACGTCGGCGAGGTGGCCATAGTCGATGGCCGCGCCGCCGCCGAAAGCAGCGACGGCATCATGGGTGCCGGTCGCCTGCGCCGCCGGCGCGCTGATGACCTCGAAAGCCTGCCGTTTGGCGGCGGCCTGGCCGAGGCCGGTGGCAACCACGGTGACGCGCAGGGCGTCGCCCATCAACTCGTCGTAGACGGCGCCGAAGATGATGTGGGCGTCGTCGGCGGCGAAGGTCTTGACGGTGTTCATCACCTCGTTGACTTCCTTCATCTTCAGGTTGCCCTTGGCGGCGGTGATATTGACCAGCACGCCGCGCGCGCCGGAGAGATTGACGCCTTCGAGCAGCGGCGAGGCGACGGCCTGCTCGGCGGCGATGCGGGCGCGGTCGATGCCGGAGGCGACGGCCGAACCCATCATGGCGCGTCCCATTTCGCCCATCACCGTGCGCACGTCCTCGAAGTCGACGTTGACCAGACCGGGGTAGGTGATGATTTCGGCGATGCCGCCGACCGCGTTCTTCAGCACGTCGTCGGCGGCCTTGAAGCAGTCGTCGACGTCGGCGTCGTCGCCCATGACCTCCATCAGCTTGTCGTTGAGGATGACGATCAGCGAATCGACGTGCTTGGCAAATTCGACGATGCCGGCCTCGGCGGCTTTCATGCGCTTGCCGCCTTCAAACGAGAACGGCTTGGTGACGACGCCGACGGTCAGAATGCCCATTTCACGGGCGATTTCGGCCACCACCGGGGCAGCGCCGGTGCCGGTGCCGCCGCCCATGCCGGCGGTGATGAAGGCCATGTGCGCGCCTTCGAGGCAGGCGCGGATATGGTCGCGGTGCGCCTGCGCGGCTTCCTGGCCTTTTTCCGGCTTGGCCCCGGCGCCCAGACCGCTTTTGCCGAGCGCCAGCTTGGTCGACGCGGCATTGCGCGACAACGCCTGGGCATCGGTATTGGCGGCGATGAATTCAACGCCGTTGACCCCTTCGCGGATCATGTGCTCGATGGCGTTGCCGCCGGCGCCGCCGACGCCGAACACCTTGATGATGGTGCCCGCTTCTTCTTTTTCAATAATTTCAAACATGACTACCTCCTCTGAAAAAATGGTTCAAATGCGCATCAAAAATTTTTCGCCAGCCACGACTTCACGTTTTGAAAAACGTCGCTGAGGCCCTGCTTTTCCTGGATTTTCTGGCCGCGCTTGCGCTGCGCCTGGGCTTCGAGCAAGAGGCCGCAGGCGGTGGAAAAACGCGGGCTTTGCACCACGTCGGCCAGGCTGCCGGTGTATTTCGGGTTGCCCAGACGCACCGGCATGTGAAAAATCTCCTCGCCCAGTTCGACCATGCCCGGCATCACGCTGGCGCCGCCGGTCAGCACGATGCCGGAGGAGAGCACCTCCTCGAAACCGGCGCGGCGCAGCTCGTTCTGGATCAGTTCAAAGAGTTCCTCGACGCGCGGCTGAATCACGTCGGCCAGCGCCTTTTTCGACAGCTTGCGGCTCGGCCGGTCGTCGACGCCGGCCACGTCGATGTCGGCCGCGACATCGGCCAGTTGCGACAGGGCGCAGCCATACTTGCACTTGATGTCCTCGGCCTCGCGCGTCGGCGTGCGCAGAGCCATGGCGATGTCGTTGGTGACCTGGTCGCCGGCAATTGGAATGACCGAGGTATGGCGGATCGCCCCCTGCGTCCACACGGCGAGGTCGGTGGTGCCGCCGCCGATGTCGACCAGGCAGACGCCGAGATCCTTCTCATCCTCGGAGAGCACGGCGTAACTGGAAGCCAGCGGCTGCAACACCAGATCATTGACCTCCAGGCCGCAGCGGCGTACGCACTTGACGATGTTCTGGGCCGCCGAGATGGCCCCGGTGACGATGTGCGTCTTGACTTCCAGACGCATGCCGCTCATGCCGATGGGTTCGCGGATGCCGTCCTGGCCGTCGATGACGAATTCCTGGGTGAGGATGTGCAAAATCTCCTGATCGGCCGGAATCGGCATCGCCTTGGCCGTCTCGATGACGCGCTCGATGTCGGCCTGGGTCACTTCCTTGTCCTTGATCGCCACCATGCCATTGGAATTGAAGCTCCTGATGTGGCTGCCGGCGATGCCGGTATAGACGTCGCGCACCTTGCAGTCGGCCATCAGTTCGACCTCCTGAATGACCCGGCTGATGGTGTGCACGGTCTCCTCGATGTTGACCACGACGCCCTTCTTCAGCCCGCGCGAATCCTGCGACCCCATGCCGATGACGTTGAGCTTGCCCTCGGCGTCGATCTCGGCGACCAGCGCGACGATTTTCGACGTGCCGATGTCGAGTCCGACGATCATGTCCTTGTTATCCCTGCTCATGGTTTTGTTCCCTTCCCCGCGCCCGCCAGACGCATGGCGAAACCGTTCGGATACCGTAAATCAATCATTTCTGGACGCCTCGCCAAGGGGCCGACGACCTGCGGCCAGACCTCGATGAAACGCTGCAAACGCGCGCTCACCGACGCTTTCGGCTGTTCGCGGCCCATTCTCAACGTCAGGCCGCTGGCCAGCTTCAACTGCCAGGCCAGGCGCGGCGTCAGCAACACCTGCGCCGGCTGCTCGCCGACCGCCGCGAACCGGGCGGACAGTTCGCCATGGAAGGCCAGCACTTCCGACGCCGTGCCCGGCGGCCCGTAGAGCAACGGCAAGGCCGCCAGCCGTTCCGGGGCGGCCACAGCGGCGAACACCTCGCCGTAGCGATTGACCAGTTCGTTCTTGCCCTCGCCCCAGCGCGCCACGGCCTGCTGTTCCTCGATCCGCACTTCCAGACCGGCCGGCCAGACTCGCCGCACCTGCGCCTGGCGCACCCAGGGCAGGCGCTCCAGCGCACCGCGCGCGGCTTCCAGATTGATGCTGAAGAAATTGCCCTTGAGCGCCGGCCGCAGCACCTGCTCGACTTCCTCGCGCCGGGTATTGACCAGCGGCTCGGCGAAATCCACCCGTTTCACCGGCCAGGCCGGCACGCGCGCCACCCAGACGAGCGCCGCCGCCAGCACGGCCGCGACCGCCGCCAGCAACAGCAGGTCGGCCAGCGCGTTGAGCAAGTGGGGCTTGTTCCACATTCATCGTCTCAATGGTTCGCGGCCAGTTCGAGGACGCGGCGCACCAGGGCCGGATAGTCCAGACCGGCAACGCGGGCGGCCATCGGCACCAGGGAGTGATCGGTCATACCCGGCGCGGTATTCACTTCCAGGAAAAAGTGGCGACCGGCCTCGTCCAGCAGAAAATCGACCCGGCCCCAGCCGCGCCCGCCGATCAGGCGGAAGGCTTCCAGCGCCTGCTGACGGATCTCCTCCTCGCGCGCCGCTGGCAAGCCGCAGGGGCAGAGGTAGCGCGTGTCGTCGCGGTGATATTTGGCCTCGTAGTCGTACCACTCGGTCGCCGGCTCGATCTTGATGATCGGCAGGGCCTCGTCGCCGACGATGCCGACCGTGTATTCGCCGCCCAGAATGCCCTCTTCGGCCAGCACCAGCGCATCGTACTTCGCCGCATCGGCATAAGCCGCAGCCAGCGTGCCGGGAACCTTGACCTTGCTGATGCCGATCGACGACCCCTCATGCACCGGCTTGACGAACAGCGGCAGCCCGAGCGAGCGCTCGACGGCGGCGAAATCGGCAGCGGCATCGAGCAGCACGTGGTCGGGCACCGGCAGGCCGGCGGCCCGCCACAGCAGCTTGGTGCGGAATTTGTCCATGCCCAGCGCCGAGGCCATGACGCCGGAGCCGGTGTAGGGAATGCCCATCAGTTCGAGCGCGCCCTGGATCGTGCCATCCTCGCCGTGGCGGCCATGCAGCGCGATGAAGGCGCGGTCGTAACCCTTGAGCGCGGCCAGCGGCTGCGTCGCCGGATCGAAAGGATGGGCGTCGATGCCCTGGCCTTGCAGCGCAGCCAGCACCCGCGCCCCGCTGACCAGGGAAACCTCGCGCTCGGCGGAAGTACCGCCGAACAGCACCGCGACTTTGCCGAAGGGGGTCATTTAATTTTTGCTTCCCGTGTTTTGCCACGCGCCAATCGCCTTCGCATTGGCCGCGCTCACCGCCGGTTTGCCGGTGCTTTTTTCCAGTTGCAACCGCGCCGCTCTGGCGGTCTTTGCGCCTTCCACGGCAACGGTGGCGGCCTCGCTCAAACCTTGCGGATTGCGCACCAGCGAAATATCGGCCGCGGCGACTTCGGCCAGCATGTTCAGTACCAATTCGGTATTGGTCATGTTGTGAGTCGCTCCGTGCTGAAGCACGGAGTCTCCTCGCCACGAATTTGGGGGCGTCTCCGACGCCCAAATTATGCTTAGCTCACTTAACCCCGGCCTGAAGGCCGGGGTTGCGTTTGCGCCGTGGTCGCGCAGGCTTTCTTTTTTCAGCCCCTTGTGCTGCTTGTACTCGCGCGTGGTCATGCCGCTCCAGGTCTTGCTCATCAGGTCGGTGAGCGTGGCGTATTCCTGCCCTGGCTGAACGCCGGATTTATCCCACTCGTCGGTCAGCGCCTTCCTCACTTCGATGGCTTTGATGCGCTGGTTGATCCAGTTTTCGCTGCACCCCAGGCGGCGATAGCTCTGAATCGCGCGCTCAATCGAAAGCTCCGGGTCGACGGTTTCGTCGATGCGCTCGCTGCCCACCTTGGCCAGCCACAGTTTGAAGGGTTCGGCCTTTTTGCTGGGGATGGACTGGATGAGACGCAGGATTTGCCCGGTGTCGGCGACATCGGTTTTGTAGAACTTGCCATCGGCGGCTTTCATCTTCAGTTGGTTAGTATCGCTAACCAACTGACTGCCTTCGGCAAACAGCTTGTTTTTCAACCACTTCCAGTAGTTTCTGACCTTCTGGTAATCCGGCTGATCGGTCAATATGGCAATGATGTCCAAAACGGAAAACCACCATTTTTCCTTGTCCGCATCCCACTCGGCGCGCACCTCATGGGACTCGAACAATTTGACCTTGCGCTCTTTGCCCTGGCGCGATTGATTTTTCTCGCTCATGCTCGCTCCACCAGTTTGCCCGGTACGCCGCCGATCGAGCCGGCGCCCATGCACAGCGCCACGTCGCCGTCGCGGGCGACTTCCATGATGGTTTGCGCCATGTCTGCGATGTCCTCGACGAACACCGGCTCGACCTTGCCGGCGACGCGCAGCGCGCGGGCCAGCGAGCGGCCGTCGGCGGCGACGATGGGCGCTTCGCCGGCGGCATAGACTTCGGCCAGGCACAGCGCGTCCACCGTGCTCAAGACCTTGACGAAATCCTCGAAACAGTCGCGGGTGCGCGTGTAGCGGTGCGGCTGAAAGGCCAGCAGCAGGCGGCGGCCGGGGAAGGCGTCGCGGGCGGCGACCAGCGTCGCGGCCATTTCCACCGGATGGTGGCCGTAATCGTCGACCAGCGTGAAATGGCCGCCCGCCGGCAACGCCACCTCGCCGTAACGCTGAAAACGCCGGCCGACGCCCTTGAATTCGGCCAGGGCCTTGACGATGGCGGCGTCCTTGATCTGCACCTCGGTGGCCACGGCAATCGCCGCCAGGGCGTTGAGCACGTTGTGCACGCCCGGCGTGTTGAGGGTGATCGGCAGGCGGCTGGTGGCGCCATTCACGCGCACGCAGTCGAAGCGCATCCGGGGGCCGTCGGCGACGATGTTCTCGGCGTAGAAGTTGCAATCCGGCGTCAGGCCGTAGGTGACGATCTGCTTGCTGACCTGCGGCATGATGGCGCGCACGTTCGGGTCGTCGGCGCAAAGCACGGCGACGCCGTAGAAGGGCAGGCGATTGAGAAAATCGACGAAGGCACCTTTCAGGCGCTCGAAATCGTGGCCGTAGGTTTCCATGTGGTCAGCGTCGATGTTGGTGACCACCGAAATGACCGGCGACAGGAACAGGAAAGAGGCGTCGGACTCATCGGCCTCGGCCACCAGAAAATCGCCGCTGCCGAGCCGGGCGTTGGCCCCGGCGGCGTTCAGCCGGCCGCCGATGACGAAGGTCGGATCGACGCCGCCTTCGGCCAGAATGCTGGTCACCAGACTGGTGGTGGTGGTCTTGCCGTGCGTGCCGGCGATGGCGATGCCGCGCTTCAGGCGCATCAGTTCGGCCAGCATCTGGGCGCGCGGCACGACCGGAATCTTCCGCTCGCGGGCGGCGACTACTTCCGGGTTGTCGGCCTTGACCGCCGTCGACACCACCACGGCGTCGGCCCCGTCGATATGGCTGGCGGCGTGGCCGATGCTCACCCGCACGCCTTCGTTTTCCAGGCGGCGCGTCGTCGCGCTGGCGGCGAGGTCGGAGCCGCTGACGGTGTAATCGAGGTGCGCCAGCACCTCGGCGATGCCGCTCATGCCCGAACCGCCGACGCCGACGAAATGGATGTGTTTGACCTTGTGTTTCATGCCCGCTTTCTGTTCATGTTCATTTCGCCGCCTCGGCGCAGACGCCCGCCAGATCCGCCGCCGCTTCGGGCCGGGCCAGGCTGCGCGCCTTCTCGGCCATTTCCAGCAATTGGCCACGGCTGTAATTGCGGATCAGGGCGATGCTCTGTGCGCTCAATTCGTTTTGCGGCAGCAGGAAAGCGCCGCCGACATTGACCAGAAAACGGGCGTTGGCGGTCTGGTGGTCGTCCACCGCATACGGATAAGGCACCAGAATGCTGGCCACGCCGGCCGCCGCCAGTTCGGCGACGGTCAGCGCGCCGGCGCGGCAGATGACCAGATCGGCCCAACCGTAAGCGCCGGCCATGTCCTCGATGAAGGGCACGCAATGAGCCTGCACGCCAACCGCCGCGTAATTGGCCTTCAATTCGTCGATCTGCTTCTCGCCGGCCTGGTGCACGATTTCCGGCTGTTCGTCCGCTGCCAGTTGGGCCATGGCCCGTGGCACCACCTCGTTCAAGGCGCGGGCGCCGAGGCTGCCGCCGAGAACCAGCAGGCGCAGGGCGCCCTGGCGTCCGGCGAAACGCTCGGCCGGCGGCGGCAGGGCGGCGATTTCGTCGCGTACCGGATTGCCCAGCCACACCCCCTTGCGCAACACGCCGGGAAAACCCGTGACGATGCGCCGGGCAACCCAGGCCAGCGCCCGGTTGGCCAAGCCGACGATGGAATTCTGCTCATGCAATACCAGTGGAGTCCCTGTTAGCGCTGCCATCATGCCTCCCGGAAAAGTGATGTAACCCCCCATGCCCAGCACCACGTCAGGCCGTACCTGGCGCAGCGCCTTGAGCGCCTGGCGGAAACCGCGCAGCAGGTTGACCGGCAGCGATAATTTCCGCTTCAGCCCCTTGCCGCGCAGCGCCGCGAAATGCACCCAGACCATCTCGAAACCCTGCGCCGGAACCAGTCGCGCCTCCATGCCGTCTGGATTGCCGAGCCAGACCACCCGCCAGCCGGCGTCGCGCATTTTTTTGCCGACCGCCAAGGCGGGAAAAATGTGGCCGCCCGTGCCGCCGGCCATAACCAGAATGGTCTTGCTCATGAACGGCCTCCGGCTTGCAGCGGCCTGTTTTGTCTCCGACCGGGCTGCGCCCTTAACTTGCTGCGCAAGTTAGCCTTCGACGAAATCGCCAATTGATGAATACGCGCCTTGGCTTTCACAACTTGCCTCCGCGCATCAATTGGCGATTTTCCCAATCCACCCGCAGCAGAATGGCCAGCGCCGCGCAGTTGGCGAGGATGCCGGAGCCGCCGAAGCTCATCAGCGGCAGGGTCAGGCCCTTGGTCGGCAAGAGGCCCATGTTGACGCCCATGTTGATGAAGGACTGGACGCCCAGCCAGATGCCGATGCCCATCGCCACCAGCGCTGGGTAGAGGCGGTCGAGTTGCACGCATTGGCGGCCGATGGCGAAGGCGCGCTGGACGAGCACCGCGAACAGGGCGACCACCGCCAGCACGCCGGCGAAGCCGAGTTCCTCGGCGATCACCGCGAGCAGGAAGTCGGTATGCGCTTCCGGCAGGTAGAACAGTTTTTCGACCGAGCCGCCGAGGCCGACGCCGAACCATTCGCCGCGCCCGAAGGCGATCAGCGAATGCGACAACTGGTAGCCGCGCCCGTAAGCGTCGCCCCACGGATCCATGAAGCCGAAAATGCGGTCGCGGCGGTAGGGCGAGACGATAATCAGGATGGTGAAGGCGATCAGCAGGCCGACGCTCAACAGCGCGAACAGGCGCGGCTTCAAGCCGCCGAGAAACAAAATGCCCATGGCGATGGCGATGATGACGACGAAAGCGCCGAAATCCGGCTCCTTCAAGAGCAGCATGCCGACCACGGCCATGGCGCCGAACATCGGCAGAAAGGCCTGTTTCAGGTCGTGCATGACGTTGATCTTGCGTACCGCGTAGTCGGCGGCGTAGAGCACGGCGAACAGCTTCATCAACTCGGACGGCTGCAAATTGGCGAAGCCCAGCGACAGCCAGCGGCGCGCGCCGTTGACGTCGCGGCCCAGGCCGGGGATCAGCACGATGGCGAGCAGCACGACGCCGATCAGGAACAGCCACGGCGCAACTTTCTGCCACAGCGCCAGCGGCACCTGAAAAGTCACGGCGGCGGCGACCAGGCCGATGCAGAGAAAAATACCGTGGCGCACCAGATAGTAGGCCGGCTGGTTGTTGGTGAAATGGCTGCCCTCGGCGGTGGCGATCGAGGCCGAATAAACCATCACCAGGCCGCCGAACAAGAGCAGCAAGGCGCTCCACAACAGGGCGTAGTCGATTTCGGCCAGTTGCCGGCGGGGCGCGTCGAGGGCCGCGATCAGCATGACAATCCCTTCACGGCGGCGATGAACGCCTCGGCGCGGTGAGCGTAGTTGCGGTACATGTCGAGGCTGGCGCAAGCCGGCGAGAGCAGCACGCAATCGCCGGCGCGGGCCTGCCCGGCCAGCCAGGCGACGGCCTCGGTCATGTCGGCGCAACGGCAGAGCGGCAGGCCGCAACCGGCGATGGCTTTTTCGATCACCGGCGCATCGCGCCCGATCAGCGCCACGGCGCGGCCGTGTTTTTCCAGCGCCGTTTTCAAAGGCGCGAAATCCTGACCCTTGCCGTCGCCGCCGAGAATGATGGCCACCGGCCGGCCCAAGCCTTCGATGGCGGCCAGCGTGGCCCCGACGTTGGTGCCCTTGGAATCGTCGACGTAACGCACGCCGCCGATTTCGGCCACCGTTTCGACGCGATGCGGCAAGCCGCGGAAAGCCTTCAGCGGCTCGACCAGGCGGGCCGGCGCAACACCAAGCGCCTCACACAAAGCCAGCGCCGCCATGGCGTTGGCGGCGTTGTGCCGACCGGATGACTGGAGCGCGGCCAGATCGACCAGGCGCTCGCCGCCGTGCACGATGGCCTCGTCGACCAGGCCGTAATCCGTCGCGCGCGGCGGCGGGTTGAGGCCGAAGGTGACGATCTCGCGCCCGCAACGGCCATTGCCCATCGACCAGTCGTCGTCGCGGTTCAATACCATCACGCCCCGGCCCTGAAAAATGCGCGCCTTGGCGGCGGCGTAATCGGCCAGGCTGCCGGCGTAGCGGTCGAGGTGGTCTTCGCTGACGTTGAGCACGGTCGCCGCGGCGGCGTCCAGGCGGTAGGTCGTTTCCAGTTGAAAACTCGACAGTTCGAGCGCCCAAACCGCCGGCAGATTGCCGGCATCCTGCGCCGCCATCAGCGCATCGAGCGCCGACGGCGAGATGTTGCCGCAGGCGACGGCCGCAATGCCGGCGCTGTTGAGCAGATGGGCGGTCAGCGCCGTGGTCGTGGTCTTGCCGTTGCTGCCGGTGATGGCGAGGATTTTCGTCGCCGGGGCCTGGGCGCGCACGCCAGCGGCGAACAGTTCGATTTCCGAAACCACCGGCACGGCAAGTTCGGCGATGACCGGCTCGGCCCTGGCGACGCCCGGCGACAGCGCCGCCAGATCGGCATCGGCAAAAGCGGCGGCGGCGAACGGCCCGGCCACCAATTCGGCGCCCGGCGCCACCTGCTGCAAGGCGTCGACGTTGGGCGGCGCGGCGCGCGAGTCGACGACGCGCACCCGCGCGCCCTGGCGATGCAGCCACTTGGCCATCGCCAGCCCGGACTCGCCGAGTCCGATGACCACCGCGCGTTTGCCCTGGAGTTCCATCAGGCCTCCCGCCGGGCCGCCCCAAGGGAGGCCTGCGCCCCCTCGGGGGGCAGCGAACGAAGTGAGCGTGGGGGTTGTTTCATTCAGCGCAACTTCAAGGAACTCAGCCCGATCAGTACGAGCATGATGGTGATGATCCAGAAGCGGACGACGACCTGCGTCTCCTTCCAGCCCGTTTGTTCAAAGTGGTGGTGCAGCGGGGCCATGCGCAGGATGCGTCGGCCCTCGCCGAATTTTTTCTTGGTGTATTTGAACCAGGCGACTTGCAGCATCACCGACAGGGTTTCGGCGACGAAGACGCCGCCCATGATGAAGAGCACGATTTCCTGACGCAGGATCACGGCCACGGTGCCGAGCGCCGCGCCGAGCGCCAGCGCGCCGACATCGCCCATGAACACCTCGGCCGGATAGGCGTTGAACCACAGAAAACCGAGGCCGGCCCCGGCCACCGCGCCGAGCAGGATGCACAACTCGCCCGCCCCCGGCACGTAGGGAATGAGCAGGTATTTGGCATAGACGACGTGGCCGGTGACGTAGGCGAACAGCGCGAAAGCGGCGGCGATCATCACCGTCGGCATGATCGCCAGACCGTCGAGGCCGTCGGTCAGATTGACCGCGTTGCTGGTGCCGACGATGACGAAATAGGTCAGCACGATGAAGCCGGCAATGCCCAGCGGATAGGCGATGGATTTGAAAAAGGGCACGATCAGTTCGGTCTGCGCCGGCGAACTGGCCGAAAAGGCGAGGAACAACGCGGCGCCGACGCCGAGCGCCGATTGCCAGAAGAATTTCCAGCGGGCTGAGAGGCCGTTCGGGTCGCGGTACACCACCTTCTTCCAATCGTCGTACCAGCCGACGATGCCGAAACCGAGCGTGACCACCAGCACCGTCCACACGTATTTGTTGGTCAAATCGCCCCACAGCAGCGTGGTGACGCCGATGGCGATGAGGATCAGCACGCCGCCCATGGTCGGTGTGCCGGATTTGACCAGATGCGTCTGCGGCCCGTCGGTGCGCACCGCCTGGCCGATTTTCCTGGCCGCCAGCCAGCGGATGACGCCCGGCCCGGCGGCGAACGAAATGAGCAGCGCCGTCATCGCCGCCAGCACCGTGCGCAGCGTGATGTAGTTGAAGACATTGAAAAAGCGGATGTCCTGGGCGAGCCATTGGGCGAGCGCGAGCAGCATCAGGCGTTCTCCTCTTGCCCGGCAGCCAGGGCGTCGGCCACCCGCTCCATCTTCATGAAGCGCGAGCCTTTGACCAGCACCGTGGTTTCCGGCCCCAGTTCCTTGCTCACGGCGGCGATCAGCTTGTCGATATGGCAGAAATGGCGCGCGCCCTCGCCGAAATTGCGCACCGCCTGCTGGCTGGCCTGGCCCAGCGCGAACAGACGGTCGATGCCCTGGCTCCTGGCGTAACCGCCGATTTCGTCGTGGTACTGGCCGCTGGCCTGGCCGATTTCGCCCATGTCGCCGAGCACGAGAATCTTGCGGCCGATGGTGGCGGCCAGCACGTCGATGCCGGCGCGCACCGAATCCGGGTTGGCGTTGTAGGTGTCGTCGAGAATCTCGGCCCCGCCGCGCCCGGCGCGGCGCTGCAAGCGCCCCTTGACGCCGGTGAAGGCCGAGAGGCCAGCGACCACGGCGGCCAGCGGAATGCCGGCGGCGAGGCAGGCGGCGGCGGCGGCCACGGCGTTGCAGGCATTGTGGCGGCCGGCAACGCGCAAATGCAGCGTCGCCTCGTCCTCGGCGACGCTCAAGGTCAATTCGGTTTCCAGACCGCGCTGGCGGACGCGGCCTTGTACGTCGGCCACGTGGTCGATGGCGAAATCGCAGAGCGCATGCGGGATCGCCATGTCGCGCCACAGATCGGCGTAACGGTCATCGGCGTTGATGACGGCGACGCCGCCCGCGGCCAGGCCGGTGAAAATGCTGCCCTTCTCGCGGGCCACCTCGTCGAGACCGCCCATGCCTTCGAGATGAGCGCGCTGGGCATTGGTCACCAGCGCCACCGTCGGCGCGCCGAGCGCCGCCAGGTAGGCAATCTCGCCGGGGCGGTTCATGCCCATCTCGATCACCGCCGCGCGATGCCCGGCGTTCAGGCCGAGCAGCGTCAGCGGCAGGCCGATGTCATTGTTGAAATTGCCGCGCGTCGCCAGCACCGCATCACCCAACTGAGCGCCAAAAGCGGCCTGGAGGATGGCGGCGATCATTTCCTTGGTCGTCGTCTTGCCGTTGGAGCCGGTCACGGCGATCACCGGCAGCGTGAAGCTCGCCCGCCAGGCCCCGGCCAGCGCGCCCAGCGCCAGCCGGGTATCGGCAACGACGACGGCCGGCGCGCCGGCCGGCAGCTTGCCCTCATCGCTGACCAGCACGGCGGCTGCCCCGGCGGCGACAGCCTGGGCGAGAAAATCGTGGGCGTCGAAGCGCTCGCCGCGCAGGGCGATGAACAACTGGCCCGGCCGCACCGTCCGGGTATCGGTGCCAACGCCGGTCAGCGCCGTATCGGCGCCGACCAGCCGACCGCCGGTCACGGCCGCGACGCGGGAGAGCAGCCAGTTCATGTCTTGCTCTCCTGTTGGTTGGCGTGAAAATCCCCCTCACCCCGGCCCTGGAGGGACGGCCCTGCATGGCCGTCCCGTTCCGCGAGCGCGGAGCAGTGCTCCGCGAAACCCTCGCTACACCCCCGCAAGCGGGGCGAGGGAGCGCTCCCCTCGCCCCCTAAGGGGGAGAGGGGCGGGGGTGAGGGGGAGCGGCGCGAGCTACGGCGCCATTCCAGCGCCTGCCGCGCCTGCTCGATGTCGGAGAAGGGGTGGCGGACGCCAGCGATTTCCTGATACGCCTCGTGTCCCTTGCCGGCGATCAGGATCACGTCGCGCCCGTCGGCCTCGCACACGGCCTGGCGGATGGCGGCGGCGCGATCCAGTTCGACCTCGCCGTGGGCGAGGCCGGCCATGATGTCGGCGACGATGGCCGCCGGCGCTTCGCTCCTCGGATTGTCGCTGGTGACCCGCACGCGGTCGGCGCGGCGCGAGGCCACTTCAGCCATCTGCGGCCGCTTGCCGCGGTCGCGGTCGCCGCCGCAGCCGAACACCACGGCCAGGCGGCCGCCGCGCGCGCTGGCCGTGGGCCGCAGCGCGGTCAGGGCATTGTCGAGCGCGTCCGGCGTGTGGGCATAGTCGACCACCACCAGCGGCTCGCCGCTGCCGCCGAGCCGTTCCATGCGCCCCGGCGGCGGCGTCAGGCCGGCCAGACGGCGCACGATGTCGGCCGCCGAGAGGCCGGCATCGTGCAGCACGGCGGCGACGGCCAAGAGGTTGTAGATGTTGTAACGGCCAATCAGCCGGGTATCGACGGTGCCGCGCCCGTTCGGCAGGATGAGCAGAAAACGCTGGCCGAACGGCGTCTCTTCGAGACGCTCGGCGCGCACCTGGGCGACGAAATTGCGACGCTCGTCGCCGATGCCGTAACCGAGCACGCGGGTCGCCGTCGTTGCGCTGGCCAGGCGCGGCCCGAACGGATCGTCGAGATTGATGACGGCGCAGCGCAGACGCGGCCAGAGGAACAGTTTTTCCTTGGCCGCGGCATAGGCTTCCATGCTGCCGTGGTAATCGAGATGGTCGCGGGTCAGATTGGTAAAGACGGCGACATCGACGTGCGCGCCATTGAGCCGTCCTTCCTCGATGCCGATGGAACTGGCCTCCAGCGCGCAGGCGGCGGCGTGACGGGCGCGGAATTCGGCCAGGCAGCGCATCAGCACGGTGGCTTCCGGCGTGGTGAAGCCGGTTTCGACCAGTTCGCCGGGAAAGCCCGCGCCGAGCGTGCCGATGATGGCGCAGGGCCTGGGGTAGGCTTGGGCGATGCACTGGCTGATGGTGGTTTTGCCATTGGTGCCGGTGATCGCGATCAGCGACAGCGCTTCGCTCGGATGATCGACAAGGGCGTGGGCCAGCGGCCCGGCCAGCGGGCGCAGCGCTTCGACCGGCCGGTTGGGCACGGTCCACGCCGGGTTCCAGACAAAATCGCCGCCCGGCTGCCAGAGCACGGCGACCGCGCCGCGGGCGATGGCGTCGCCGATGTAACGGCGACCGTCGGCCAGATCGCCGGGATAGGCGATGAACAGGTCGCCCGGCCGCACCTGGCGGCTGTCGTCGGCGGCGCCGCTCAAGGCGACGCCGAGGCTGTCGATCAATTCGCGCGGCGCGCTCACAGCGGCTCCTTGAGGGTGTCGGCAGCGGCCACCTGCAATGGCGCATCGAGCGGCACGCCGAGGATGCGCAGGGCGCCGGCGGCGATGCGCGAAAACGCCGGGCCGGCGACATCGCCGCCGTAATGGCCGGCTTCCGACGGCTCGTCGATCATCACCGCGATGACCAGGCGCGGATCGCTGAGCGGCGCGATGCCGACGAAGGAGGCGACGTATTTCCTGGCATAGGCGCCGTCCTCGACCTTGTAGGCGGTGCCGGTCTTGCCGCCGACCCGGTAGCCGGCGACGCGCGCCTGCGGCGCGGTGCCGCCCGGCTGCACGGCCATTTCCAGCATCAGGCGCAGTTCGCGCACGGTCTGCGGCGAAAAGATGCGATCGCCATGCACCGGCACGGCGTCGTCAACGCGCAGCAGCGACAGCGGCAGCAATTCGCCGTCGCTGGCGAACGTGCAGTAGGCGCGGGCCAGTTGCAGCAGGCTGACGGAAATGCCGTGGCCATAGGCCATGGTCGCCTGCTCGATCGGCCGCCAGCTTTTCCACGGCCGCAAGCGGCCGCCGACTTCGCCGGGGAAGCCGAGATTGGGCGCCTGGCCGAAACCGAGGCGGTCGAACAATTCCCACATGTCGCGCGGCGGAAAACCGAGGGCGATCTTGGCGATGCCGACATTCGACGATTTCTGGATCACTTCGGCGACGGTCAGCACGCCGTTGCGGTGGGCATCGGAAATGGTCGCAACGCCAATGGTCATCCGCCCCGGCGCCGTGTCGATCGGCGTATTCATCGTCACCTTGCCCTGTTCCAGCGCCAGCGCGGCGATGAACGGCTTCATCACCGAACCCGGCTCGAAGGTGTCGGTGATGGCGCGGTTGCGCAGCGGCGCGCCGGACAGGTTCTGGCGGTTGTTCGGGTTGTAGGTCGGCCAGTTGACCAGAGCCAGGATTTCGCCATTGCGGGCGTCGATGACGACGGCCCCGCCGGCCTTGGCCTTGTGCGCGGCGACGGTCGCCTTCAACTGGCTGTAGGCGAGATACTGGATCTTTGCATCGAGGGCCAGACGGATGTCCTTGCCATCCTGCGGCGGCCGCATGGCGCCGACATCCTCGACGATATTGCCGCGCCGGTCGCGGATCACCGTGCGGTTGCCCGGCCGCCCGAGCAGGCTCTGCTGAAAGGCCAGTTCGACGCCTTCCAGACCCTTGTCGTCCACGCCGGTGAAACCGACGAGGTGGGCGGTCATGTCGGCGGCCGGGTAGAAGCGGCGGTATTCCCTTTCCTGATGGATGCCCGGCAGCTTCAGGGCGGCAATGCGCTCGCCGGTTTCCGGCGCAATCTGGCGGCGGATGTACACAAACGTCTTGTCGCTGGCGATTTTGCCGTCCAGCTCGCGCCCGTCCATTTCCAGCAACTTGGCCAGTTGGCGCTTCTGTTCCGCCGTCATCGTCCGCGCATCGCCGGGAATGGCCCAGATCGACTGCATCGGCGTCGACACCGCCAGGATGTCGCCGTTGCGGTCGACAATCTTGCCGCGCGAGGCGGAAACCTCGATGTCGCGGCGATAGCGCGAATCGCCCTTTTCCTGCAAAAAATCGTTGTGAATGACCTGCAAATAGAAGGCGCGGAAAATCAGCGCCAGCAAGGCGGCCAGCAGCAACAGGCCGACCATGCGCGAGCGCCAGCCCTGCAAGGCCAGTTCGAGGATCGGGCTTTCGCTGTAACGATGACCGCGCTGCGGCCGGCGGCGGATGACCATCAACGCCCTCCCGCCGCCGCGACGACCGGCCGACCGGCGGCATCCGGCTGCACCATGTGCAATCGTTCGCGGGCGATCTTCTCGATGCGCGGCGAAGTGGCCCAGGTCGACATCTCCAGTTGCAACTGGCCGTACTCGACATCGAGCTGGCGCCCCCGCTCCTGCTCCTGCTCCAGTTCCTGAAACAGCTTGCGCGCCCGGTGCTGCGAGGTCACCAGCCCCAGCGCGCAGACGACGAGGATGAACAGCAGGATCATGTTGAGACGCAGCATCAAAGTTTCTCGGCGACGCGCAACACGGCGCTGCGGGCGCGCGGATTGGCCGCCACCTCGGCGGCGTCGGGCCGGATCGCCTTGCCGACCCGGCAGAGCCTCGGCGGCGGCAACTGATCGGCGCGCAGCGGCAAGCCTTTGGGCAGCGCATCGGGCGTCGCCTGGGCGCGCATGAAGTGCTTGACGATGCGGTCTTCCAGCGAATGAAAGCTGATGACCGCCAGCCGTCCGCCCGGCTTCAACAGGTCGAGCGCCTGCGGCAGGGCTATTTCCAGTTGGCGAAGTTCCTGATTGATATGAATCCGTAGAGCTTGAAAGCTGCGCGTCGCCGCGTCCTGCCCTGGTTCACGGGTGCGCACGGCCGCGCGAACGAGGGCCGCAAACTGAGCCGTTGTGACAACAGGTTGTTCGAGTCGAGCAGCCACAACCTTCTTTGCAATCTGGAAAGCAAACCGTTCTTCGCCATAATTTTTTATAACCTCCGTGATTTCCTTCAATTCGGCCCGCGCCAGCCACTGGGCCGCCGTCTCGCCCTGCGTCACATCCATCCGCATGTCGAGCGGCGCATCGTGGCGGAAGCTGAAGCCCCGCTCCCCGTCGTCGATCTGCGGCGACGAGACCCCCACGTCGAACAAAATGCCGTCAATTTCCGCAATGCCCGCCTCGCGTGCGACCTCGGCCAGTTCGCCGAAAGCCCGATGCAGCAGCCGGAAACGCGCATCGATAATGGCCGCGCCGGCAACGATGGCCTGCGGATCGCGATCGAGGGCCAGCAGCCGGCCGCCCCGGCCCAACGCGGCGAGAATGCGGCGGCTGTGGCCGCCCCGGCCAAAGGTGGCATCGACATAGATGCCGTCGGTCTTGATCGCCAGGGATTCCACCGCCTTGTCGAGCAGCACCGTGACATGGGCGCCGCTCCCGCTCACAGCGCCAGGCCTCCAAAGCAGTCCGGCAACTCGCCGCTGGACATGACCTCGGCGGCCAGATCGTTCTGCTGTTTCCAGGCCGCTTCGTTCCAGATTTCAAAATGACTGCCCATGCCGACCAGATAGACGGTTTTTTCCAGTTGGGCGTATGCGCGCAACTCGGGGGCAACCAGAATGCGCCCTGCCGAATCGAGTTCTTCGGTGCGCGCATTGCCGACCAGCACGCGCTTGATCGGCGCCGCCCGCGGATCGAGGCTGGAAGCCTTCAGAATCTGATCGCGGATCGGCTGCCAGGCCGGCGCCGGATAGAGCAGCAGACAGCGGTGCGGATGCGCGGTCAGAACCAGCGAACCTTCAGCAACGGCAAGCAGAGCCTCGCGGTGCCTTGCCGGTATGGCAAGCCGCCCCTTGGCATCCAGACTGAGCGCCGTCGCCCCCTCGAACATTTCCACAACCCCCGTTTACCCACTTTTCAACACATTTCACCACTTTAGAGCAACGAATCTGCACCGTCAAGGCAAAAAATGGATTTTTTTCTTACGCAACAATGACTTAGGAGCGCTTTGTTCGCGCTGTTTCAAGAAAAATAATCCTTAAAAATCAATGGTCGAAAAATGACTCTTAAAGTGATTTGTTAGCATTGGGCAAGCGCGACCGAGCACCACCCCGATCATTCCGATCGGGGCGGGGCCGATAAAAACAGGGAATCGCGGCGACGGGCGGGAGGCCCGTCAGTCGGCGGCGTAGACCAGCGTCCGGTTGCGGCCGGCAGCCTTGGCCCGGTACAGGGCCTGATCGGCGCAACGGATCAGATCGCCGGGCGTTTGGCCATGCTCGGGATAGGCGGCGACGCCGAGCGAAATGGTGAAGTGGATGGCCAGGCCACCATAGTCGACGGTCAGCGCCGCAACTGCCCGCCGCCAGCCTTCGGCGCGCTCGACAGCCGCCGCCAGCGGCATGTTGGGCAGCAGGATCAGGAATTCCTCGCCGCCATAGCGACAGGCCGTGTCCTCGGTACGGATGTCGGCTTGCAAGGTCGCCGCCAGGAGGCGCAGCACCTCGTCGCCGGCCGGGTGGCCATAGGTGTCGTTGACCGGCTTGAAATGATCGATGTCGAGCATCACCAAGGACAGCGGACTGCCCTCGCGCCGCGCCCGCGACACTTCGCGCTCAAGTATCCCGTCGAGATAGCGCCGGTTGTACAGGCCGGTCAGGCTGTCGCGCACCGCCTGCTCACGCAGCGCCGCTTGCAGGCGAGTAATCTCGTCGAGGCGCCATTGCAACTGCCGGTTTCTTTCCTGCAATGCCTGTTCGGCCTCTTTGCGCTCCCGAATGTCGCGGCTGATGCCGAGCATCTGCCGCGGCACGCCCTCGGCATCGAACAGATTGCTGACCACGACCTCGGTCGGCACGGCGCTGCCATCGCGGCACAGTTGCTCCAGTTCGCAGGTGACGACCCGAGCCGTGTTGTCGCCGGCGGCGATGCGCTTCAGATGCCGCTCGATCATGCCGTTCAGGTGGCTGGCCGAAGCCGCCGTCAGCCACTGTTCCAGCGTCTGCGCCAGCGCTTCCTCCGGCGTGTAGCCGCGCAGGGCGCTGACCGAAGGACTGACGTAGGTCAAGCGGCGCGAGGCGATGTCGAGCGTCCAGATCACATCGTGGCTATTGTCGGTCAGCAAGCGGTAACGCGCCTCGCTCTCGGTCAGTCGCGTCTTGGCCGTGACCTCCTCGCGTTCGAGACGCAACAGCCGGAGCAGCGCCAGGGCCAGCAGCAAGACGAACAGCCCGACCGCCGCCACCAGCATTCGCCAGTTGGCCAGGTAATCCTCGGCGGCAATGCCCGCGACAATGTAGAAGGGATAGTCGTCGAGCCGGCGAAACGCGTACCGCCGCTCGATGCCGTCGAATGGACTGCGGTCGGAAAAATAACCGCTTTGCTCGCCGGCCTGGATGCGCTGCAGGACGGGACGCCGCCGGACGGAACCATCGCTCGGCGACAGTTTGAATTCTCTCGACAACGGCGGCTGACGCAAGACCAGATGATCGGTATCGGTGCGCCAGAGGGCCAGGACACCGTCTTCGCCGAGCCGGGCCACAGCGAACATCGCCTGGAGTCGGTCAAGATTGAGCGGCGCCGTCACGATGCCGCGAAAATCCCCCTTGGCGTCACGCACCGGTACGGCGACGGTCAGAACCAACTGCCCGTTGCTGCGCCCGACCACGGCCTGCCCAATATACAGCGGCAAGGAGGGATCGTCGCGCAGCGCCAGAAAATAATCACGATCTCCAACCTGGAACCACGGGCGCCCACGCTCTGAGTAATAACGCACCTGCCCCAAAGCATCGATCGCCCGGTAGCCGAGGATCTCGGGAAAATGCGCGGCCTGTAGCACCAGCTGGCGCTCCACGGTCGACCGCAGGCGCTCGTCATTGCCCGCCACGAACGCTTCGGGCGGCAAAGTGCTGGCCAGATGCTCAAGACCGGCGTGCACGCGGCTCAGGGTACCGCTCAGGTGTTCCGCGATGATGGCGGTGAGATTGCTGGCATCGACTTCGGCCCGCCGCTCGGCCTGGCGATAGACTTCGCCCAGCGCCAAGGCGAGCAGCAAGACCACGCCAGCGAGAATCGCGATGAAAATGGCGTACAGCCGACCCTCGGGGAGCCGGTGGGACAGCGACCGATGACGCAGGATTTGCGCCGACATGATGCGTCGGGTTGGCCTGGCCGCGCCGCGTCAGCGCGCCATCGTCTGGGTCAGTTTCTGCTCGATGCGCGTCAGCGGTACGGCGCCCGTCACCCGCTCGCCATCGGCGAAGAACAGCGTCGGCGTGCCGGAAATATTCTGCCGCCGGCCATACTCCTGATTCTGCGTGACCACGGAGGTGTCGCAATCCTCACGCCCGGTCGGCGCCTTGCCGTCGACCATCCAACTGGCCCAGGCCTTGGCGCGATCGGGCGAACACCAGATCTGCTTCGCCTTGCGCACCGAATCCTCGGACAGGATCGGGTAGAGGAAGACATGGATGGTGACGTTGTCGAGTTTCTGCAACTCCTTGGCCAGCCGCTTGCAATAGCCGCAATTGGGGTCCTCGAAGGTGGCCATGACCCGCTTGCCGTCGCCGCGCACGATCTTGATCGCCCGCTCGAACGGCAGGTCGGCGAAACGGATCGCGGTCAGCTTGCGCAAGCGCTCCTCGGTCACGTTCTTCATGCTGCGGCCATCGATCAACTGGCCGCCGACCATGATCGCGCTGACCTTCTCGTCGGTATAAAGAATATTGCCGTCGACATACACCTCGTACAGATCCAGATAGCCGGCCTTGGTCACGCTGTCGACCTTGGCGCCGAGGCGTTCCTCCATGGCCTTGCGGATGTCCGCCTCGCTCGCCGCGAAAACGGAACTGGCAGCGACGGCGCAAGCCAGCGCCAATAATTTCTTCAACATGCGATTCTCCTAAATAGCGCCCAGCGCGTAGCGCGTCAGGGCATTTTTCACAAAGGGCAGATGGTCGGTCAGGTTCAGCCCGAAATGGCGCAGCGGACGCCAGGCGTTGCCGCGCTTGAACAAACGCCGCAGGGCATCGGTCGTCCCTTGCAGCAGCCAGGTTTCCTCGCGCCGCGCCCGCTGGTAGCGCTGCAACAGCCGCAGTTCACCAATATCCTGCCACGGCGGCGCGGCGGCCAGCAGCGCCGCCAGTTCGCGGGCATCCTGAAAACCGAGATTGATGCCGTGCCCGGACAGCGGATGAATGCCGTGCGCCGCATCGCCGACCAGCGCCAACCGCGGCGCCACGGTCTGCGGCACGCGGATCAGGCGCAGCGGAAAAGCCGCCGCCGGCGTCAGCAACTGCAACTCGCCGAGCGTGTTTTGTCCTGCTTCGGCGACGCGCCGGCACAGGTCGTCGGGAGCCAGGGCGCACAATTCATCGGCCCGCGCATCGGGCGTCGACCAGACGATGGAAATGCGCTTGCCCGGCAACGGCAGCCAGGCGAGCACGCCATCGTCGCGGAACCACTGCCAGGCCGTGTCGCGCGGCGCTTTGGCGGTGGCGAAATTGGCCACCACGCCTTGCTCGCCGTAGGGCGTGTCGATCGCCGTCAGACCGGCCGCCTGCCGCGTCCACGAATCACGGCCATCGGCGCCGACCACCAGGCGGGCGGAGAGCGCCGTACCATCGGCGAGATGCAGCAGCGCCGCATCGTGGCGGAATTCGAGGGCCGCCGGCGCGGCGGGGCAAAACAAGGTCAAATTGGCCTGGCGCTTGGCGCTTTCCCAAAACTCGCCAGCCATCAGCGAGGATTCGAGAATCCAGCCCAGTTCCGGCACGCCGGTCTCAAAGGCGGAAAAATTCAGGCGGCCGCCGCCGTCGCCCTGCACCCGCATGTGCCGGATCGGCGCCATGCGCGCCGGGTCGAGATGTTTCCAGGCGCCGATCGCTTCAAGGAAAGCCGCATTGGCCGGGCTGACGGCATAAATCCGCGTATCCCATCCCGGCGGCCGGCACGGTGGCCGACTCTCGATCAGCGCGATGCGCAAACGACTGTCGCGCAAGGCCAGCGCCAGGCTGGCGCCGGCCAGACCGCCGCCGACGATGATCAAATCAAAATGCTGCATGCCAGCCATTATGCCGCGCGCGACAGGGCACGCAAATGCTCGCCAACGCGCCCGCCAACAGACTCAAGCAGGATTGCCGCCGGAAGGCGGCTTGTTCTGGCGCAAACGCCGATTGTTGTTGGCCCGGGGGCGATGTTTCTTCGGGTTATTGCCACCGCCGCCGGGTTTGCCCTGGGACATCGGCGGCCGGCCACCGATGCCCTGTTCGTTGCCCGAGATGCGGTTGCCGGGGGCAAGCTGAATTTCCAGCTCGATGATTTCGTCCCATTGTTCGTCGCTGCGGTCGCGTTCGGGAACCGACAGCAACTCGCGCAGACGGCGACGGTTGTCGTTGGGCGGCGGCGCGACGCTCGGAATTTCGGGCGGATTTTCGGGATTGGGGGGATTGGATTGGGTCATCGTAAAAATCAAAAGCGGAGTCCGCTCAGCACGGACTCCGCAACAGGAGTAACGCCACCTTACTTCTTCTTGGCAGCGGATTTCTTGGCGGCGACCGAGGCCTTGAATGCCGTGCCCGCGGTGAACTTCGGCACCGTGGTGGCCGGAATCTTCAGCGTGGCGCCGGTTTTCGGATTCTTGCCGGTGCGCGCGGCGCGCTTGGCGGACTTGAACGTGCCGAATCCAACGAGCGTGACGGATTCTCCCTTGGTCACGGTCTTGACCACCGCCGTGATGATGGCGGACAACGCCTTGTCGGCAGCAGCCTTGGTAATACCAGCTTCTTTTGCAGCAACTTCGACCAGCTCGGATTTATTCATCTAAGTGCCCTCCTAGTTACCTGTGTTGAAGAATGAAGAAAACTGGCCGTCAGAACGGCAGCCAGGCAAAAGTAGCACACCTTTTCGCCGAAGTGTTGCCCAAAAGCCTTTATTCATGCCATTTGCCGCAAATTTTTGTTTTATTCGCAGCATGCAAGAACCCCGGTCAAGCCGGGGTTCTTGCTGCCGGGAAAAATGCCGAGTCAATTCTTCCCTTCGCCCTCGGCCTTCTTCTCTGCGCCCTCGGCCGGCGGCGTCTCGGCCGGTTTCTCGCCGTGGTTGATGACGACGGCGCCGTCGTTCTGGACGCCGATATGCTGGTCGATGGCCGGCAACTGGTGGGCAATGCCCTTGTGGCAATCGATACAGGTCTTGCCCTCGGAGAAGGCGATCGGGTGCTGCTTGGCCGCCCGCTTGCCCTGCTCGGTGTAGTCCATGTAATCGTAGTTGTGGCAGTTGCGGCATTCCCGCGAATCGGTGGCCTTCATCCGATCCCACTCGTGCTGGGCCAGTTGGACGCGCTTGGCGTTGAACTTCTCCGGCGTGTCGACGGAACCGAGAATCTTGTGGAAGACCTCGTTGGAAGCCTGGATCTTGCGGATCATCTTCCGCCCCCACGACTTCGGTACGTGACAGTCCGGGCAGGTGGCGCGCACGCCGGTGCGGTTGGTGTAATGGATGGTGTTCTGGTATTCGCGGAAAACGTTTTCCTCCATCTCGTGGCAGGAGAGACAGAAAGACTCCTGGTTGGTCGCTTCGAGCGCCCAGTTGAAGCCGCCCCAGAAGACGATGCCGGCGACGAACAACAGCAGGGCGGTCGTCAGGCCGACCCGCTTGAGCCAGGCGGGCATGTATTTATCGAGACTCATCATTCCCCCTTCTTGGCTGCCGGCTTGTAGGTATTTTCGACGAGCGGCTTGGCGTCGAATTGCGGCACATGGCACTGCATGCAGAAATAGCGTCGCGGCGAGATGTTCTTGAGCTTTTTGTCCTCACGATCCAGATAGTGCGACTTGGCAACCAGGGTCGCGCCGGTTTCCTCGGCGCGTTCCTTGGAGTGGCAGTCCATGCACTTGTTGAAATTCTGGGTGATGTTGTAGCCCTTGACGGTATGGGGAATCAGCGGCGGCTGTTTCTGGAAATTGCGCGGGATGATGTCCGAATCCCGCTCCGGCCGGAACATATCGACCTTCGATTCCTCTTCGATCGCCACGTCACCCCGCTCCGACAGCAGTTTTCCCTCGGCCCTCGCCAGACCGGCTCCCGACAGGAGCACGGCGGACGCCAGGGCCAGCGCTGTGATGAATCTCATGATTGCTTACCTCCGTTATCCGTCTGGACGCTCAGGCGCGAACGACCTTGACCGCGCATTTCTTGTAGTCGGTTTCTTTTGAAATCGGGCAGGTGGCATCCAGCGTCAGCTTGTTGACCAAGCGCCCGGCATCGAAGAAAGGAATGAAGACCAGGCCGCGCGGCGGCTTGTTGCGCCCGCGCGTTTCGACGCGCAACACGATTTCGCCGCGCCGCGAACTGACCTTGACCTCCATGCCGCGTTGCAGACCGCGCTGCTTGGCATCGTCGGGATGCATGAAGACGACGGCATCCGGGAAAGCCTTGTACAACTCGGGCACGCGCCGGGTCATCGAGCCGGTATGCCAATGCTCGAGGACGCGGCCGGTGGACAGCCAGAGGTCGTATTCCTTGTCCGGCGCTTCGGCGGGTGGCTGATAGGGCAGGGTGAAGAGCACCGCCTTGCCATCCTTGTGACCATAGAACCTGATGCCCTCGCCCTTGGGGACGTAGGGGTCGAAGCCTTCGCGGAAGCGCCACAGGGTTTCCTTGCCGTTGACCACCGGCCAGCGCAGGCCGCGCGTCTGGTGATACATGTCGAACGGCGCCAGATCGTGGCCGTGGCCGCGACCGAACGCGGCGTATTCCTCGAACAAGCCTTTCTGCACGTAGAAGCCGAAGTACTTGGCTTCGTCGTTGTCGAAACCCGGCTGCAACTCGGACAGCTTGTATTTGTCGACGACGCCGTTGGCGAAGAGCACGTCGAACAGCGTCTTGCCCTTGAGCTTCGGCTCCTTGGCGAGCAGATCGGCCGGCCAGACTTCCTCGACCTTGAAGCGCTTGGCGAATTCCATGACCTGCCAGAGGTCGGAACGGGCCTCGCCCGGCGCCTTGACCTGCTGCCGCCAGAACTGGGTACGGCGCTCGGCGTTGCCGTAGGCGCCTTCTTTCTCGACCCACATCGCGGTCGGCAACAGGAGGTCGGCGGCCATGCCGGAAATGGTCGGGTAAGGATCGGAGACGACGATGAAGTTCTCCGGCTTGCGCCAGCCGGGGAACATCTCCTCGTTGATGTTCGGGCCGGCCTGCATGTTGTTGTTGCATTGCTGCCAGTAGAAATTGACCTTGCCGTCCTTGAGCGCGCGCTGCATGGCGACGGCATGAAACCCGGGTTTGTCCGGGATGGTTCCTTCCGGCAGGCTCCACAACTTCTCGGCGGTCTTGCGGTGCTCGGGGTTGGTGACGACCAGGTCGGCCGGCAGGCGATGCGAGAAGGTGCCGACCTCGCGCGCCGTGCCGCAGGCCGACGGCTGGCCGGTCAGCGAGAACGGGCTGTTGCCCGGCTCGGAAATCTTGCCGACCAGGAGGTGGATGTTGTAGATGAGGTTGTTGGCCCAGGTGCCGCGCGTGTGCTGGTTGAAGCCCATGGTCCAGAACGAGGTGACCTTGATTTTCGGATCGGCGTACAGCTCGACCAAGGTCTTCAGGTCTTTCTCGGCCACGCCGGACAGCTTGGAAACTTTTTCCAGCGTGTAGTCGGCGACGAATTTCTTGTATTCCTCGAAGGTAATCGCCTCGGCTTTGCCCGGATCGCCCTTCGGCTTGCCGTCGGCGCCGGGATAGCCGTTGCTGGTGGCATCCTTCTCCAGCGCATGAGTCGGTCGCAGGCCATAGCCGATGTCGGTGGCGCTGTTCTTGTAATTGACGTGCCGGTCGATGAAATCCTGGCTCATCTTGCCGTTCTGGATGATGGCGTTGGCGATGTAGTTGAGGATCGCCAGATCCGTCTGCGGCTTGAAGATCATCGGGATGTCGGCCAGCTCGAAGGAGCGATGCTCGAAGGTCGACAGCACGGCGACCTTGACATCCTTGTTCGACAGCTTGCGGTCGGTCAGGCGGCTCCACAGGATCGGATGCATCTCGGCCATGTTCGATCCCCACAGCACGAAGGCGTCGGCATGCTCGATGTCGTCATAGCAGCCCATCGGCTCGTCGATGCCGAAGGTGCGCATGAAGCCGGCGACGGCCGAGGCCATGCAGTGACGGGCATTGGGGTCGAGGTTGTTGGTGCGCAGCCCGGCTTTCATGAACTTGGCGGCGGCGACGCCCTCCCAGATCGTCCACTGGCCCGAACCGAACATCGCCACGCCGTTCGGCCCCTTGTCCTTCAGCGTCGCCTTGACCTTCTCTTCCATGATGTCGAAGGCCTGTTTCCAGGTGATCGGCGTGAACTCGCCGTTCTTGTCGTACTGGCCGTTGCTCATGCGCAGCATCGGTGTTTTCAGGCGGTCGCTGCCGTACATGATCTTGGACAGGAAATAGCCCTTGATGCAGTTCAGGCCGCGGTTGACCGGCGCATCGGGATCGCCTTGCGTCGCCACGACGCGCCCGTCCTGGGCGCCGACCAGAACGCCGCAACCGGTGCCGCAGAAACGGCAGACCGCCTTGTCCCAACGGATGTCGTCCGCCGCCGCGAGCGCCTTGCCAGCCGGCAGGCCGGCCGCGGAAATGGCCGCTGCTGCGGCATTGGCCTTGATGAAATCCCGTCGATTGAGTTTCACGACTCTACCTCCTCGGTATCTGACTCTGTTTCGTCGTCGCTGTATTGATAAACCATGGCCACCGAGGCGACGCCGGGGATGCCATGCAAAGCCACGTAACGATCGGCGGCGGCCCGGGTATCGTCCTCCTCGAGCGTCACCACCACCTTGCCGGCTTCCGAGCGGGCGTGGATTTCCACGCCGGGCATGGCGCCGAGCAGGACGCAGGCCTCGTCAAGCCGCGCCGGGTCGACATACAAAATGACGCTCGATATGTTCATCAGGACTAATCCTTTGCGAAAGCCGTGGCGGACGACAACTGATGGGCTGCAATGTTCCTGCTGGCGCGGGCGGACGAACTTGATGCGCATCAAGCGAATACGACCGCTGGATAAACTTTAGCGCCAATGCTCCAATTGCACTAGTGCTTTGGGACTATTCACCCGGCAATTAAGCATTGAACATTCCCGCTGCGTCATTGCGTTACGTCGCAGCATCCATGCGGCTTGTGGATTCTGCGACTACGCTTCGCTCCGCGCAGAATGACAACACTTAATTGCCGGGCCAATAGCCAAGGCAGCGCCGCGCGATGGCGCACGCCAGCCGCTGCCGCCAAGGGATAGTCATTTGCTATACGGAAAATTTAGGCAATCAATTGGCACAATTACCCTGCCCGACCTTAATATGGCGCTGTTCCACTTGACCCACCCACCAACCCACAAGGAGCAACCCGCATGCCCATCATCAACAGCAAACTCAAGCCCTTCACCGCCCAAGCCTTCAAGAACGGCCAGTTCGTCTCCGTCTCCGACACCGATCTGAAGGGCAAGTGGTCCATCTTCTTCTTCTACCCGGCCGATTTCACCTTCGTCTGCCCGACCGAACTGGGCGACATGGCCGACCTGTACCCGGAATTTCAGAAGCTGGGCGTCGAGGTGTACTCGGTGTCGACCGACACCCACTTCACCCACAAGGCGTGGCACGACACCTCCGACACCATCAAGAAAATCAAATACACCATGGTCGGCGACCCGACCGGCACGATCACCCGCAATTTCGACGTGATGATCGAAGAAGCGGGCCTGGCGCTGCGCGGCACCTTCCTGGTCAATCCGGAAGGCGAGATCAAGGTTGCCGAGATTCATGACCTGGGCATTGGCCGCGACGCTTCCGAACTGCTGCGCAAGGTCAAGGCCGCCCAGTACGTCGCCACGCACCCCGGCGAAGTCTGCCCGGCCAAGTGGCAGGAAGGCGCGGCGACGCTGAAGCCGTCGCTCGATCTGGTCGGCAAGATCTGAGGCGGGTCTCCGGCTCCTGGCCGTTGGTCGAACGACCCGCGGCCAGCGTGTAGGGCGGGTCGTGACCCGCCGGTGCAAAATCAAATTTTGATGTTGAACCGGCGGGTTGCAAACCCGCCCTACGGTCGTTTGATTACCCGTTATATTTGCGATTCACTCAACAGGGGAAAACCATGCTCGACGACGCCATCAAGGAACAACTCAAGGCTTACCTGGAAAAGTTGCAGCGCCCGATCGAACTGGTCGCTTCGCTCGATGACAGCGCCAAGGCCGAGGAAATGCGCGGCCTGCTGAAGGATATCGCCGCCCTCTCGGACAAGGTCAACCTGCGCGAAAATGGCGACGCCGCCCGCCGTCCTTCATTCGCCATCGGTCTGCCCGGCGAAGCGCCGCGCATCCAGTTCGCCGGTCTGCCGCTGGGCCACGAATTCACTTCGCTGATCCTCGCCCTGCTGCAGACCGGCGGCCATCCGCCCAAGGTCGAGCCGGCGGTGATCGAGCAGATCAGGAATCTGCCGGGCGGCATCGACGCCGAAATCTTCATCTCGCTCTCCTGCCACAACTGCCCGGATGTCGTGCAGGCGTTCAACCTGCTGGCCGTGCTCAATCCCGGCGTCACCTGCACCATGATCGACGGCGCGCTGTTTCAGGATGAAGTCGGGGCGCGGCAGATCATGGCCGTGCCGACCATCTACCTGAACGGCAAGGAATTCGGCCAGGGCCGGATGAGCGTCGAGGAAATCCTCGCCAGACTCGACACCGGCGCCGCCGCGCGCGCCGCACAAGAGCTTGCCGCGAAAGAGCCGTTCGACGTGCTGGTCGTCGGCGGCGGCCCGGCGGGCGCGGCGGCGGCCATCTACGCGGCGCGCAAGGGCATCCGCACCGGCATCGTCGCCGAGCGCTTCGGCGGCCAGGTGCTGGACACGCTGGCCATCGAAAACTTCATTTCGGTCAAGGAAACCGAAGGGCCGAAGCTGGTCGCCGCGCTGGAAGAACACGTCAAACACTATGCGGTCGATGTGATGACCCTGCAACGCGCCACCCGCCTGGCGCCGGGCGAACTGATTGAAATCGGCCTGGAAAGCGGCGCGACGCTCAAAGCCAGGTCCGTCATCCTCGCCACCGGCGCCCGCTGGCGCGAAATGAACGTGCCCGGCGAAAAGGACTACAAGGCCAAGGGCGTCTGCTTCTGCCCGCACTGCGACGGCCCGCTGTTCAAGGGCAAGCGCGTGGCGGTGATCGGCGGCGGCAATTCCGGCGTCGAGGCGGCCATCGACCTGGCCGGCATCGTCGGTCACGTCACCCTGTTTGAATTCCTCGACACCCTGCGCGCCGACGCCGTGTTGCAGAAGAAGCTCTACAGCCTGCCCAATGTCACGGTCATCAAATCGGCGCAGACCACCGAAGTCACCGGCGACGGCCAGAAGGTCAACGGCCTGACTTACCAGGATCGCGTCAGCGGCGAAATCCGCCATGTCGAACTGGAAGGCATCTTCGTGCAGATCGGCCTGTTGCCGAACACCGACTGGCTCAAGGGCGCGCTCGAACTATCGCGCGGCGAAATTCAAATCGACGCCAGAGGCCAAACCTCGCTGCCCGGCGTATTCGCCGCCGGCGACTGCGCAACGACGCCCTACAAGCAGATCATCATCGCCATGGGTTCCGGCGCCACCGCCGCGCTCTCGGCCTTCGACCACCTGATCCGCAGTTCGGCGCCGGCCTGAAGCAGAGCGCCGGGCGGACGTTCGCCGTTTGGCGGGCGTCCGCTGTTGCGTTACCATCATCGGTTTTTCAGCCGCGCCATCGCCATGCTGTTTGCCTTTCCGCCCGCGCCGCTTGCCGCATGTTGAGCACCCTCTACAGTCTGCCGGCCGTCGTTTTGCTCTGGCTGCTCCATTTTTTGCCCCTGCCTCTGCTTGCCGTCATCGGCAGCGGTTTGGGCCGGCTGTTGATGCCGTTCAGCCGCAAGCGCCGGGCCGTCGTCGCCCTCAATCTGGCCTGGTGCTTTCCCGAACTTGACGAAGCGGCGCGGCGCGATCTGGCCCGCCGCCATTTCGCCGCTCTTGGTCGCAGCTTTCTCGAACACGGCCTCATCTGGTGGGGTAGCCGCCGACGCCTGGAAAAACTGGTTCATTTTGAAGGCGAACAACACCTGCAAGAACAACTGGCCGCCGGTCGCCCGGTGATTTTGCTTGCCCCGCATTTCGTCGGCCTCGACGCCGGCGGCGGCGCGCTGGGGATGCGCTACGACTGTGTTTCGATCTACGCCAAGCAAAGCAATCCGCTGATCGACCGCCTACTACTGCGCGGCCGCCACCGCTTTGGCAATCAGCAATTGCTGTCGCGCCAGGACGGCGTGCGCGCCACCGTCAAGGCGATGAAGTCGGGGCGGCCCTTTTACTACCTGCCCGACCTCAATGCCCGCCGCCGCGATGCCGTGTTCGTGCCCTTCTTCGGCGTCCCGGCCGCCACCATCTCGGGACTGCCCCGGCTGGCCCGCGTCGCCAACGCCGCCGTGCTGCCTTGCGTCACCCGCATGCTGCCGGGCGGGGCCGGTTACCGGGTCGAGATCGGCGCACCGTGGACCGACTATCCGACCGACGACGTGGTCGCCGATACCGCCCGCATGAATGCCTGGCTCGAAGGCGTGGTGCGCACCATGCCCGAGCAGTATTACTGGGTGCATCGCCGCTTCAAGACCCGGCCGCCCGGCGAAGCCAGGCCGTATTGAAAACTTCGTCCCCGGCGAGCCGGGTATACTTTCGCCTTTGGCGACCCACACGAAAAGAAATCCACCTTGGCCCTGACGATTCTTGGACTTTCCGGCGCCCTGACGCACGATCCGTCGGCCGCCCTCTACATCGACGGCAAGCTGGTTGCCGCCGCCGAAGAGGAGCGCTTCGTCCGCGACAAGCACGCCAAAGGCCGCATGCCCTACGAGTCGGCGCGCTTTTGCCTGGATTTCGCCGGCATCCAGCCCAAGGACGTTAGCGCCGTCGCCATTCCCTTGGCCCCGATCAGCCTCGCCGACAGAGCACGCTGGCACTATGCCAAACGTTACTGGTATGCGCCGGATCGCGCGCTGGATGCGCTGTTCAACGGCAATCGCCGTTTCCGCCGCTACAAGAAGCGCATCGAATGGTGCCTGCAACAACTCGGTTTCGATCTGGCCAAAACCGAGATCGTGCCGGTCGAGCACCATCTGGCGCATGCTTCCTCCGCCTATCACTGTTCCGGCTTCCAGGAACAAACGGCCATTCTCGGCATCGACGGCAAGGGCGAATACGCCACCACCTTCTTCGGCGTCGGCGAGAATGGCCAGATTCGCAAGATCAAGGAATTTTACGACCCGGATTCGCTCGGCGGCCTGTACGGCGCGCTGACCGAGTACCTCGGCTTCGAGATGCTCGATGGCGAATACAAAGTCATGGGCATGGCCCCCTACGGCGACCCGAATCGCTACGATTTCTCGCGCCTGGCCAGGTTTGAAAATGGCGAATTGATCGTCAACACCGACTACGCCAACGTCATTGGCTTTCGCCGCTACAAGGAGCGGGGCAAGGGCTACTACTTCTCGCCCAGACTGATCGACTGGCTGGGGCCGATGCGCCACGGCGACATCGCCGACGACCCCTACATCCACTACGCAGCCAGCATGCAAAAGCTGTTCGAGGACTTGTCGCTGCAAATGCTGGATCACTATCTCGGCGACATCATCCGGGAAACCGGTCGTCTCGCCTTCGCCGGCGGCGGCGCGCTCAACGTCAAGCTCAACCAGAAAATCATCGCCCGCCCGGAACTCAAGGAGTTGTTCGTCCAGCCCGCCTCCGGCGACGCCGGCACGGCCATCGGCGCCGCCGCCTACGTCTCGGTGGCGCGCGGCGTGCCGGTCGAGAAGATGGAGCACGTCTACCTCGGCCCCGAATACCGTAACGAAGACGTCATCGCCGCCTGCGCCCGCCACCCGGCCCGGCCACAGTGGGAAGTCATCGCCGACGGCGATACCGCCGTGCCACAACGCATCGCGCAAATTCTCGCCGACGGCAACCCGGTCGCCTGGTTCCAGGGGCGCATGGAATTCGGCCCGCGCGCCCTCGGCGGCCGCTCCATCCTCGGCTGCCCAAGCGCCCCCGGCGTTGCTGACCGGATCAATGAACAAATCAAATTCCGCGAACGCTGGCGGCCCTTCTGCCCGAGCATGCTCGACACCGTCGGCCCACAGATGCTCGGCAGCGAGCACCCCGCGCCCTTCATGACCTTCACCTTCGAGGTCGCCGAGGCATGGAAAAGCCGCGTCCCGGAAGTCGTCCACCAAGACGGCACCTCGCGCGCCCAGGTTTTAAAGCGCGAATTCAACCCGCGCTATTACGATCTCATGGTCGAAATGGAAAAACTCACCGGCAACGGCGTCGTCCTCAACACCTCGCTCAACCGCCGCGGCGAACCGATGATCTGCTCGCCGACCGACGCCCTCAACATGTTCTTCGGCTCCGACCTGCGCTACCTCATCATGCAGGATGTGCTGGTGGTGAAAGTGGCCTGATTGCAAGACAGGGCGCGAAATGGGGAATGAACATGCTGGCTCGAATTTCGACGACTTCTTCCGGGAAGAATGCATTTTTGCGGACGTAGAAGCCCAGGCAATCGAAAAGGTTGCGGCAGATAACGGCTGCCGAATTCACGGAATTTCAGTGAGTCACGGTTTGTCATGACCCCGCCCGCGCTGCACATCACCACGTTCAACATCCACAAGGGCTTTTCACAATTCAACCGGCGAATGATGGTGCACGAATTGCGCGAATGCCTGCGCCATCTCAATCCCGACATTGTTTTTTTGCAAGAGGTGCAGGGTCTGCACCGGGGTCACGCCGAACGTCACCCCGATTGGCCGACGGCGGCGCAGCACGAGTTTCTCGCCGAGGATGTCTGGCAGGCCACGGCCTATGGCCGCAACAGGCTGTATGACCACGGCCATCACGGCAACGCCATTCTGTCGCGCTTCCCGATCCGGCATGTGCACAATCAGGACATCACCCACCTGCAATTCGAGCGACGCGGCTTGTTGCACTGCCGTATCGAACTGCCGGAAGGATCGCCTGTTCATTGTGTGTGCGCCCATCTGTCGCTGTTCGGTTATTCCCGGCGCAAACAGGTGGCCGCACTGGCCGACTACCTGAAGCGCATGGACGAGCCGACGGCGCCGTTGATCGTCGCCGGCGATTTCAACGACTGGGGCAACGGGGCCGGCCGGCTGCTGGAAAAAAGCCTGGGCATGAGCGAGGTTTTCGGCCATCAAGGACGTTCCCCGGTGCGCAGTTTTCCGGCGGCGATGCCGATGTTCCGTCTCGACCGCATCTATGTGCGCGGCTTCACGGTGCAGCGCACCGAAGTCCACCACGGCCAGCCGTGGGCGAAAATTTCCGATCACGCGGCGCTGTCGGCGCACCTCACCCGCAATGCCAACTGATTACCTGGCCGGCAATCGCCTGACCTTGCTGAATTCGGGCGTCGACTATTTCCCCGCCCTGCTCGCCGCCATCGCGTCGGCGCGCCGCGAAATTTTTCTCGAAAGCTACATCTACGCCAACGACGAGATCGGCCGGCAAGTCAGCAATGCCCTTTGTCGCGCCGTCGCTCGCGGCGTCGTCGTCAATGTCATCGTCGACGGCTTCGGCGGCCGCAATTTCAGCGCCGATTTCCTGCCGCAACTGGCCGCCGGCGGCGTGCGCGCCATGCTCTACCGGCCCGAACTGGGCAGCCTGCTCGGCCGTTTCCGCTTGCGCCGCCACCGCCTGCGCCGGATGCACCGCAAACTGGCGGTGATCGACGCCCGGCTGGCTTTCATCGGCGGCATCAACATCATCGACGACGACAACGCGCCGCCGGGACTGCGCCCGCGCTACGATTACGCCGTGCAGGTCGAGGGCGCGCTGATCAAACCGATGCTCCAGACCATGCGGCGGATGTGGGAAATCGTCGCCTGGGCCAATTTCAAGCACCGCTACCGCCAGCCATCGCCGATCGCGTCCAGTTCAACGCCATGCGGCACGCAGCGCGCCGTCCTGCTGATCCGCGACAATATCCGCCACCGCAATGACATCCTGAACGCCTATCTGGAGGCTTTCGCCACGGCGCGCGAGGAAATTCTCATTGCCAATGCCTATTTCCTGCCCGGCGTCCGCTTCGTTCGCGCGCTGCGCGCGGCGGCCGGGCGCGGCGTGCGCATCACCGTGCTGCTCCAGGGCAAGACCGATCATCCCCTGCTGCGCTCCGCCACCCGGGCGTTGTACAGCCTGCTGCTCGAATGGGGCATCCGCATCTTCGAGTACGAAAAGAGCTTCATGCATGCCAAGGTGGCCGTCGTCGACGGCGAATGGGCGACCGTCGGCTCATCGAACATCGACCCGTTCAGCCTGCTGCTGGCCAAGGAAGCCAACCTGGCGGCGCTCGACCGCGCCTTCGCCGGCCAATTGCGCGCCAGCATCGAGACGGCGATGCGGGCCGGGGCCAGAGAGGTGCGCCGCGAAGATCTGAACCGCCACCCCTGGCATTCGCGCCTGCTGCGCTGGCTCAGCTACGGCGTCGTGCGCGTCCTGGTCGGCGTCACCGGTTACGGCCAGAAGCATTGGCAGGCCGATGAGGAAACGGCTGCTGTCGATCCGGGGGAGCGGTAAGCAGGGATCAGCCCGGCGGCCGTTCTTCCGCCAACCGCGTCAGATCCGCGCCGCGGCGGGCGTCGCCGCTGCCGTAGTGGGCGCTCGCTGCGGCCAGGATGGCCTCGCGGCAACGCGGATCGGCCGGGGCGACGGCGTGCAGCAGGCGGGCGATGCGCTCCAGTTCGGCAGCGCAACCGTGGCGGCGAAAGCCTTGACTCAACTGCGCCAGCAGTTCGGCATCGAGGTCGGGGCGCGGCTTGGCCAGGGCGACGTAAGCGCGGAAAACTTCCAGAACGAAATCCTGTGTTTCCCGGTCGTTGCCCCGCAGGCGCAGAAAGGCGCGCGCCGCCTGGTGGAATTCCTCGCTGCCCGGCGAGAGCTTCAGCACGTTGAAGCATTCGCGCCAATCGGCGAGATCGCCGCCGGCTTCCGCCAGTTTCGCCGCCTTGGCATAAGCGCGGCGGGCCTGCTCGAACGCATTGTTGCGCACGGCCCGGCGAGCGTCGGCCAGATAGCGCCGGGCCGACGCCTGGACGGGGGTCGAGCCGTTTTCCTCGGCCGTTTCGCCGCCGCCTGCCGGCAGCAAACGCGCGTTGGCGCGGCCGAGAAAGGGCCAGGCCAGCAGGCCGCCGGTCACCAGGCCGCCGATATGCGCGCCATAGGCGACCTGGCTGTTGCCGTTCCAGATCATCTGCAACGCCTCGTTGGCCAGCCAGAGCGGCAGGGCGATCAGCGCCGGGGCGCGGGCGATGTCGAAATAGACGACGACGAAATAAAAGAAGGGAATGCGCCGCCAGCGCAGCAGCACGGCGAACGCGCCCATGGTCGCCGAGATGGCCCCCGAGGCGCCGACCAAGCCACCGCCGGAACCGGCGATCAACCAGTGCATCGCCACCGCGCCCAACCCGCCGAGCAGGTAGATGAGCAGAAACAGGCCGGTGCCGAGCAGGGCCTCGACGGCCGGCGCGATGGCGATCAGCACCACCATGTTGCCGAGCAGGTGGCCGATGTTGGCATGCAGAAACTGGTGCGTGACGGCGGTCAGCAGCGTCGGCTGGTCGGTGTGGAAGGCGTAGCGCTCGACGGTGATGGCCGCGATGGCGCGGTCGAAATAGCCGCGCGCCTGCCGCCACTGGGCGTAATCCTCGTTTTCGGGTGTGATGATCTGGTCGGCCCGCAGGTTGCGCATGAAGGGCGCGTCCTTGTCCATCAGACGGAGGGCGTAAGGCAGACTCTCCGGGCGCCGGCCCAGTCGCTCGAATTGCTTGAGATCGTCGGCGCGCCGCTGCTTCTTCAGATAATCGGCATAGGCCGGCAGTTCCAGGCGCGGCAGAATGCTTTGCGCGTAATAGTCGAGGGCGCGCTGGTAACGCCCGTCATCGCGCTGCTGCGGACCGAAGAAAACGAACAGATTGATCGCCACCAGCAAAACCACGCCGACCGGGAAATGCGGCCGGGTGACGTTGCGCAGATAGGGTATCAGGAACATGGCTGGCTATCCCGTTGTTCCATTTTTCAATCAGCCGAGGACGCGAAGGCGAAGCGTAGACAGTACGGTTGTACGACAAGCGAAGCCGACAAAGTCATCGGTTGATTGGGAAATGGAATGACCTGAAAAATTCCATATCAGGCGGCTGCTTCCCCGACGCGGACGACCGCCGCCCGGCCGGCGGCAAAAGCGCGGCGGTTGAGATCGACCAGTTTCTCGCCCTTGTTGTGGAAGCGCTTGAGCACGCTGGCGAGCAGCGTCTCGGCCGGGAGGGGCAGATGGTCGGCAATGGCGCCGAGCATCACCGTGTTGCCGAGACGGATGTCGCCCAGTTCCTGCGCGATGACGGTGGCGTCGAAGGCGATCACCGGGTTGCCGCCGCGGCGGATGGCCGCCAGCGGATCGTCCGGGTAGTCGAACAGCCCCAGTTCGACCACCGGCGGCACCAGGCGGGCGGTGTTCATCAGCGTGATCGCGCCGGGCTTCAGCATGTGCTGCCAGCGCATCGCCTCGGCGGATTCAAAGCCGAGCAGCAGGTCGGCGGTGCCGGGGGTAATCTGCGGCGACAATACTTTCGGGCCGAAGCGCAAATGCGAGGAAACGACGCCGCCGCGCTGCGCCATGCCGGCGACTTCGGTTTTCTTGGCATCGTGGCCGGTGGCGATGGCCGCCTCGGCGAGAATCTCGGTGGCGGTCATGACACCCTGGCCGCCGATGCCGACGACGAGGATGTTGGTGGTGGTTGAGCGGGGAGTCGAGAGCCGAGAGTTGGGGAGTGGAGAGTCGAGAGTGGAGAGTTGGGGCGTTGTGGTCATGCCCGGCCTCCTTCCTTGACGAACTGGATTGGCGCTGTCGGCGTGTGGTGCACGATGGCCTTTGGCGCGCAGGGCTGAACGCACAGGCCGCAGCCGGTGCACACCGCGCTCTCGATGCGCGTGAAGGCAAGCTCGACTTCGCGGCCGCTGGCCTTGACCTCCTTGCCGCGGCGGGTGACGTGGATGGCCGGGCAGCCGACCTCGATGCAGTTGCCGCAGCCGTTGCACTGGTCGGCGATGACTTCGTAGGGCTTCTGCTTGTGGTAATCCTTGATGAGCACGCAGGGCTGGTTGGTGATGATGACCGAGACCTCCGGCACCTTGATTTCCTCACGGATGGTCTTGAACAGGATCGGCAACTGGTAGGGATCGACGACGTGGATGCGCTCCTCCCTGACCCCAAGCGCTGCCACCAGCCTGGCGAAGTCGATGCGCGGCGCTTCCTCGCCGTGGATGTCGCGGCCATTGCCGGGGTTGTCCTGGCCGCCGGTCATGCCGACGGCGCGGTTGTCGAGCAGCAGGACGGTGACATTGCCCTTGTTGTACACCATGTCGAGCAGGCCCTGCATGCCCATGTGCAGAAAGGTCGAATCGCCGATCACGGCGACGATGCGCTTGTCCTTGTCCGACTCGCCGCGGCCCTTGTCCATGCCCAGCGCGACGCCCATCGCCGCGCCCATCGAAACGCAGGTGTCGAGCGCATTCCACGGATGCCCCGCGCCCAGCGTGTAGCAGCCGATGTCGCCGGCGATATTGATATTGCGCACCTGCGACAGCGTGTAATACACGCCGAGATGCGGGCAGGCCACGCACATGGTCGGCGGCCGCGGGAACACCGCCAGCGGCGCGACCGGCGCTGGCTCCGGTTCCGGCTCGCCGAGCAGCCGGGCGATCGCCGGCTTCAACACGTTCGGCGACAACTCGCCCTGCAACGGCAGAATCTCCTTGCCCAGCACCTTCAGACCCTGGGCCTTCAACTCCGTCTCGACCAGCGGCTCGACTTCCTCGACCACCACGACCCGCTCGACCAGGGCCGCCAGTTCGCGGCACTTGTCGACCGGCACCGGGCAGGAAAAGCCGAGCTTCAACACCGGCGCATCCGGGAAGGATTCCTTGACGTGCATGTAAGCCGGGCCGGAGGCGATGAAGCCGACGCGCCGGTCATCGCCATCCTCGATGACATTGAGCGGAGATTCTTCAGCCGCCGCGCGCAACGCCCCATCGCGCTGGTGCATCAGCGGAATGCGCTTGACGGCATTGCCCGGCACCATCACGAAACGCCCCGGCTCCTTTTTGAAACCGGCCCCGACGTGTGGCACACGCTCGCCCACGGTGACCAGCGACTTGACATGATTGATGCGCGTCGTCATGCGCAGGATCACCGGCGCCTGGAAACGCTCGGAAAGATCGAAGGCCGCCTTCGTCATAGCGTAGGCTTCCTGCGAATCCGCCGGCTCCAGCACCGGCACATGGGCAAAGCGCCCCCAGTAGCGGGAATCCTGCTCGTTCTGCGAGGAAGAAAGGCCAACGTCATCGGCGACGGCGATCACCAGGCCGCCGATGACGCCGGTCAGGGTCAAGGTCATCAGCGCGTCGGAGGCGACGTTCAGGCCGACATGCTTCATGCAGCAAAACGCCCGCGAGCCGGCATAAGCCGCGCCGATGGCGACCTCCAGCGAAACCTTCTCATTGACCGACCACTCGGCGTAGAGATCGGGATAGGTCGAAATGACCTCCATCATCTCCGTCGACGGCGTGCCCGGATAGGCCGCGGCAACCTTGACCCCGGCCTCCCAAACAGCGCGGGCGACGGCCTCGTTGCCGGACATCAGATGCCGGCTGGCAGCCGGGGCGGGCATTACAGCGGCCATGTTCGCTCCTGTCAGGAATGCAAAATTGATGATTATAGCGATCGGGGCGAATGCTGTTTTGATACAGCACAACAAGCCCAGGGCGATCGCATGAAATTCATGTCAACCCAAGCAATTGAGCGCGGTAGGAATCGGAAGTCGCGGTGAATCGCTCCGGTTTTCGTAGAGGCCCGTTGGATTGAGTCAGGTCGGGATGGCCTGTTGACGCCGCCCGAAAACTGACCATCTGAGAATTGAGTGATTACCATGGACATGATTGGGAAGGTCAAGCGGCTGCATTTCCGTGACCGGATTTCGTTAAGTGAGATAGCGCGGCGGACGGGGTTATCGCGCAATACGGTGAAGAAGTGGGTCAAGACGCCGACGGAAGTTGAGCCGCGCTACCGACGCAGAGCGGTATCAGGCAAGCTGAGTGCCTTCACGCAGGCGCTCGAGCACATGCGCGAGTCGTGCATTCTGGCTGGTCGCCTATCCCGGTCAAGGACACGAAACGAGAGCTATCGGTTTGCACACAGTAGCGCCACGGCCAGGAAACAAATCAAGGCCAGGGCGCTCGTGATGAAGACCAATGGCAACCGCCAATCCAGACCGACGATTGAAGCGCGGTGCGGGCAAAGCCGCTTCGGGCTACGCCCTTCGCGGCTTTGCCCGCACCCAATGACACCACCAACAAAGGAGGAAAAACCACACCACTTATCCACAGCCGGGTACTAATTCCAATTTCCATTAAAAACTTGAATAGTTAAAACCAGACAAATCCAGATTTATATAGGCTATCGAGGTAAAATTATTTCAGTTTCTATTGCGAAATAGAATAAAATCCCGGCTTTCGCCCCTGGTCAAATTTCAATCGGCACAGGTGGTCAAAATTCAATCGGCGCGGACATCACTCGTTCTTAGAAAGCTGGCGTGCCAGACCCGTTCGATGTGCGGCATCAGGCAGTCGTCCTGCCGGGCGCGGATACTGTGCGGGATCACGCTGGCGGGCGGCATAACGCCAGCAGACGGACGGAGCGACCTGCAACCGCTGGCCGATCGGCTCGACCCCGAACCGCGACCGGCGCCGGTCGATGAAGGACCTCACTGCCTCTTGAAACGGTCGAGCTCCGTCTGCGCGAAAAACGCGCTCGCCAGCCGCAATATCTCGTTGGCCTGGCGCAGTTCCTTCCCCTCCCACTCCAGCGCCTTGATGCGATTCCGTTCCGCCGTCGTCATCCCATCGCGCAAGCCAACGTCTCGTTCGTGTTGCCGCACCCAGCCGCGCAATGTCTCTGCCGTACCGCCCATCTTCGCAGCAATCGATTCGATCGCCCCCCACGGCGAGGCGTAGTCGTTTCGCCGCTCAAACACCATCCGTACCGCTCTCTCTTTCTCTTCCGGGGAATAGGATTTCGTCTTCATGGGGACGCCATCTTCTCAAGAGCGTTCATGAGAGTCGACGACAATGGCATTCGGGCGATCGCCCTGGCCGCCGCCCTCCAAGCTATCCCTGCCGGCCGCGCCCCGGTACAATGCGCCCCGACCAACGATAGCGCTTCCCCAAAATACTCAGACGCGAAGACGAGCCGCAGACAGTACGAGTCGTACGACAAGGCGAAGTCGACAACGTATGAGGATTTTGAAGAACCGCTATACAGCGCCTCCATAGTTAAATGGATATAACACGCCCCTCCTAAGGGCGAATTGGTGGTTCGATTCCACCTGGGGGCGCCAGCATCGATTGGAGACTATGCCCCCGCATTGGGCGACGACCCCGCTTCCACCAGGCCCAGCCGCCTCATCAATTTCGTCCGCTCAGTTGGCTCCATGGTGAAGGCGCCGTTTTCAAAAGCCAGACCATATGATGATTCCTTATGCAGAAATTCCCTGACGGAACGCGAACATCTCGCTCCGAGCGCTTTGCAACCTTTTTTGCATGGGGCGGATTTGTCGGACTGGCATTTTTCAGCGTGTATCCGACAACGAACTGGCTTACCGGGCTGCGCGGACAGCAATACAACCTTTTCATCGAACCGGAACTGAAGGTGCCGTTCGTGCCGGAGTTCATCTGGCTCTAGCGATTGTCCAAGTCGTTGCCTTTGCCATTTCCAATTCTCGGCAAGTAGTCTATTTGCACCCAAGAAAAGTGTCGATCATCAGGCACAACTCATCATGACCAGACGCCCGATCATTCCCTGCCATGCCATCGACATCAGTGAGGAAGATGGCGTCCGCACTCTGCATTTCGGTTCCGACTGGGTGCAGGGCGCCATGCGCATCGCCCGGCCCTGGGCGCTGGAACTGGCGTATACCCGCGACATGATGGCTGGCCTGCTGTTGCGCGATGCTGCCGGCTGGCCGCGGCGGGCGCTGCTGGTGGGGCTGGGCGCCGGCTCGCTGGTCAAGTTTCTGTACCGCCATCGGCCGGACTGCCGGATCACCGTCGTCGAGATCAATCCCCGGGTGGAACTCGCCGCCCGCCAGTTTTTCAAGCTGCCTGACGACCCGCTGCGGCTGAACATCCACATCGGCTGCGGCGCGGATTTCATGCTCGGCGGCGACAGCCTGTTCGACTGCATTCTGGTCGACGGCTTCGATGCCGACGCCCGCAGCGGGCCGCTCGATACCCTGCCTTTCTACCAGGCCTGCCGCGCCCGCCTCGCCGCCGATGGCCTGCTGGGCGTGAACCTGCTCGGCCGCAACCGCGGCTTTGCCGCCAGCGTGCGCCGCATCGAGCAGGCGTTTGCCGGCGCGGTTGCCGTCTTTCCCTCCTGCGCCAGCGGTAATACCCTCGTTTTTGCCTGCGGCGGCGAGCCGGTCGATCTGCCGCTCGCCACGCTGCGCGAACGGGCGACGGCGCTCAAGAAAGCCTCCGGTCTCGACCTCGGGCCGACCATTGGCCGCCTGCAACTGAGCCATCCGCTGCCGAACGGCCGCCTGCGCATCGGCGGCGCTCCGCCTTGATTCGCTGGCCGTTCACACCTATAAAGAAAGGAACTCCCCACCGATAACAATGACTAAAGGCGAGAACACGCTAAAAAACAGCGGTTTCCCCATTTGTATTTCCGCCCAACTCGGTGAAGGAGAATCTCATGCTTTCCATCCAGGACGTTATCGATTATTGCGATCTTGATCGTGGAGAAATCGAGGCCATCGCTGAACATGAGCACATTCCGCTGACCGTGGCGGCGGAAATGAGCGCCGTGCTGCTCGGCTCGCCGGAAGGGGTTTGCCATCTGCATTCGATGATTATCGAAAACATGCAGCATGCGCTGGAAACGGGGCACTACCAGCACGTCAAGGATCTGGCCGAAACCTACCAGCATTTGCAGCGCAGCCATCCGGTTTCGGCGGTTTCGGCGCATTGAGAGAAAGTCGAGAGTGGAGAGCGGGGGAGCCGAGAGCGAATCCGCACTTGCTCTCCGCTCCCCCGTATTCCGTTTTCAAATCAGCCGAGGACGCGAAGGCGAAGCGCAGACAGTACAGTTGTACGGTAAGCGAAGCCGACAAAGTCATCGGTTGATTTGGAAATGGAATCAGGCGCCTTTCGCCTGGCCGAAACCGTGCTCGACGGCGTACAGGGCGACCTGCACGCGGCTGCTCATGTTCAGTTTCTTGAAGATGTTCTGCACGTGGATCTTGACCGTGCTCTCGGCCAGGTCGAGGCGGCGGGCGATTTCCTTGTTGCTTTCGCCTTGCGCCAGTGCGGCCATGATGTCGCGCTCGCGCGGCGAGAAGCGGTCGCGTTCGGCCGGCGCATCGCCCTTGTGCGGCGCGCGCACGCCCTGGATCAGCTTGGCCGTCATCTGCTGGGAAACCACTGACTCGCCCCTGGCCGCGCGGCGGATGGCATCGACCAGCATGTCGGTCTCGATGTTCTTCAAGAGATAGCCGCAGGCGCCGGCGCGCAAGGCGTCCATCAGATCCTGCGCGTCCTCGGAGACAGTCAGCATCAGCACGTGGGCTTCGGGAATTTCCTCGACGATCACCTTGACCGCCTCCAGCCCGGAAAC
>Ga0209629_10000076_pt1 | contig 43134 bp, 30 predicted proteins | sample TergutCu122P5_FD_187286 | JGI IMG/M metagenome (GOLD analysis project Ga0209629, IMG submission 187286) | Cubitermes ugandensis P5 segment gut microbial communities from Kakamega Forest, Kenya - Cu122 P5 (SPAdes) (version 2) | ecosystem: Host-associated > Arthropoda: Insects > Digestive system...
GTTGCCCTATGCTATTGATTATAAGGCTTACAGCCTTGATATGGATGTCTAAAAAAATAGCATTATAAAAAATTTACCCGGCACCTCAAAATTATATTTCACCTCGTTTGTGTGTAAATTGATGTTTTTATGGTAACTTTGTACTTTAAATATCCTTGAAAAAAATTCTGTTATTATCAAAAGATATATGGCGATCGTTTTTTTTTCAGTCACCACTTTTTTACTCGTAGTTATTATTGTATTATTGATAATTACGAGAGATCGCAATCAGTTTGATCATTTAAAAGAGAAAATGATTCAGTCGGATGCGGCGCTTTCAAAAATCGACCCGCTCATCCGGGACGAATTCGGAAGAAGCCGCGAAGAAAGCGGACGCTCATTCAAGGAAAACCGGGAAGAACTGAATCAGTCGTTCAAACTGCTGGGCGATACGCTGACTAAAACCGTCGCCGAACTTTCCAATGCGCAGAAAGGTCAGTTCGAACTGTTTTCCAATCGCCAGGAACAAATCCGGAAAGATTCGGAAACCAATCTGAAAGAAATCCGTGAAGCCGTAGAAAAGCGGCTCCAGACCTTGCAAGATGAAAACAGCAAAAAATTAGAAGAAATGCGCAAAATCGTGGACGAAAAACTGCAGGAAACCGTCGAGAAACGATTTAACGAATCGTTCAAATTGATTAACGAAAGATTGGAACAAGTTCATAAGGGTTTGGGCGAAATGCAATCGCTGGCGTCGGGCGTCGGCGATTTGAAAAAAGTATTAACCAACGTAAAAACGCGCGGAAATCTCGGAGAAATCCAATTGGGAGCTATCTTGGAACAGATTCTGTCGCCCGAGCAATACGAACAGAACGCCGGGGTCCGGGAAACCGGTTCGGAACGAGTGGAATACGTCGTGAAACTGCCGGGGAAAAACCCGGATGAAAAGCCGGTGCTGCTGCCCATCGATTCCAAGTTTCCCAACGAAGATTATCAACGCTTGCTGGATGCTTACGAAAATACCATCAACTTGAGTCCTCGCGAACGGGAAGCAGTCGTCAAGCAGTTTGAAATTTCAGTGAAAAAGAGCGCAAAAGATATAAGAGATAAATACATTAATCCGCCGGTTACGACCGATTTCGCCATTCTGTTTGTGCCGACCGAAGGTCTGTATGCTGAAATTCTGCGCCGTACCGGACTTTTTGAAAGCTTGCAGAGGGATTACAAAATTACGGTAGTCGGACCAACCAATTTGGTCGCTTTCTTAAGCAGTCTGCAAATGGGATTCAGAACCCTGCAAATCGAGAAGCGATCGGGCGAAGTTTGGAGCGTCTTAGGCGCCGTTAAAACGGAATTCAGCAAGTTTGGAGCTGCCTTGGAAAAAACAAAAAACAAATTACAACAGGCGGCTAACGAAATCGATGATGTGGGAGTCCGATCGAGAGCGATCGAACGAAAATTGCGAACTGTTCATGAATTACCTCAAGAACAAACCGTTGAAGCGCTTGGCGAAGCGCTCGCCATCGAAGAAGAAGATGAATCCGTTTGAAAAATTGTCAAACGTTAACACAGATTGCCTATGAAGAAAAAAACGTGAAAAACCTATCGGGATTTGTAATAAACAATTACCAATCCTTTGTAAATTATGAGAAACATTCGTATTATTTATTACTAAAAAATCAAAAAATATGACATTATTATCTACAACCCGGATTGTGTTACTTAAAAACAATCCGGTCCAATCGATTATTCGAATCATGCGACTCACATTATTTCTATTGTTTGTTGTCTCAGATTTTGCGTTTGCTACCGGCAACCTTTCACCGGTGGAGACCGGCATTACTCAGCAAAAACGAACAATTAAGGGTGTTGTTCTTGATACTCGTGGCGATCCGCTCATTGGAGCAAATATTACCGAAAAAGGAACCGATAACGGCACAATAACAGACTCAGAAGGAAATTTTTCCTTAAGCGTTACCGGTAATGCAATACTGAGTGTTACCTATATCGGATATATACCACAAGAAATATCCGTTGAAAATAAGAGCAGCCTGAAAATCACAATGCAGGAAGATACGCAAACCCTGAGCGATGTTATCGTAATTGGGTATGGTACAGCCAAGAGAAAAGACTTTACCGGAGCGGTGTCTTCCATCAAAGTAGAGGATTCGCCCATAGCGCTTGCAACCAATTTTAATGCCTTGGAGGCTATCAAGGGAAATGTTGCCGGGTTGGATATAGGCGCTACCAATACAGCCGGCGGACAACCAAGCATGCAAATGCGCGGTCAGAAATCAATTTCAGGATCCAATGATCCGCTGATTGTCGTGGATGGAGTGATTTATATGGGGAATCTGAATGATATAAATCCTAATGATATAGCTTCTTATGATATTTTAAAAGATGCAACTTCGGCAGCTGCTTATGGGTCGCGCTCTGCAAACGGAGTGATCATTATTACCACGAAAAAAGGAAAGACAGAGAAACCCATCATAAGCCTGAATATAACGGAAAGCTCACCGCACTGGTATAATCGGCCCAAGCTGATGAATGGCGCTCAATGGTTAGAATCTGTGATGGCGCGAAACAACAGTACGGATTTAACCTGGTTGAAACCGCAGGAAGTAGCAAACAAAGATGCAGGAAAAGAAACCAACTGGTTCGATGCCTCAACACGAACCGGTCTGCAGCAGGAATATCAGCTTTCGGTCTCCGGCGCCGGAGAAAAAATGAATTACTATCTGTCGGCTGCCTATTCAGATAATAAAGGGATCATTGTAGGAGACAACTTTAACCGTACTTCGGTTTTAGGTAAAATCAATACGGACATCACCCGTTGGTTGCAAATCGGGGTAGATGCCGCTTACACAAGGTCTCAATTTTCTGATGTGAGAGTTAGTATTAATCAGGCATACGTCATGTCTCCCTACGGAGTGATGTATCGAGACGAGCAGAATAAGCTCTTGGAAAAATACCCCTATACGCAATCGGGAATAAATCCATTGTGGGGAGTGGATGATGGAACACGCGATAATACGAATATCCGGGATAATTTTCGTATCAATGCGAACGCTTTAGTGAAATTGCCTTGGATGCCGGAATTAAGTTATCGCTTGAATTATTCGGGTAATTTGGCCAAGGAATACCGGGCCAACTTCTATCACGAGACTTATTATGTGAAAGAAGGAGCTTATGATGATCCAACCCGCTATTCTCCGGCCACTTATCAAAGCCTTTTGTCGAATGCAAACGGGAATATCGATAATAGAACCATATCCGGTTGGGTAGTAGATAACATTCTGAATTACAATAATAAATTCGGTAATCATTCGATTGATTTAACAGCCGTGGCTACACGCGATCTCAGCAACTATGACTATGAAAATACCACCGGAAACGATTTTTCCGCCAATGGAAATACCACTTTGGGTGTAAAAGGTTTGTCGAAGGCGACGATTCAAAAAGTTTCACTTGATGGTTGGAAATGAACAAACATCGGATATCTCGGGAGAGCGTCTTATTCTTTCAGCGACAAATATTTTCTTACAAGTTCGATACGTCGCGATGGCGCTTCGGTTTTCGGAGCCAATCAGAAATGGGGAAATTTCGTTGCATTCGGCGCTGCCTGGAGAGTCACAGAAGAAAAATTTATGAATAATCTTGCATTTCTAAATAATCTGAAATTAAAATTATCATGGGGAAAAAACGGTAACCAAGGCTTGGCGCCTTATGGTACGCTGTCTACCGTAAACAACGGGGCGGCGGCAAATGCCCGGTACGAATTTGGGAGTAGTACGATTTGGTATGGCATGGTTCCGGGGACGCTTGGTAATTCTAATCTTGGCTGGGAATCAACCGCATCCTGGAACACGGGCCTTGAATCCGCTTGGTTGAAAAATCGAATATTCTTCGATATCGATTTGTATTTTTCAAAAACGACCAATCAGATATTTGAAAGAAATATTCCTGTCATGACCGGTTTTAAAACCATGAAATCATCGATGGGGCAAATCAATAATCGGGGCGTTGAATTCACTTTGAGAACGGTGAATATTGAAAACAGAGCATTGGTATGGACCAGTAATTTTACATTTTGGATGAACCGGAACAAACTTGTTCATCTGTATGGGGATTTGGATGAAAACGGAAAGGAAAAAGATGATATTTCAAACAGCAGGTTTATTGGTAAACCGTTGGGATCCATCTTCGGATATGTGCAAGACGGCATTGTTCAAGAAACCGATGCGGATTATATGCAGAAGAACGGTGTAAAAGCGGGAGTACCCAAATACAAGGATATGAACAACGATGGAGTGATCAATGCCGATGATCGTGATATTTTGGGTTATGCTACTCCAAATTTGAAATTAAACATGAGTAATACGGTTTCTTACAAAAATTTTGATTTATATGCTATGCTTACAGGGACTTTCGGTGGAGGCGGTTATTATCTGAAGTCAAATACGGCTGCTTTTATGACAAACGGCTCGGGATTATTTAATTCGAACAGTATCTATATTCCTTACTGGACTCCCGAAAATAAGAGCAACATCTATCCTTCCGCAGTATTTGCGGGCGATGGAGGCCGTTTTCAAGGTTTACAAAGCAGAGCGTTCGTCCGGTTGCAGGATGTTACTTTGTCCTATACTTTCAATGCTCCTTGGGTTAAGAATATGAATATTCACAATCTGAAAGTATTCTTATCTGCAAAAAATCTTTTCACAATCACTGATTGGGTTGGCGATGATCCGGAAGTCGGTTCCGTTATCAGAGAAAATAACTATCCTGTATTAACAACTTTCTCAATCGGAGCAAATATTAGTTTCTAACATCTAACAATAGTTAAATATGAAAAATAATAAAATAAACAATAGTATCTATCTGTTATTATCATTGCTTTTGTTTAGTTGTAATGATACAGCTTTCTTAACAGAAAAACCGAAAACATTTTATACGGTTGATAATGCGTTTTCCACATCTTCGCAAGTGGATCAATTGGTTATCGGGTGTTATAATCACGTCAGAGTTCTGAATATTTTTGATCAGGAAAATGTGACCTATTCTGTGTTTTGCGGTGGAAACGGGACGGATATGTATGATGTTGCAACGATTCGGCGAGCGAACCGTTTTAATGATTACGGCATTTTAACTCCCGATCACGGAACATTTAATGATCTTTATTCCACTTTTTACCAACTGATTGCAAAAGCTAATTTAGCGTTGTATGCAGCGGAGCTACCTCAAATTGCCTGGGCTTCGGCAACCGACAAAGCGTACGTTACCGCACAAGCTCGTTTCTTCCGTGCCTATTGCTACCGGAATTTAGGGGAATTATTCGGAGGGGTACCTCTTGTAAAGGAAACAACAAGCGTTCCACGTTATGATTATGTGCGCACCTCACGAGTAGAAACTTACCAATATGCTATTAGTGAATTGGAAGCCATTTTGAATGATCTGCCTGAAACAACCGCTACCCGGGGACGTTTAGTTAGAGGAGCAGCACAACATAATCTATGCCAGCTTTACATTGATTTGGGTGTCGCTTTGGAAGCGGACGGCAAGTCGGCTGATGCAAAAACAGCTTACGGAAAAGCAATCGGTTATGGCAATACTTTGATCGACGGTTCCGTTTATTCGTTAATGACGCAACGATTCGGTACGCGAATGAATCAAAATCCCGATTATTATTATGCCAATACGACAGCCGCACAGACTCCCAATCATTTATATTCCGCTGCAGGATATCCTATCCAAGGGAATGTTTATTGGGATCTTTTTCAGGAAGGGAATCAGGATTATCAATCGGGGAACAAGGAGGCGATTTGGATTGCACAGATCAATTATCAAGCCAATAAAGCGGAAGACGGGAGTTCAAGATTGCCATATTCTCGCCAATACGGGGCGGTTTTTCGCGATCCGGCGTCCACCCATCTCAGCGGAACGCTTGAAGATGTAGGTGGACGAGGCATCGCAATGGTAATTCCGACCCTGTACACCCGCGATATCATTTATAATGGGAAATGGGGCGACGATATGCGAAATTCAGAAGCTGTATTCCGGAGAATTTTTCTTGGTAATGTTGCTACTTCTCCTTATTATGGAAAGCCGGTCCCATGGGATGTTATTTATAAGGTAGGACAAAGTCAGGATGCAATCGATGCGGCAGTAACCCAATGTTTTCCGATATCCTGTAAAATTGCGACCGATAAATATACCGGACTTGCAGACGGACAAAACATGAGCAATCTTTTTCGGAACGAATATCTCATCCGTTTGTCAGAAACCATACTCTTACGAGCGGAAGCTAAGATGCGTTCCGGGGATAACGCCGGAGCGGCAAGCGACATAAACTTATTGAGGGCTCGTGCCAAATGCGGTTATATGGTTCAGGCATCCGATGTAAATGTCGATTTAATTTTGGATGAACGTGCACGAGAATTAGTATATGAAGAACGACGGTGGAATACTTTACTTCGCATGGGAGGAACGATTGCGCCGGATCGAATTAAAAAGTATGCCTACTGGAATGATCCTCGTGTCACAATGACAAAGAATTTCAACCTTTGGCCTATTCCACAGATTGTGATCGACACGAATAAAGATGCAGTTATCGAACAAAATCCGGGATGGCGATGATTTTATAAATATAATATGAACCAAAACAATCCCTCTTTTAATCTTAAATAATAAAAAAAGGAAAAGAGGGGTTGTTTTAATCGCAGACAACATGAAAAATTTGCTATTTATTCTATTGGGAATATTATTGATTAATTGCACGCGGTCTGAAAAAGAACCTTCGGAATTTCAAGCCCGTTTTATCCCTTCTTCCGATTTAGCGTCTGATTTTAAGTCTCCCCCCGATGATGCAAAACCCCGTGTCTTTTGGTGGTGGTTAGAAGGGAATATATCCAAAAAAGGCATCTTACACGATCTGATGGAAATGAAAAAAGCCGGTATCCAAGGAGCCATCGTATTTGATGCAGGTTCTTCTTCCTATACAAGCGTTAAAAAAACGTCTCCCGGATCGGCATTTATGAGCGACGAATGGAGGAAACTGTTCACATACGCTTGCCTTGTTGCCGATAGTTTAAATATGGAGATCAGTCTGAACATCGGGAGCGGATGGAATGACGGAGGTCCTTGGGTAAGCCCGGAGGAAACATCCAAAAAAATTGTTTGGAGTGAACGAATCATACAAGGGCCAAAGTACCTGTCGGAAAAACTTCCGATGCCCGAGAAATTACTGAAATATGAGCGAGACAGTAGCTTTTATTATCAACCGATTGCCGTATTAGCAATAAAAGAAACGCCAAACAGCGACAGCGTTAAACCGCTCGAAAACATGGACATTAAAGCCGTCCACTCGATACGTATTCCTACAAAACCCGGACTTGGATTTGATTGGGATATTTTCATGAAAGAAGAACCCTCTCCCGAAGGCGACTGTAACGCTTTTCTTAAAGATGTCACAGATATCAGCGATAAAGTGGATGGAGAAGGTAATATCCATTGGCAGGTTCCTGAAGGAAAATTCGTTATCCTGCGTTTTGGTTATACCGGTACGGGTATAAAGGTATCCACTCATAGTCCGGGCGGCGGCGGGTTAGCTATCGATTATTTAAGCAAAGAAGCAATGGATCTTCAATATAATAACACTGTCGGTAAAATACTCCCGGATTTAAAACAAGCCGGCACAAAAAGTTTACGGTATCTTCACGATGACAGTTGGGAATTAGGGCCCGCAAACTGGACGCATCATTTTGATAAATTGTTTAAACAAAAGAACGCTTACAGTATCGTTCCCTATTTGCCCATTTTAACGGGACGAATTATAGAAAACAGGGAAGTGTCCAACCGGTTTTTATATGATTTTCGGCGGACCATTGCCGATCTTATCTGCGAAAATCATTATCGGTATTTTCGAGATCGGGCGCATGCCGATGGATTGGGTCTTCATCCCGAAGGAGGCGGTCCTCATCCGGCGCCGATTGATGCCTTAAAAAATTTAGGTTCCAATGATATACCCATGGGTGAATTCTGGAGACGAGCCACAACGCACAGAGTTGCTCCCGAAAACCGCCTGTTTGTTAAACAATCGGCTTCTGTTGCGCATATCTATGGTAAACGGTTTGCCCAAGCAGAAGGGCCTACAAGCATAGGACCCCATTGGGAAGAAGATTTCGCTTATCTGAAACCTACTTTAGACAGAGTTTACTGCGAAGGGTTAAATCGGTTGGTCATCCATACATTTACCCATTCTCCCGAAGAAGCGGGAATTCCGGGGAATGAATATTTTGCCGGAACGCATTTCAATCCCAATGTCACCTGGTGGAAACAAGCTCCGGCGTTTTTAACCTGGAACGCTCGATTATCGTTGATGTTATCGCAAGGTTTATTTGTCGGTGATGTCTGCTTTTATTATGGAGACAATGTGCCTAATCAGGTACCGTTGAAACACATCATTGAAGGATTGGGAGAAGGATATGATTATGATGTATGCAATACCGAAGTTATTTTGAAACGCATGACTACCCGCAATGGGAAGATTTATCTCCCGGACGGAATGAGCTATGAAATATTGGCGCTCCCCAACCGAACCGGCATGACCCCGGAAGTTATCGCCAAATTAGAAAGATTGGTAAAAGAAGGCGCTACTATCATCGGTCGCAAACCCGGCGCATCGGTCGGATTACGCGGAGGTAAACAGGCAATGGAAAAAGTTAAAAAAATAGCCGACACTATGTGGGGAAAAGAAGAATTCAACGCTGCCCGGAAAATAACATACGGAAAAGGAACTATTTATACCGGTGATAATATTAAGGCGGCCCTTCTTGAAAAAGGAATACAACCGGATTTCTCTTATCGAAGCAATAAATCCGAAGCGCTCATCGATTATATTCACCGGAAAACAGACGATGTGGATATCTATTATGTAGTCAATAGAAACGAACGCCCGGAATACTTCCTCGCATCATTTCGCATCGATTCAAAAGCACCGGAATTGTGGAATCCGATCACCGGCGAGATCATTGATTATCCTATTTATTCACTCAACGCCGGGAAAATAGTCCTGCCGATGTTTTTAGAATCCTTTGGCTCCATGTTGGTTGTTTTCAGAAAAGATACAACAACCCGATATGAACAAATAACGATGAACGGCGTAGAAATATTTCCCCAACTTCCGACGGATACCTTTTCGGTATCTCCTGTGATTCCGAAAGCCGGCGGGAATCTTCTATTCATTCAACCCGGCGAATATAAACTCACTACTTCCACAGGAGAAACAAAACATATTACCATCGGCAAAATCCCGGAAATAAAAATGGATACTCCTTGGGAGGTAGCTTTTGATCCTAATTGGGGTGGCCCCGAAAAAATGAGTTCCGGCAAATTAATGTTATGGAATACATCCGGTATACCGGGTATCCGCTATTATTCCGGGACAGCCGTTTATAATAATACATTTATCATTCATCCCGAACAATATAAAGACAAACGGGTATATCTCGATTTGGGCGAGATGTATAATATAGCGGAAGTTTACGTTAACGGAAAACCGGCAGGCGTGTGGTGGCAACCTCCATTTACCGGAGATATAACCGATTATTTGGAAAACGGGATCAATCATTTGGAAATAAAAGTAGTCAATCTGTGGCCGAACCGGCTGATCGGAGATAATTTTCTTCCTGAAGACAAACGTTATACAAAGACCAATGTAATTAAATTCGGCAAAGATTATCCGTTACTTCCTTCCGGTTTAGCAGGTCCTGTTGTGATAAGGTTGTATGACAGTAAACAATTGTAATTCAAAATTAAAGATTAGTATTATTATTTATGAAGCCTTTTAATTTACTTTTAATCGTTTTATTCTCCTTTTTTTATCCCTTGGTGGAAGCCGCAGATAATAAACCAACCGGTCTGTTAACGGATTTGATTGAACATACGGATTTTACTTGGAATGACGGATATGGTTCAAACGTTCCTGTTTGGCAAGCTGTAAATACTCCGGAGTCGCTTCAATATGTCGAAATAGGCTCTGAATATCCCTCATTTGGTTGGATTGTTCCGGGAAAAACAATGGGAACAATTCAGACTTCTTATCAAATTATTGTCGCCGATAATCGGATCGATGCCGCTTCGGGAAAAGGAAATATCTGGGACAGCGGAAAGGTAGAAAGTCGTAAATCTACTTCGGTGTTATATGCCGGAGAAGCCTTAAAACCGGGGAAAAATTATTTTTGGAGGGTAAAAACAATAACGAATACGGGAGGTGAAAGCGAATGGTCGGATATAAAAGCATTCCGGACAGCAAAAAAAATGACGGAATATGCATGCAGCTTTTATCCGCAGGTTAAATCTCGGGAATATCCCGTCTTTGTAAAAAAAATCGGAAACTCAACGGTATTTATCGATTTCGGAAAAGCTGCCTTCGGACAATTGATTCTGAATCTAACTTCCCGGACGGACAAAGACAGCGTGGTTGTACATTTAGGAGAACGAATGTCAAATGGAAGGATTGACAAAAATCCCGGAGGCACCATACGTTACGGGAAATACACTTTAGGACTTATGAAAGGGACTCATACCTACCGTATCCTAATTGATAAAGATCGACGAAATACAGGACCTGCAGCTGTTTTAATTCCCGATTATATTGGCGAAGTTTTGCCTTTCCGATATTGTGAAATAGAAGGTTACGACAAACCGGCGATCGCTTCTGACGTAATGAGGGATGCGGTTCATTATCCTTTCGACGAATCGGCTTCGTTTTTCGAGTGCAATGACGATACTTTGAATCAAATATGGAATTTATGTAAATACTCCATTCAAGCGACTTCATTTTTGGGACTCTATATCGACGGCGACCGCGAACGTATCCCATACGAAGCGGATGCTTTGATTAATCAACTTGGTCATTATGGCATTGACAGGGAATATTCGATGGCGCGTCGTTCGTTTGAGTACTTACTTGAGAAACCAACCTGGCCTACGGAATGGATATTACAAGCCCTGCTTATAGCTTGGCAAGATTATATGTACACCGGTGACAGCCGCTCTCTGAAAGCAAATTATGAAATTCTGAAAGCACGAACATTGATGGGATTAAGAGAAAAAAACGGCCTGATAAGCACAACTACCGGCTTACAAACGCCGGAGTTTCTATCTTCCATCCGTTCGAAAGAAAAGATAAGAGATATTGTGGATTGGCCTCATACAGGTATTTTGGGATTAAACAAACAGGAAGGCGGCGAAGCAGACGGTTTTGTATTTACGGATTATAATGCGGTAACTAATGCTTTTCATTATGAAAGCTTGAAGTTGATGAGCAAAATTGCCGGTGTGCTTGATCTTACGAGGGATGCTGCGTATTATAATGAAGCAGCAAACCGGTTGCTTAAGCAATTTAACAACTTTTTTTATAATGATCAATCAGGGTATTACATGGATGGAGATACGACAAAGCATGCATCCTTACATGCCAATATGTTTCCGGTTGCTTTCGATATGGTTCCTTCCGGTAAAATAAAAAAAGTATTGGATTTCATACGCAGCCGCAAAATGGCCTGCAGTGTTTACGGCTCTCAGTTTTTGATGGATGCCCTGTATGAAACCTCCGATGCAGAATATGCGCTTTCTATGCTGACAAAAACAGACGACCGGGGATGGTATAATATGATACGTTTAGGATCAACCATCTCCTTGGAAGCGTGGGATAATAAATATAAGCCTAATTTGGATTGGAATCATGCTTGGGGAGCCGTTCCTGCAAATATTATCCCGAGAAAACTGTTAGGTATTGAACCGATAATGCCCGGATTTGATAAAGCCCGAATTAAGCCTCAAATTGCATCTCTGTCGTATGTAAGAGCCGTAGTTCCCACTATAAAAGGAGAAATAAGCATGGAAATTGAAAATAAAAAAGGAGAATACCGGTTACAGTTGACTATTCCCGCAAATATGGAAAGTGAAGTTTATCTGCCTTTATTATCAAAGAAATATGAAGTGACATGTAACGGCATCCAACAAAAAACGAACCGTATGAAAGAGGAACCTTTTATTTCATTAGGAAACTTATTTTCAGGTAAATATATGATAATCATGAAGTATTAACAACCGGTTTTAAGCATAGAAAATAAAAAAATGGCATTGGAAATTGAACGTAAATTTTTGATAAGCGGCGATTTTCGCCCGTATGTATTTCGATCTGTACACATTATGCAGGGATATTTATCCTTAGCTGCTGAACGCACGGTTCGCGTACGTATCAAAGGCGACAAAGGTTTTATCACAGTTAAAAGCGCAAGGAGCGATAACGGCTTGAGTCGTTATGAATGGGAGAAAGAAATTCCCGTGGAAGAGGCTCGCGATTTAATCCGGTTGTGTGAAGCCGGCATCATAGATAAGACCCGTCATTTCGTGAAAGCCGACCCGTATGTTTATGAAATAGATGAATTTCACGGTGAGAATGAAGGATTGGTTGTAGCGGAAATAGAATTACCGAGCGAAGATTCCGTCTTTTCAAAACCCGAATGGTTGGGAAAGGAAGTGACCGACGATGAAAGGTACTATAATTCTATGCTGATAATAAAGCCCTACACAAAATGGTAAGCATTACATATATGAAAACGTTTAGTATCTTATTTTTAATAATGACAATTACAATGATTGACGGCTTTGGACAAAGTCGCCGTAGCGGCATGCCTTGGACGACTCGCAGCGAGGTCATTGCGCAAAACGGGATGGTTTGTTCGTCGCATCCTTTGGCAACGCAGGTAGGCGTGGATATTCTTAAAAAAGGCGGTTCGGCCGTAGATGCCACCATTGCGGTAAATGCCTGCATAGGACTTATGGAACCTACCGGGGCAGGGGTCGGGGGCGATCTGTTTGCCATCGTTTGGGATGCTAAGACCCAAAAATTATATGGACTGAATGCAAGCGGACGTTCCCCGAAATCGCTGACTCTTTCCTATTTTAAGGAGCATGGAATAAAGGCGATTCCGGCTTATGGTCCATTACCGGTCAACGTTCCGGGTTGTGTGGACGGTTGGTTCCAATTGCACGGGAAGTTTGGTCGCTTGCCGATGAAAGAAATTCTAAAGCCGGCTATTAACTATGCTAACGAAGGTTTTCCGCTGACCGAAGTCATTGCCCCGGCTTTCCGTCAATCCATCAGTCGTTTTTCATCCCAATATCCCAACGTAAAAGAGACCTACTCGCCCGATGGCGAGACATTGGAAAAAGGCGATATCTTTCGTAATCCGATGTTAGCAAAAACTTTACAATTGATTGCCGATAAAGGTCGAGATGAATTCTACAAAGGAAGCATCGCGCGAATCATTGCCGATTTCATAAAGTCGCAAGGAGGTTTTTTGAGCTATGAAGATTTGGCGTCTCATGCTTCAGAATGGGTGGATCCCGTCACGACTAATTACAGAGGGTATGATGTATGGGAACTTCCCCCAAACGGACAAGGGATTGCAGTCCTTCAAATGCTTAACATATTGGAACATTACGATATGAAATCGTTTGGATTCGGATCGCCCGAACATATTCATTATTTTGTGGAGGCAAAGAAGCTGGCTTTTGAAGACAGAGCCAACTATTATGCCGACCCTGCTTTCGCCGACATCCCTGTTCAAACCTTGATCAGTAAATCCTATGGTGCCGAACGTCAACAATTGATTAATGACCGACGCGCAGCGACAAAGGTTCAGCCGGGAGTGATTGCCAATACCGATAATACGGTTTATCTGACAGTTGCCGATAAAGAGGGAAATATGGTCTCTTTCATTCAAAGTAATTATCAGGGAATGGGCAGTGGAATGGTTCCTCCGGGTTTGGGATTCATGTTGCAAGATCGGGGAGAGTTATTCTCGTTGCAGGAAGGTCAGGCAAATACATACGAACCCGGGAAGCGTCCTTTTCATACCATCATTCCGGGATTTATCACCAAAGACGGCAAGCCGTTTCTAAGTTTTGGCGTGATGGGAGGCGATTATCAGCCGCTTGGCCAAGTGTTGATCATAATGAATATTATCGATTTTGGCATGAACGTTCAAGAAGCCGGCGATGCCCCTCGCATCGATCATATCGGTTCCTCGTCTCCTACCGGCGCTGCCCGGGATACTACCGGGGGCAAGGTCATTCTTGAAAACGGATTTTCTCCCGAAACTGTTCGTAAACTATTGAATATGGGACATTCCATTTCTTACGGTTATGGTTCCTCTTACGGCGGTTATCAAGCGATCCGGTACGATGCCCGACGCAAGGTGTATTTTGGAGCGTCGGAAAGTAGAAAAGATGGCTGTGCAATGGGTTATTAAAACGATTGGGAAATGGAATTTTTTCCTTATCTTTGTCAAAATATTGTTTTATGAAAAAGTTAATCTTAACATTTGCATTTATTGCCGTTTTTTCGTCCATATCTGCGCAAGACAAGTTCAAATTTGGAGATTGTCCGATAGAACTTTTAAAGATGACTTCGTACGATAAGGATTCTACCGCATCGGCAGTTGTACTCTATGAAAATTCCGTTGGTCGTTATGATTATAGTAATGCATTATCTGATTTTCAGATTGTTACTGATTATATTATAAGAATTAAAATTTTTACTCAAGAAGGAACTACGTATGCCGAAATTGCCATTCCGTTCTATGTAGGTTCTAACAGAACCGTAACCGAACAAATAACCGGCTTAACCGGCTTCACTTACAATTTGGAAGGCGATAAAGTTCTTAAAGACAAACTTTCAAAAGAATATATATTTACCGAAGATGTTTCAGAAAATGTAAAACGTCTTAAATTTGCCATGCCGGCAGTAAAAGCCGGTTCCGTCATTGAATACAAGTACACAATGACTTCTCCTTTTTATTATAACCCCAAAGACTTTGTATTTCAACGCTCTATTCCGGTTAAATACAGCTTTTTTTCAATCAAGATACCTGAATATTTTAATTTCAGTAAAGAAACCAAAGGATTCGAATTTATCAAAGTTGAAACCGAATCGGATAACGAAACATATATACTTGGTACTTCGCGCTTAAGCGCCAATACAGAAAAAATAACCGCCGAAGTGAACGATTTACCTGCTTTGAAAGATGAAGACTTTGTTTGGAATTACAATGATTTCAAGAGTCAGATTAATTTCGAAATCAGTAATGTCAGTATTCCCGGCGTCTACTACAAAGATTATTCCGTTTCATGGAACAAAGTGGCAGAGATACTCGCCGATAATGCAAATTTTGGGAAACAGTTCAATAATAAAGGATTATTTAAAGAAGATATGCCCGCAACGCTTTCAGGAAAAACCAACAAAATAGATTCTATTCGAGCCATTTTAAATCTTGTTCGCTCCAAAGTAAAATGGAACGACCGCGCTAATTTATTCGTAAACAATCAGTCCAAAGCCCTGAAAGAAGGAACAGGTTCGAGCGCCGATATTAATGCCCTTTTAATCAACGCACTCCGTAACGCAGGATTTGAAGCCTACCCGGTTGCTATGAGTTTGCGTTCGAAGGGAAGACTTCCACTTACTCATCCCGGCATAGACAACTTAAACTATTTCGTTGTCTGTGTTTATTCCGGCCCGAACACTTATTTTTTGGACGGAACATTAGCTTATACAGACCTTAATGTAATTCCTGTCGATTGTATGGTTGATAAAGCCTTAATCCTCAAATCCAACACTTTCGATTGGATGGATTTAAGCACTTTAGGAAATAATTCAGATCGGATAAATATAGTCTTAAGATTCAACGAAGAAGGGATTCTTTCGGGAAATGTGATAAAAAATCATAGCGGAGAAAACGCTTTCATGTTCAAAAGATTATATAATAAAGCCGAAAGCGAAAAAAAATATCTTGAAGAAATGGAAACAAAAGATGACATTACTGTTTCAGATTATACCATAACCGAAAGGGCTACAAATACTTTCAATTATATCGAACAATATACATTTATTAAAAATAATATTCGCTTGGGAGATAATATTATCAATTTCAACCCTTTATTATTTCTTGCAATGAAAAGTAATTCCTTTAAAACGGAAACCAGAAAGCTGCCGGTAGAATTCCCATATATGCAAGAAGAAAAAATCAACCTGATGATAGAAATTCCCGGAGGATACGCTATAGACGAAGTTCCCGCTTCAGAAAAATTCATCTACAATGACAACATGATTAGTTTCAGCTATATCGTTCAAAAAGCGGAAAACAAAATTATGATTATTTGCACAACAAGTTTGAAAACCGGTATTGTTCCCGTGACAGAATACAGCCAACTACGTGATTTTTGGGCAAAAATATATAATAAGCAACACGAATTGATTACTCTTAAAAAGATATAACTGCATGAAAATCCATTTTTTAATCGCATTTCTCTTTTTAGCTTTCATCCGAATTAATGCGCAAAACTATGCCGTAGCAGCTATTCCGGAAGATTTAAAAACAGACGCTCAGGCCATAATCCGGGAATATACTGAAACTTTCGTACAGGATGATGCTCAAACGGGAACTCACAATGTAGTTTATTCCACGACTATTTTCGATGAAAAAGGTGCGAATTATCTTAATTTTTTTATTTACGAAGATTTCTTTCGCGAATTGAAAAACTTTTCGGGAGAGGTATTCGATGCACAAGGTAAATCAATCAAAAAAATAAGCAAGAAAGATTTGGTCTCAACTTCTATTTCAGACAATCTTGCAGACAATGGAAAACGTACTTTTTATAATTTTCATGCCCCTTCCTACCCTATTACCGTAAAATATGCTTTTCAGTTAAGATACAAAAACGGTATTTTGATGTATCCAACATTTGGTCCGGTTACCGGATTCAAGGTTTCCGTCGAAAAATCGGATTATACATTGCAAATTCCGCATGATGTGGAACTTCGGGAAAAAAAACTAAATACACAAGTTGAAACCGTCCGATCAACAACAGACAAAAACAAAATCTATAAATGGTCGATGAATCAATTTAAAGCTTTGCCTGACGAAGCCTACGCTCCTGTTGAAGAACTGTTTCCAATTATTTACCTTTCGCCGGAAAAATTTTGTATTGAAAAAGTATGTGGAGATATGTCCGATTGGGAACATTTTGGAAATTGGCAGGCGGAATTGCTGAAAGGACGGAACGTTTTACCGCAAAAGATCATTGATAAAGTGACGGAACTTACTCAAAATATTCCGGGAAAACGCGACAAAGTTAAAACGCTATACCAATACCTTCAAAATACTACCCATTACGTTAGTATTCAATTAGGAATCGGCGGATGGCAACCGATGAAAGCGGAAGATGTAGCCAAAACAGGCTTCGGCGATTGCAAAGCTTTGTCCAACTATATGAAATCATTGTTGGATGTAGTGAACATTCCTTCTTTCTATACCATAATCAGTACTGAAAAAAAGCGTCTGATGCGAGATTTTCCAAATTTTTCTCAAGCCAACCATGTCATTTTAATGGTTCCTTTAGAAAATGATACCGTGTGGTTGGAATGTACCAATCAGAGTTTGCCGTTTGGTTATATCCACAAAGCCATTTTAGGTAACGATGCTTTAGCAGTTGGAGATAATAAAGCGTTTTTATGCACCCTTCCAAAATATCCACCTTTAGATAATCAAGAAATTAACAGGGTTGACATTCGTTTATCGCCTGAGGGACATGCCGAAATGGATGTCCGCTTAACATATAAAATGGATGTTTTTGAACGCATGTATTTTCGGCTAAAAGGATTAGATGCCAATGAAGAAAACAAAGCGTTAAGTAGTTTACTAAGAGTAGAAAAACCACTAATAAGCAATTACAAAAAAGAAGATTTTCTGACCGAAAAGCCGTCCATGAATATTTCCTTCAAAGTGAAATGCGACGAATACGCTTCCAAAACCGGTACCCGAATGTTTGTCCCAATTAATCCGGCTTATACTTCTTTGAAAGGAATGTTTTCGGGAAATTCCAGACGGTTTGATATAGTCCTGAAATCAAGCCTTTGTGAAATAGACACAATCCGGATTCACATTCCGGAAAATTATACTTTGGAAACCCAAGTGAAACCGGTAGAGATTCATTCCGATTACGGTTCTTTTAAAACAGAAATTCAGGAAGACAACGGAATATTGATCTATATTCAGAAACTCGAACTCTTGCCGGGACGTTATCCGGCTTCGCAATTCAGTGATTTGAAGGATTTTTATAATAAGATAGAAGCATTTCAATCTGCGAAATTAAGTTTTAAAAAATAGATAATAAAAAAAGTTGTGTGCGTATCCCATATTTTTTAATATCTTTGCGCTCAAAATGATAAAACAGGGCTTCAATGAACAGACAGAAAGTAATTATCCTATTCATTTTGATTTTTGCATTTGCTCATGCGAACGGGCAGGATCGTATTATTACCACGCAAGAAGATACGCTTTTTTGTAAAATCATATCCCTATCCCTGAAAGAGGTAAAATATGAACAAACCGGTTATAATCAAGAAAAGATAATAAAATCGATCCCGATAAAAGAGGTTCGTGAATATTCTTTAGGAGTTCAATCGAAGGAATATATACCGGGAATTTCAACCAACGAACCAAAGGTAAAGTCTTTTTCAAGTTTGGCAACCCCTAAGCACAGGGAAGCGCGTTTTCAACGATGGAGAATCGGATTTCAAGGCGGCAGATCTTATTTATTAAATTCATTGGCTCCTTTGAGACAAGCAATGAAAGACCGGGGAGTTCTGCCTGATCAGGCAAACAATTATTATAAGCATCTTCGTAATGGAATTTCAGCAGATGCCGATCTTTATTTTTTGCTTAGCCGTTATTTTGGGATCGGCCTGAAGTATTCCGGTTTTTCTTCTTCACATCAAACGGACTACTTAGTGAAAGATATGTATTCCGATATACCGATCTACTATTCTGTCAATGAACATGAAAATTTTATGCTGAATTATTTTGGACCGTCTTTCCTCTTTCAACAATGGTTTGGGAGAAATCACAAATTCAGATTCAATGAGGAATTATCAATCGGTACTATTTTTTTTAGAGATAAAAAACAATTTGATCCGAATCAATTCGTTTTTGTGAATCCTGAAACGAATGAAAAACAATATAATGTTTTGGGTGAGGGAAATGTTTTCAGCGGGAAATTTCAATTGTCGTTAGAGTATTATCCAACCTCATGGTTATCTTTCGGTCTGAATGCCGGTGTCTTACCTGCCATTTTCCGCACTGTAAAAATTTCTGATGGAAATACAAGCGCCAAAGAACAATATAGTGGAAAAAACCCTTTGGATTTGTCGCGATTAGACTATTCCTTTGGGATACGATTTCATTTATAATCCTTTGTAATTCATATTTATTCTTGCAATGAAATTTTTAATTCGTACTATTTCGGTCGGTTTATTTAGTATTATTGCTTTCGCATGTAATAATGATTTTTTGTCGAAAGCGCCCGATAAGTCCTCTCTGTCTTCCGATTCAGAAATTCTGATTTCACCGGATTGGGAAGCAAAGGATTTTAATATCATTGTTCCGGTAGGAAATGCTCCTTACAGTATTGTACAAAATCCCAATTGGTTATATATTCAATCCATGTCGGGACAATTTACTAACAATGTTGCAACGATTAATTGCAAAGCTTCCGTCAACAATAGTTTTTCCGGAATAGGCATTTACAAATCGTCAGTAGTAATGAATATTGACGGTTATGGAAGATTGGCGATTCCCATTTCCTATATTACACAAGGGAATCCGACAATAGCAGTTGATAACAGTTTGGCTTTAAAATATAATTCCAATAACAACAATTATAAAGCTTCGTTAGTTATAAGGAATACAGGAGAAGGTATTTTACTGTGGTCAATAGCAGGAAAGCCCGATTGGATTTCAATTCCCGGTTCTCTAAATAATCATACATTGATAATTCCTCAAAATGGACAATATGTTGTTGATGTATCTTGCAATATCGAATCAATTACTTCACCGGATTTGCAAGGGCAAATTTTATTTGCAAGCAATGATAGAAATAATAGCAAACCCGCAGCAACTGTTTATTTTGATAAAGGCGCCCCTGTTTTACAATATGATGAAACTCCTCTGAATTTCGGACAAACAGGAGTTAGCCGATCGTTAGATATATCAAATCCAAGCGAAGGATTATTGATATGGAGAATAGAGTCTTGTCCGGAATGGCTGAGCGTTTCCGAAAAAAGTGGTTTTTTGACGCCCCATTCTTCTAAAACTTTAGTATTCACCTGCGATAGAGGGATAATGCCAAATGAGCAGATATATCATGCAATTTTTCTGATAACCAACGATATAAGCAATATTCCGTATCCAATTACAATTGCGGTTGACAATACTTACATAGATAATCCTGATATCGGAGGGGAAGATCCTCCATCTTCGGACACAGAATAAACCGATGGCAGAAGCACGATCATTAATAAAAGACAGTACCATATACGGGGGAAGCACAATCTTGGTCAGGATGGTCAATTGGTTGCTAACCACACTTTTCACATACACACTTGCTGAAAGTGAATTTGGAATGATGACCAATCTCTACGGATATGTTGCCGTATTCATTGTAATCCTGACTTTTGGAATGGAAACCGGATTTTTTCGTTTTGTTTCGCAAACGGAAAAATACAAATCGTTTACGGTATATTCTACCACTTTGATAAGTGTTGCAACCATTGTAGGTTTATTTTTAATTCTGTTTCTTGGTTTTTTTAATCAAGTGCGACCTTTTATTTGGAGCCGGGAAATTCCGAATACATACATTCGTTTAGTAATAATTATTCTCAGCTTCGATACAATCAGTGCAATTCCATTTGCTTATTTACGCTACAAAAAGCGACCGATTCGTTTTGGATTCTTAAAGATTTTAAATGTCGTTCTCTATACCCTGTTTTGTGTTTTTTTTCTAATCGTTTGCCCTTGGATTAATAAACACCATCCAAACTTAATTGCTTGGTTTTGGCGGGATAATTTCAATTTGGGTTACGTTTTTCTCTCCAATCTACTCGCTACAAGCATTCAAACCGCTTGTCTGTTACCGTTTGTTACAGGGTTCAAATATATATTTGACCGGAAATTAGCAAAAAAAATGCTCCGCTATTGTTTTCCGTTAATGATTATGGGTCTTGCAGGAATGAGCAATCAGGTTGTGGATAAATTGGTATTTCCTGTTGTTTATCCAAATCCGGATAAAACTTTTATTGAATTGGGAATTTACAGCGCTTGTTTCAAGATTGCCTTGATTATGATGATGTTTACTCAAGCTTTTCGCTATGCTTACGAACCTTTTGTCTTTGAAAAAAGCAAAGATAAAAATGCCACTCAATCGTATGCTGACGTTATGAAATACTTTGTAGTATTGGGGTTTTTCGTTTTTCTCGGTACGACGTTTTATTTAGATATTATCAAATACTTCATCAGTCCTAAGTATTTCGCCGCATTGCCTGTTGTCCCCATTGTGTTAATAGGTGAACTGTTCTTTGCGGTATATTTTAATTTATCTATATGGTATAAACTGACCGATAGAACCTACTGGGGCACTATTTTTTCGACGCTCGGTTTTATTTTGATTATCGTATTAAACATAGTTTTTATACCTAAGTACAGTTATATGGCATGCGCTTGGGCTTCTTTTGCCGGCAATGGTCTGATTATGGTCCTTTCGTATATAATTGGTCAAAAATATTACCCGGTAAGATATGATTTAAAAAGTATCTTCCTCTATTCCGTAGTAGCAATGCTACTGTATGGTATAGCCGTATTTGTTCCGATTGAAAATTTATGGCTTCGACTTGGATTCAGAACTGTGTTAATTGGTATTTATTTAACTTTGTTATTTACAAGAGACCTATCTTTGAAGGAAGTTCCTTTCATAAATCATTGGATTAAAAAATAAGTAAAATGAGCATAGCAGCATTGGTCTCCGGGGGGGTTGATAGTTCGGTTATCGTTCATTTGCTAAAAGAAGCCGGATACGACCCTGTCATTTTTTATATAAAAATCGGAATGGAAGGAAAAGACGGATTCATCGATTGTCCGTCTGAAGAAGATATAGAAATTACAAGCTTTATTGCCCGAAAATACGGTTGCAAAATGGAAGTCGTTTCCCTGCATAAAGAATATTGGGACCACGTAGTCAGTTATACCATCGACGCAGTTCGGCGCGGGCTGACTCCTAATCCGGATATGATGTGTAATAAGCTGATAAAGTTCGGAGTGTTTGAGCAAAAATACGGACACGATTTCGATCGCATCGCAACGGGGCATTATGCAACTACCACTGAGGTTAACGGAAAAATTTACCTTTCCACTGCCGCCGACAAAGTGAAAGACCAGACCTATTTTCTTGGTCAAGTGAACTATTTGCAGGTTTCCAAACTTCTGTTTCCCATTGGTCATCTGCAAAAAAGAGAAGTGCGTGCCATCGCTGCCGCCCGTGGGCTTCCAAGCGCTGCTCGCAAAGACAGTCAGGGAATCTGTTTTCTCGGAAAGATCAATTATAACGATTTTATACGGCATTATCTGGGCGAACATCCGGGCAAAATCGTCGAATGGGAAACCGGCAAAGTGTTGGGAAAGCACAAAGGCTATTGGTTCCATACCATCGGTCAGCGCAAGGGGCTTTATTTAAGCGGCGGGCCTTGGTTTGTGATTAAAAAGGATATTGAACAAAATACTATTTATGTTTCCAACGGATATGATCCGGAAACACAATATGGAAAAACTGTTAATTTGCAAGGATTCAATTTTATTACCGAAGACCTTTGGGGGAGTTTCTCCGACGAGAAGAAAATCGCTTTCAAAATAAGACATACACCCGGATTTACTTTCGGAACCCTTCGGCGAATCGGCGATGTGTATCGCATCGTATCTGACGATAAAATACAGGGAATTGCCGCCGGACAATTTGGCGTGATTTATGACCGTGATTGCCACCTGTGCCTTGGTAGCGGAGTGATTATTGACGAATAAATTATTTAATTATGAACCATTTTTTTGAAACTTTTCCATTAACCGGAATCATCATCGGCCTGATTACCTTTCTCATTATCGGGCTATTTCATCCCTTAGTAATCAAGGGAGAATATTATTTCGGCGTAAAATGCTGGTGGGTGTTTTTACTTTTGGGAATCGCCGGTGTTACCGCTTCCATCCTTTTTAAAAATGTGATAGCATCGGCTTCATGTGGCGTTTTTGGTTTTTCTTCTTTTTGGTCGATCGGCGAACTGTTTGCACAGCGGAAACGAGTGGAGAAAGGATGGTTTCCCAAGAGAAAGAAACGCGAATGAGAGAGATCGATTTTTTTATTCTCTATGCAGCAAAATGAAACAAAGCTCGTCTTTTATTATAAAGAAAGGCTTCTGCAATGAACTTGTTTCGAAAAGATAAAAAATCCGATGAATTCCAAAGAGAATTGTATCAACTCCATTACCGGAGGATTTACAACACCTGTCTACGAATCATCGGAAATCCGCTTGATGCAGAAGAATCTATGCACGATGTTTTTTTGAAGTTGTTTGAAAATATTGACCAATTGCAGAATGAAGGCGCTTTTTATTCTTGGAGCCAAAGCGTCGCTATTCGAACTTCGATAGATAAAGTTCGCAAAAAACATCCGGTTTTCGAAACGATCGATAATTTATCTGTTGCCGATGAAGAACCGGGCGAAGAACCGGAATTCTCTATAGAAACCATCAAGTGCGGATTGAACAAACTGCCCGATGGGTACCGAATTGTTTTGTCCATGCGCTTATTTGAAGAATGTGAATTTGAAGAAATTGCCAAAGCGCTGCAAATCAAAGAATCTACCGTGCGTTCGCAATACATCCGCGGACGAGATAAGTTAGCTAAAATGTTAAAAACTAAAATGAGTGACTAATGGATAAATTAGAAAAATATATCTGCGACCGAAAAGGCTTGTTTGAAGAAGAACCTCCTTCAGGTCATTTTGAAAGAATGCAGCAAAAGATGATAAGCAAATCCAAACAAACCGCCGGTTTTCGTTGGACTATTTCCATTGCAGCTTCCGTTGCAGTTTTATTGTTAGGTAGTGTTATATGGCAACACTCCGTAAAACATGACACCAAAATAATTATCTGTGAAAATGCCGTAGATATGAAAGGTTGTTTTATCAATAAAATGAACGCTGTTGCCGGTCAAATCGAGCTACTTTCAAAAAATTTAGATCAATGGGACCGACAGCAGGTAATGGCCGATGTTCAAAATATCATCTACCAAGCAGAAAATGATTTTGAAAATGAGCTCCCGAAGGAGCTTCCGGATACAAATGTAAAATTAATCCTTTCGAACTATTACCGGCAAAATTTAGAAAGTTTGGAAATGATTGCTAAGGAGTTAAAAGATGAAAAATGAGAGTAGAAAATTATGAATTATAAATTATGAATTATGAAACGAGTATTTTTGTTTTTAATGATTGTAGGCTTGGCAATAATGAATGTATTCAGCCAGAAAAGAGAAAATCGTCCGGTATCCGGATTTACGGGAATTGACGCATCCGGTATATTTGATGTCACAGTTACTAAGGGTAGTACGGAAACGCTTGCCATCGAAGCAGAAGACGAAGTGATGCAGTATGTGCGTAGCGAAGTACGGAACGGAACTCTTCAACTGTATCTCGACAGTGGTAATAAATTAAGGAATGTCAAAGGTTTGAAAGCTTTTGTGACGATGAAAGACTTGGTAAAGGTAACGCTTTCGGGCGTCTGTAAATTAACAGCCAACGATTTATTTAGCCCTAATAAGTTCAAAAGCGATTGCAGTGGCGCATCAAAATTGATAGTAAACATAAATACCAATCAATTGGACATCGAGATGAGCGGCGCAAGTAATACCCAAATAAAAGCAAGTGTTTCCGGTGACGTCAATTTGAATATGTCCGGAGTATCAAAAATTCAAGGCGAATTGAAGGCAACGAACGTAACGGTCAATTCAAGCGGAGTTTCTTCAATCGAATTAACCGGCTCGGCAAACAATATCAATGTGGATGTATCAGGAACTTCGAAAGTGAATGCAGAAAATTTAGAGGTGAAGAATGCAAATGTTAAATCATCGGGTACAAGCGTTGTTAACGTGAATGCTTCCGATGCATTAAAGGTAAATTCTTCGGGTGCAGCTTCCGTTAACTACAAAGGTTCTCCTACACTCGATGTCAGCAATAGCCGAGCGGCTAAAGTCAGAAAAATGTAATCACAAATTAATAATTATTTAAAATGAAAAAGTTATTCGTATTATTTGCCGGCATTATATTAAGTGCAAGTTACAGTACGGTTCATACTCAAAATCAAAGAAATAATGATCCATTCATCACTCGTACTTTTCCGGCAGCATCTATAAAAGAAGTTGAATCATCCACAACAGGCGGCAGTCTTAGCCTGACAGGCGATGCCGGTTCGGAGGCATCAGTAGAAGTATATGTTTCACGCGACAATTGGTCGAAAGAAAAAATCAAACAGACGCTTAATGATAATTATACCCTCGACATTAAAGTCGAAGGCGGAAAATTGATTGCGGTTGCAAAACATAAAAAAGACGATTTCACATGGAATGAACAGGGACTGAGTATATCATTCAAAATAAATGCTCCTAAGAAAGTTAACAGTAACTTACAAACCAGCGGAGGCAGCATTCATATCCGTAATCTTTCAGGTTCTCAGAATTTCAAAACCAGCGGAGGTTCATTGTCAGTTGAAAATGTTTCGGGCAACACAATCGGCTTAACTTCCGGCGGTAGCATCTCTGTGACCGGAGCGAAAGACAACATCAACCTGAGTACCAGCGGAGGCAGTATATCAGCGAAAGATTGCAACGGGAAAATCAATTTGACAACCTCAGGCGGTAGCCTCAACTTAAACAATCTCGCCGGAGACATTACTGCAAAAACCAGCGGAGGCAGCATATCGGCAACAGACATAAAAGGATCGCTCAAAACCGGCACTTCCGGGGGAAGCATTAGGTTATCAGGCATTTCAGGTAATTTAGAAGCATCTACTTCCGGAGGAAGTTTTGATGTGAAAATCATATCGGTTAGCGAATATGTAAAACTATCGAACAGTTGGAACATCCGATTGACTTTGCCTGCCGGCAAAGGATACAACCTGAATGTAAAAGCAAGCAAAATTGAAACATCCGGATTGAAAGACTTCCACGGCACCATGGAAAGTTCCAATATACAAGGAACTGTAGGCACCGGCGGCGCTGATATTAATCTAAAATCGTCGCAACGAATAAGTCTATCATTTGAATAAATGATTGGCTTTTATGCCGGCGAGATAATTTGAATTTTATTCTCGTCGGCATAACTGTAATATTTACCATCCGTTAGGATAACATGGTCCAATAAATAAATGTCAAGTAGTTCGAGACCCTTTTTTATTCGGGATGTTACCGTATTATCTTGAGGACTTGGCAAATGATTTCCCGAAGGATGGTTATGACACAGTACCACATAAGATGCTAAACGAGCAATTGCTTCTTTGTAAATAAGTTTCCCTTCAACAATTGTTTCAGATACTCCACCTTGACTTATTTTAAATGGGTCAATAATTCGATTGGAACGATTAAGAAAAAGCGCCCAAAACTCTTCATGCTGCAGATCGCATAGAAGAGGATGAAAGTAATAGTAAATGTCCATACTGGAAACAATTTTTTTTCGGGTTCCGATATCTTCCGCTTTTCGTCGTTTACTTAACTCGAGAGCAGCAATAATGCCGATTGCTTTAGCTTCGCCAATTCCCTTGAAATTTTTCATTAAATGATTGGCTGAAACTTTTCCTAACCGGCTGAGATCATTTCCAAACGATTGGAGAATTCGTTGCGACAATTCTACCACTCCTTCTTCTTTTGTTCCGGAACGAAGGATAATGGCTAATAACTCTGCATTGCTGAGTGAATTTACACCCTTCAATAATAATTTTTCACGCGGTCGGTCGTCCGGCGACCAATCTTTTACGCTGAGTTTAGTTAATTGGGTCATTGTTTGTTAAGGTTTGATATTAAGATAGAAATATAAATTTACTTTGCTCGTCCGACATACGAGCCGTCACGGGTGTCAATTTCGATTAATTCACCCTCGTTGATAAACAACGGTACTCGTACAGTGGCTCCTGACTCAACCGAAGCAGGCTTTAAGGTGTTGGTTGCTGTATCTCCTCTCAATCCCGGTTCCGTATAAGTTATTTTCATTTGAACTTTTACGGGCATATCGGCAAAAAGGACGGTTTCAGAAGAAGCATCAGACACGACATCCAAAATCATCCCTTCAAGAAGAAAATCCACTCCGTTAATCAAGTCGTGAGTAATGGGATGCTGTTCGAATGTTTCTTGATTCATAAAAATATAGTCGTTGCCTTCCTTATATAAATACTGAAATGGACGGCGTTCTACTCTTACATCTTCTAATTTTTCACCAATATTAAAACGACGTTCCAAAACTCGACCATCAACAACATCCTTTAAGGTTGTACGCATAAAAGTGTTGCCTTTACCCGGTTTTACATGCAAAAACTCGATTACAAAATACAATCTCCCATCCATGCGGATGCAAGTTCCGTTTTTAATATCTTGTGCATTGATCATAAGATTTTATTATTTTATTCATTACTATTTTCCGTCGCAAATTTACTCGAAATTATTGACATATACATACGAAGTTTGTTTTTATGATGTCGCACTTTCTATGACGAACTATATCTGTGATTTACGTAATATTATGCTTACGGAATCATCTCCCGTTTTTCAATATTTTATTATTATTTGCAATTATTAATAATTATTAACTAAAAATATTTTGTGGATAGTAAAAAGACACCTACATTTGCAGTGTATTATTATCCTATTTCACTAATTTATTAATATATTTAATACAGCTATAATTAATTAAGATGCAGTTGATTCCAGTAAAAAAATTTTGATAATTGAACAAATAATAAACATAAACAAAGTAAAAATAAAATTATTATGAAAGGAAAATTGATTCTCATCGCAGTATGTAGCCTGCTATCAGCCGGAATGTCGGCAGAAATTATTTCGGTCACGGTGAAAGACAGTAAAACCAAAGAATCTGTCGAGTTTGCAACCGTTGAACTTCTCAACGAGAAGGATAGTGTAATTGCCGGAGGCATCACCGACGCCAAAGGTTATATCGATTTACCCGGAACTGTGAACATCGGCAAAATCCGGATTCAGTTTCTCGGGTATAAAACATATGTTACTCCTGTTACAAACAAGAATTTAGGTACCATCTTTCTGGAAGAAGACGTCCGGATGCTGGCTGAAGTATCGGTTGTCGGACAAACGCGAACAAACAAGATCGACCGTGATGTAACCGTGATAACCAAAGAATTGAAAGCGGGAACAGCCACAGCGCGGGAATTGCTCGGCAAGCTCAGCGGAGTGCAGTACAATCCTTACGACCAATCGATTATGGTGAACGGTAAGTCCAATATCTTGATTCTTGTTGACGGAATCGAGAAAGACCAGAATATGGCAAAAACGCTTTCTCCTGATCGGATAGCTCGCGTCGAAGTGATTAAAGACCCTGTAGGAAAATATACAGCCGACGGTTACAGTGCGGTTATCAATATTATTACCGTAAAAGATTTTTCGGGAATCGACATCAACCTCAATACCAACCCGATGTTCAATTTTATTACTCCACATGGAAATAATGCGTTTTTACAGGAATTTTCTAACGTGAATATTCTTTATACTTATAAAAAATTGAATCTGTATGCAACGTATTCCGGCGGAGCGAGTAAATTACGTCTTCCAACAGCAGCGGAAAAACGTTACGGAGATCTATCGGTTATGACTCCGTCGTTCGATTACAAGAATCCGAATTTGAAACTGATATTTGCGGGTAATAATATTTCTTTTGGGGGCGATTATACACTCAATCCAAAGAACACGCTTGCTTTCGAAATAAATAATAACTGCAACTCACAAAAGACAAACATTAATTCCGATCTGACAACTTACCTTGATAATGTCGCCATCGGCGAAAGTCAATTTACAAACAACACTCGCAATACAAACAATCTGCTGCAGGCTACATTGACATATCATGGGAAATGGAACGAGAAAAGTAAGTTTGAGGGCGATTTGCGTTATCGTCGATCAACACCGACATATTTTTCCGATTATACACAAGGCGACATGTACAGCAGTTCGCATAATACGCAGATAGATAATTTCTATCGCCTGAACCTCGATTATACCTATCAGTTTGATCCGAAATTTTCAGCAGAAATTGCTTACGGAGCGATTATTGATAACTTTAATCTCTATCAAAACAATCAAACTTTGACGCAACATCAGATTCGAAACCGTCCGGCTTTTTATCTGACTTACAGTCCCATTAGACAGTGGAGTATAAAAGCGGGAGTTATGGTTGAGTTTTATCGCCAATCATTTATGGACTTAAAGCAGTCGCAAACCGGGTTTCTGCCTTTCGTAAACATTATGTACAAGCCGATGGATAAATTAAATATTACTGCTAAATATCAGGCAACTCCGCGCTATCAGGATATCAATTCTTTGTCGCCTTTTACTACGCAAACGGATTCGCTGACTTGGTCGATGGGAAATCCGGAACTGAAAGCGTCAAATTATAAGACAGTCAGTTTGAATATAAACTTTTTAAGGCAGTTTAATATTCAACCGTTTTACGATTTTGACTCGCAAAACAGTCAGCAATACCTTTACGAAAAAAACGGTAAATATTATCAAAGTCCCGTCAATGCAGACCTTAAAAAATTAGGTGTTAATGTAAACTTTACGCTCCCGTTTAAGAAATATTTCTTTTGGCAAAACTTTTTTCAAATGAGCAATGCTTGGATTTCCTATAATAATGTAAGTAATAAACAACTTTCTTATATATTTAATTCAATGCTTATATATAATCAACCGAAATGGGATGTTACTGCAGGGATCGGTATTCAGAAAATGATTACCAAATGGGGTACGCTGCAGGGATATAACGGCGGCGGAAATGATATACCTATGATGATGCTTCAAAAAAACTTCTTCAAGAAACGGTTCAGTTTGGCAATTATCTATGTACCGCCCGTTAAAGAAGGTTTTATCAGGTATTCACAGGACAGTATGACTCAAACGCCGACATACTATTCAATAAATCGAGGAGGATTAAAACTGTTGAATAATTTAACGATTTTGCAAATTAACTACCGGTTCAATTCGGGCAAGCAAATCAATGTCAAGAAATCAACGCTTGATAACGACAGCAATGTCAAACAAAAAAGCGGCGGAATCGGATTGTAAAGTATTAATAACGTTATGTTGTTGGGGTGAGGTGATTAGACGAAATAGCAGTTTGTTGATAATAACCTCACCCTACGCTTCCTTCCAAACTGACTTGCAGCAATTTTTGAGCTTCAACCGCGAATTCCATCGGAAGTTTATTCAGAACTTCTTTTGCATAACCGTTAACAATCAGTCCGATAGCTTCTTCGGTGGGAATCCCGCGCTGATTGCAATAGAACAATTGGTCTTCGCTGATTTTAGAAGTGGTCGCTTCATGTTCAACAATAGCTGATTCGTTTTGAATATCCATATACGGAAACGTATGAGCGCCGGAAGTATCGCTCAATAATAAACTGTCGCATTGGGAATGGTTACGGGCATTCTCTGCATTTTTAGCCACCCGCACCAAGCCTCGGTAACTGTTTTGACTTTTTCCTGCCGAAATCCCTTTGGATACAATTCGACTTTTGGAGTTTCTGCCGATATGAATCATTTTAGTACCTGTATCCGCTTGTTGGAAATGATTTGTTACTGCGACCGAATAAAACTCGCCGATTGAATTATCTCCGGATAAAATACAGCTTGGATATTTCCAAGTGATGGCGGAACCGGTTTCTACTTGTGTCCAAAATATTTTAGAAGACTCGCCTTTACAATGTCCGCGTTTGGTCACAAAATTATAGATTCCTCCGATTCCGTTTTTATCTCCGGGGTACCAATTTTGAACCGTCGAGTACTTCACTTCCGCACGGTCGAGGGCTATGATTTCTACAATAGCTGCATGTAATTGATTTTCATCACGCATGGGTGCGGTGCAACCTTCGAGATAGCTGACGTATGCATCTTCTTCCGCAACAATCAGCGTGCGTTCGAATTGCCCTGTGTTCATTGCATTTATTCTGAAATAAGTCGAAAGTTCCATTGGACATCGAACGCCTTTTGGAATGAACACAAAAGATCCATCGCTGAAAACTGCCGAGTTGAGAGCTGCAAAAAAATTATCCCCGTAGGGAACCACACTGCCCAAGTATTTTTTCACTAAATCGGGATGAGATTGGACTGCTTCACTGAAGGAGCAGAAGATAATCCCTTTTTCCGCCAGATTTTCTTTATAAGTCGTTTTCACGGATACGCTATCCATCACTGCATCGATGGCCATACCTGAAAGCATTTTCTGTTCATGTAACGGGATTCCCAATTTATCGAATGTTTTTAATAATTCAGGGTCTACTTCATCCGGATTCTTTAAATCGGTTTTCGTTTTCGGAGCAGCATAATATATAATATCTTGATAATCAATCGACGGGATTTCAAGATGCGCCCAATCGGGCATTTTTAATGTGATCCAATATTGATATGCCTTCAGACGGAAATCCAACAGCCAATCCGGTTCATTCTTTTTAGATGAAATAAGACGAATAATATCTTCATTTAATCCTTTCGGAATAAAATCCGTTATAACATCCGTAACAAAGCCGTATTCATAATCTTTGTTTGTAAATTCGCTTAAAATATTTTGATTATCGGCCGGCATCATTCTCGTGTTTAAAATAATCTTGAATATAGGGAAAAAGGGTCGGGAAAATCATTTTCACCCGATCATAAAAAATTGAACTTTCTTTAACCGGTTTCGAAATCAATTTCGATTGATTATCGAAAACCGCAATAAAATTAAGTAAAAAGCTTAAACAGAGCGTCCATATAAACAGACCGAAAAAGGCGCCAAATAGCTTATTAATAGCGCCGACAGGGGTATGATTAATGATTTTATCTACCAATTTAGCTACTAATGCAAATAGGCAAATGATTAAAATAAAAGCAATTATATAAAACATAGCGCTTTGTACATTGGATGAAAACCAGTGGTTTTCGTCTTGAAAATGGTACTCTACCCAACGACGAATCATTTTGGCTACGACTCCCGACAGAAGAATGGCGACAATAAGAGAAATAAGAGATATTACCTGTTTTATAATGCCTGTGATTATGCCATATAATATACCGATTGCTATACAGACTAGTATGACTAAGTCTAACCAGTTCATAATGTTTGTTTTACTTCTACTTCTTCAAATGCTTCAACGATATCGCCTACTTTAATATCGTTGAAATTGTGAATATTTAAACCGCATTCGTAACCTTGGGCTACTTCTTTGACATCGTCTTTGAAACGTTTCAAAGAGCCTAATTCACCGGTAAAGATAACAATACCATCGCGGACAAGGCGAATTTTGTTGCCGCGTTTGATTTTTCCTTCTTTCACCATACAACCGGCAACTGAACCTACTTTAGTAATTTTGAATACTTCCCGAATTTCTACATTGGCTGTGATTTCTTCCTTAATTTCCGGTGAAAGCATACCTTCCATTGCGGCTTTTACTTCTTCAATTGCATCATAGATAATTGAATATAATCGAATATCCACACCTTCTTTTTCTGCTGATTTTCGAGCGGCTAAGGACGGTCGTACTTGAAATCCGACTATGATTGCATCCGAAGCGGCTGCCAAAATCACATCCGATTCGGAGATTTGTCCAACGCCTTTATGAATAACGTTTACTTGAATTTTCTCGGTTGAAAGACGGATGAAAGAATCGGACAAAGCTTCAATCGAACCGTCAACGTCTCCTTTTACAATGAGATTCAATTGCTGGAAATTGCCAATAGCGATACGTCGTCCGATATCATCCAATGTTAATAATTTTTGGGTGCGCAAACCCTGTTCGCGTTGTAACTGTTCACGTTTCGTAGCAATTTCCCTCGCTTCCTGTTCGGTTTCCATAACGTGTATGATATCACCCGCTTGAGGCGCTCCATTTAGTCCGAGAATTAACACAGGCTCAGCGGGAGCGGCTTCAATTATTTTTTGGTTACGTTCGTTAAACATTGCTTTAACACGTCCATAGTGAGTCCCGGCTAAAATCACATCTCCCATTTTAAGCGTACCGTTTTGAACCAGCATAGTAATCACATATCCGCGTCCTTTGTCTAAAGAAGATTCGATTACAGAACCTACGGCTTTTCTTTTGGGATTCGCTTTTAAATCCAAGAGTTCGGCTTCCAACAAGACTTTTTCCAGCAACTCTTGGACGCCAATTCCTTGTTTTGCGGAAATATCCTGCGATTGATATTTACCTCCCCAGTCTTCAACCAAATAGTTCATCCCGGCAAGCGTTTCTTTTATTTTTTCGGGATTTGCTCCGGGTTTGTCGATTTTGTTTATTGCAAATACGATTGGTACGTTTGCGGCAGAAGCATGATTGATTGCTTCGATGGTTTGCGGCATTACATTATCGTCGGCTGCTACAATAATGATGGCTATGTCGGTGACGCTTGCTCCGCGAGCGCGCATGGCTGTAAATGCTTCGTGGCCCGGTGTATCCAAAAAAGTAATTTTGCGTCCGTCCGGTAATTCAACGTTATAAGCTCCAATGTGTTGCGTAATACCTCCGGCTTCGCCGGCTATTACGTTTGTTTTACGAATATTATCCAATAATGAAGTTTTACCATGATCGACATGTCCCATTACTGTAATGATTGGGGGACGTGGTACTAAATCTTTTTCGTCATCACTTTCTTCTGTTATTGCTTCCACTACTTCTGCGCTTACATATTCAGTTCTGAACCCGAATTCTTCGGCAACAATATTGATAGTTTCAGCATCCAAACGCTGATTAATTGAAACCATAATGCCGATGCTCATGCATGTAGATATGATTCGGACAACAGGAACGTTCATCATGTTTGCCAAATCATTTGCCGTTACAAATTCAGTGATTTTAATGACACTACTTTCTTTTTCTTCCAATTGTGACTGTTCGTTTTGGCGTTGTGATAACGCATCGCGTTTTTCACGGCGATATTTAGCTCCTTTTTTTAATCCTTTGTTCGTTAATCGAGCCAAAGTTTCCTTAATTTGTTTTTGAACGTCTTCTTCGCTGATTTCGCTTTTTACCGGTTTGCGTAGCCTGAGCCGTGAGTTATCTTGATTTGAGAAAGAAGAGACGCCTTTTTCTATATCAATTTTTTCGCGTTTAATTCGATTGCGTTTCTTTTTCTTTGCCTCTTCCACTTCCGATTTTTTAATCAAAACCGGTTTATCCCTTTTTTCCGGCTTAATTTCTTCGAGAACAGGTTTCTTTACTTTTGCGGCTATTGCGGCTTTTTTATCTTTTTCAATCCGCTCTTTTCGCTTTTCTTCTTTACTTTTCTTTTTAGGCCGGGTGGATTGATTAATTGCTGTTAAATCAATCTTTCCCGTAACCTTAATTGCGGATTCCAAGACCGGTTTAGATAGACGGAATATTTCTTCTTCATCTGTGTTTGCTTCGTGAATGGAATCTTCATCCTTCAGGGCGTGATAAGGTGTTTCTTCAATTTCTTCTTCTGTTTCTTCTTTCTCTTCCAAAATTTTCGTTTCTTCCTCAAGAACAGTTTCTTCTAAATTCGAATCGTCGTTTAAAAACGTTTCTTCTTCAATTATTATTTCAGGTATGGAGGGTTCGATTTCAACATTAATTTCATTGAATTTCTCTCCGGAGGATTCTTCATTTAAATCATGTTTAACTTCTTCTTTTTCAACTGGTTTTTGTGTCTCTTTCGGAATTTCGGTTTTATGTTTTCCGATAGCATCTAAATCAATTTTCCCAACCGTAACAAATTTTGGTCGGATATCTTCCGGAACTTCGGTTTTGATTTCTTCAATTTTTCTAGGTTGATCATAGCCTTCGATTGCCACTGTTTCCTTTTTTTCTTTGTGGTGACGCTCTTGGCTCATTTTATCTGATTCTTCCTTGATATTTTTATCTTTTTTAAATTCTTTGATTAGAAGCTCATACGCCTCATCACTAATTTTTGCATTGGGGTCTTCTTTTACCTCAAAACCCTTTTTGTGTAAAAATTCCACTACCGTGGATAATCCTACATTCAAGTCTCTTGTTACTTTATTTAATCGAATTGGCATATATTATTATTCTTCTTCAAATTCAGCGCTTAATATGCGTAGGATTTCATCAACTGTGCTTTCTTCTAAATCCGCTTTTTCGATTATTTCGTTTCTATCCGTTGCAAGTACATTCTTTGCAGTATAGCAACCGATATTTTTCAAAGCATCAATAACCCATATTTCTATTTCGTCGGCAAATTCATCCAAATAGATATCCTCACCATCAATATCCACATCCCGAAATACATCAATTGTATATTCGGTTAACATACCGGCTAATTTAATGTTTAATCCGCTTTTTCCGATAGCTAAGGAAACCTCTTCCGGGCGAAGATAGACTTCCGCTTTTTTTTCAGCTTCATGGATTTTAATCGAGGATATTTTTGCGGGACTTAATGCTCGCTGAATAAATAAGGCTGTATTATTTGTGAAATTGACAACATCTATGTTTTCGTTACATAACTCACGCACAATTCCATGGATACGAGCGCCCTTCATTCCAACGCATGCGCCTACGGGGTCAATCCGGTCGTCGTATGATTCGACAGCTACTTTAGCTCGTTCGCCCGGAATACGAGCAATTCGTTTAATGGTAATTAATCCATCGTGAATTTCAGGAACCTCTAATTCGAATAAGCGTTGCATGAACAAGTTGGAAGTACGGGATAGGATAATTTTGGGATTGTTATTCTGATTTTCAACTTTTACTACCACCGCACGACAGGTTTCATTTTTACGGAAAAAATCTCCCGGAATTTGTTCGCTCTTCGGAAGAATTAATTCATTTTCATCTTCGTCTAATAAAAGGATTTCTTTTTTCCAAACCTGATACACTTCCGCCGAAACGATCTGACCAATCCTATCTTTGTATTTAGCATAGATACTGTCTTTTTGTAATTCCAATATTTTAGAAGCCAAGGCTTGACGAAGATTTAAAACGGCTCGGCGACCGAATCCGGCAAAATTAACTTCGCTTGTAATTTCTTCACCAATTTCATAATCCGGATCGATTTTTTGCGCTTCCGAAAGAGTTATTTCCAAATTGGAATCAACCAATGTACCATCAGCTACCACTTTGCGATTTCGCCAAATTTCGAAATCGCCTTTATCGGGATTAATGATTATATCGTAATTTTCATCCGACCCGAACATTTTGCTGATCACATTGCGGAATGCTTCTTCAAGAATACTGATTAATGTGGCTCGATCGATGTTTTTGTTTTCTTTGAATTCAGCAAAAGTATCAATCATATTTACTTCTTGTCTTCGCGCCATATTCTATAACTTAAAAATTAAAACTATATTTCGCATGTTTTATATCATCAAAAAGAAAAGTCAAATCTTCTTCAATCGTTACTTTTCTTTTTGCGCCTTCCGGCTTAATTTGCTTTCGTACAGTAAGTACTATTGAATTCTCATCAACAGTTTTTAAAATACCGATGTATTTAATGCCCAAACGAGTTAAAACTTCAATTTCGTTCCCTATATTTTTACGGTATTGACGTTTTATTTTAAACGCTTGTCCGATGCCGGCAGAACCGACTTCCAAAGCATAGTCTTCTTTTTCTCGATCTAATTTAGATTCAATATAAGTGGACAAAGCAATGCAATCATCAATTGTAACTGCCTGATCATTATCAATTTCAACTACAATCGTATTATCCGGTTTTATTTCAATCTCCACCGGATAATTTTCTGAAGATAATAAAAAATCTTCTACAATTTTATTTACTTCCTGTCTATCAATCATAAGTAAGAAAAAAAGAGGGACAGATGCCCCCCTCCTCCTTATTTTTTGCAAAGGTAATACTATATTTGATGAAAGCCAAATATATAAAGACTTTTTTTAAGTATTTTTATTCTTCTATTAATCGGAAGTTGTAGCCTTGTTCTATAAGCCATTCTATGGATCTGGGCAACGATTCTTTCATTCGGTCGCCCGCTTTAATTGAATCGTGAAATACAATAATCGATCCGTTCCGGGTATATTTTTTCACTACTTCAAACACTTGATCGGCAGTCATTAAACAACTGTAATCACGTGTTACAACATCCCACATAATAATTTTGTATCGTTTCCGCAACGCATAAAATTGCGGTAATCGCATGTGACCGTGTGGGGGTCGAAAAAGTGTGCTATCAATCCGACTTTTTGCTTCGTTCACATCTTCCAAATAGGATCGAGTAGGTGTTTTTATTCCTTGCAGATGATGAAACGTATGATTTCCTATTTTGTGCCCTCGTTCTTTTACCATTTGGTAAATTTCCGGATATTTTCGAACATTGTCGCCTACGCAGAAAAATGTTGCCTTGATTTTGTATTTATCCAATAGATCCAATACCCAAGGTGTAATCTCAGGTATCGGACCGTCGTCAAAGGTAAGATAAACTGCTTTTTGGTCAGTGTTAAATCTCCAATGTGAACCTTGGTATAAACTGCGATATAGTTTGGGTGCTCTTTCTATCCACATAAATTATCGATTTGCTCCTCCACGAAATGGGGTTTGGCGAGATCTAATGAATTGATCAAATTGCTGCATATAGTTATTGAAGTCGTTGTTGTATGCTTTGTATGCTTCGGGATTTACATATTGATAATTCTGAAGCATGTTTTGTAAAAAATACAATTCTCTTCGAGCTTCTTCCAATGTATTTGCATACTTTTGCGTACTCAGTCCGGAAAGCCATTTTAGTGTTTTCATTGAGTTGTCCACTAATGTATCATAAATTTTCCGTGCTTTTTCGATATCTCCTATTTGATAATATCCCTTTGCGATCTCGTTTGTTGAAAAATAATCATAGGGTATATTGTATTCGGGGAGCACCTTTAAACTGTAATCGAATACTTCTTTCGCTTTATCCTTTTTCCCTTCATTAATCAGATATCTGCCTAACTTGCCGAACATCATTCGGAACACTTTTGCCATTCGCGTTGCATTTTCGTCTAAGTAGAGACCCGGTTCTTCCAAATTACCCCAGCGATATTTATGCATTAAGTTTTCATAGAGGATATCTGTGTCTACATCCAATTTATTCGGTCCGGATCCTATTGTATCAAGTTCATAGTTTACACTAATCCCTGTGTTGTAAGGTACTAACCGATAAGCTACTCCATCTTGACGGAAAAAAGAATCCAAGCGCAAATATTGTTCGGGAGCCACAGTGGTTGCAAAATAAATCGGACGCGACCAATCTCGGTTATTGTTTATCATATCCAAAATCATCATCTCTTGTTTTGTTAATCCTCTTTTCGGGGATTCGACAGTATCTCCTGAAGAATCTGTTCGATAACCTAAGTTGATAACTAATTTTTTTTCTATTTGATTATAGTTTCCCGGCTTAACAACACCGGATTTAACCGCTGCCGCCGAATCGATCGGAAGATAGAGCAAATCGGTGCGGAAATTATCTAATTCAATGTTATAACCGGGTACTCGTTTGGTACGAATATCATCCGATTTAACCCAATCCAAAGCCTTCCCGACGTCCCATGGTTCGTTGGTTTGTTTGAAAATATAAGCAACTTCATGAGTTCCTTGTATATAATCCGTTCGTTTCCACGAAATAGGTAATGGAGCGGATTCGTATGCTTGACGTTTCATTTGATCGATATACCAATCGGTTTGGAGATAACTCAGATTACAAACCCGAACATCTGTTCGGTATCCTTCTACTTCCTGATTGTACCAAAGCGGGAAAGTATCGTTATCACCCATCGTATAAATAATCGCATTGGGTTCGCAGGTAGTTAAATAATTGTATCCGAAATCTCGACATATATACCGTTTAGACCGATCATGATCGTCCCAAGTTTGAGATGCCATTTGAATAGGAATCAATACACAAAGAATCGTCCCGGCGACAGCCGCCACAACATCGGGTATTTTTACATACTTTTTAAAAGCTTGGATGATTCCGGCAGTTCCCAACCCTATCCAAATAGCGAAAGCATAGAATGATCCGGCGTATGCATAATCTCGTTCGCGTGGTTCATAAGGCTTTTGATTCAAATAAACAACAATTGCCAACCCCATCATAAAAAACAATAAAAAAGTAATCCAAAATCCTTGAACTCCTTTTTTCCCTGAATAAATCTGAAAGAAAACTCCTAATAGCCCCAGCAATAAAGGCAACATATAAAACCGATTGTATCCTTTATTTTTCACAATGCTATTCGGTAAATCATCTTGCGGTCCAAGTCGGGGCGCATCGAGAAATTTAATGCCTGTAATCCAATTTCCATTCATTATACCTCCGTTTGAACCTTGAATATCATTTTGACGACCCGAAAAATTCCACATAAAATAGCGCCAATACATATAATTCACCTGGTAGTTGAAAAAATAACGAAGATTTTCGAGAAAAGTGGGTTTCATAACATATCTCGATCCACCGGGCGTTGTTATCCTCACGCGCTCCCCTTTTATGTTCGCCCAATATTTGTAGCCTTGAACATGATTCGCTTCTTTACTGTACATGCGAGGGAACAAAGTATTCAATTCGTCGATATAAACTTGCTTTTCTTTTCTTGTTGCCACAAAATAGCGATCCTTTTCAAAAGGATCATGTTTGGCAATCTGCGCCCAAACTGGTCCATCGTCTTTAGTCACTGCAGATACTCCATCATATTTGGGTTCTGCAACATAAGTCGGCCCGTAAATTAAAGGTGTTTCACCGTATTGTTCTCTTCCTAAATAAGTTCTCAAAGTAAAAATATCTTCCGGTGAATTTTGATCCATCGGTGGATTCGATGATGAACGAATCATAATTAGCGCAAAAGACGAATATCCGATAAGAATTACAAATAGCGCTAATAATATAGAATTTAAAGAAGCAGGATTAATTTTTTTATAATAGAATAATATGCCGGTAAAAATTGCTAACAGCACGATTCCTAAATAGGGTTGATTCCCCAAAAAAGGAATTCCCATGAGCCCTACTGCTAAAATGAAAGCGATCCTTGTTCGGATGGGATTGTATGCTTCTCTCATAGTTTCCCAAATTCCCCATGTCAAAGTGGAAACAACCAAAAGCATATAAAAGGCGACACCGCTGTTATAGGGAAGTTCAAATCCATTGACAAACAGTAATTCAAACCATCCGGCCATTTTCATCACTCCTTGGATTATTCCGAAAAGAATAATGCCTACGATTGCAAAAGAAATGAGTACGGCGATAACTGATCCTTTCCAATTGGGATTAGGATATTTTTTGAAGTAATAAACCAATACTATTGCAGGAATACAGAGTAGATTCAATAAATGGACGGCAATAGAAAGTCCAATAATGTATGCGATAAGTATTAACCATCTATCACTGCCCGGTTCATCGGCCACATCTTCCCATTTCAAAATCAACCAAAAAACAAGAGCAGTCATAAATGAAGAATAAGCATAAACTTCGCCTTCCACCGCAGAAAACCAAAATGTATCAGAAAAAGTATAAGCCAAAGCGCCCACGGCTCCACAGCCTAATATGCTGATTATCTTGGCTAAAGAAATAGAATGACTCGTTTCTTCTTTGACAAGAATTTTTTTTGCTAAATGAGCGATAGTCCAGAATAAGAACAGAATAGTCAATCCGCTGAGAATGGCAGACATTCTGTTTACCATTGCTGCTTTCAGTGAAACGTCGGAGGTCAGTTGGGTAAATAAGTTGGCGGTCATCATAAAAATCGGATTTCCGGGAGGATGCCCTACTTCTAATTTATATGCGGAAGCAATAAATTCCGGACAATCCCAAAAACTGGCGGTCGGTTCAATAGTCAACAAATAAACAGTGGCTGCAATAATAAAAATAACCCACCCTAAAATATTGTTTAATAATTTATAAGACTTCATAATATTTTTTTGTATAGTTTTCCGATATAGGCATTTTTTTTTGCGCAAAGGTATAAAAGATAATTAAATAAATAGTGCTTTTTTATCGTCAATTGCTGTATTTTTACTTTTTTAGATATATTTATTAATGTTTAGCACTTGATGTTGTGGGTTTAATGAATTTTCGCAGTATTATCTTATTTGCATCGTTTGAATATATTGTTTACAAAAAAATTTTGCTTTGGGAATAAAGCTCTAAATTATGCCGGATGTCAAATAAAATTCTGTATCTTTGCACGCTTGTATAAGCTGAATTAATAAGTTATAAATTAAAGAAAATTCAATGGCATTGCAATGCGGTATCGTCGGACTCCCAAATGTAGGAAAGTCAACGCTTTTTAATTGTCTTTCGAATGTAAAAGCGCAAGCGGCAAATTTTCCTTTTTGTACGATAGAACCCAATGTTGGAGTAATCACTGTACCTGACGAACGTTTGAATAGGCTGGCAGAATTGGTGCACCCTGAAAAGATTGTTCCGACCACCGTCGAAATTGTAGATATCGCCGGTTTAGTGAAAGGCGCAAGCCAAGGCGAAGGATTGGGTAATAAGTTTCTTGCCAACATTCGTGAGACAGATGCAATCTTGCACGTATTGCGCTGTTTCGACGACAACAACATAACCCACATTAATGGTACGATAAATCCGATACGCGATAAGGAAATCATTGATTATGAGCTTCAATTGAAAGATCTCGAAACAATTGAATCCCGTTTCAATAAAGTTCAAAAACAAGCGCAAACCGGTGGCGATAAACAGGCAAAAATCGTACTTGACGTTTTGCAGCATTACAAAACGGCCCTCGAACAAGGTAAGCCGGCTCGTACAGTTAAATTCGACAATAAAGAATCCGAACGAGCCGCTCATGACCTGTTTCTTCTGACTAATAAACCTATTTTATATATTTGCAATGTTGATGAGGCTTCGGCAGTTTCCGGCAATTCATACGCAGATGCAGTTAGGGATGCGATAAAAGAAGAAAATGCCGAACTATTGATTGTCGCTGCCAAAATCGAATCGGAAATCGCTGAATTTGAAAACTATGAAGAACGTGAATTATTTTTAAATGAAATAGGATTAAAAGAATCGGGCGTCAACCGATTAATAAAAGCCGCTTATAAACTGTTGAATTTAGAAACGTTCCTAACAGCAGGACCGAAAGAAGTACGCGCTTGGACTTACCTGAAAGGAAGCAAAGCTCCACAGTGTGCAGGAGTCATTCATACCGATTTTGAAAAAGGTTTCATCCGAGCCGAAGTAATCAAATACCACGATTTCGTTCATCTCGGTTCGGAACATGCTTGCAAAGAAGCGGGCAAAATGTTTGTTGAAGGGAAAGATTATGTCGTTCAAGATGGAGATATTATGCACTTTAGATTTAATGTTTAACTAATAAATAACAGCTTAATGAAGATTTTTATTTTATTATTTGTCGGATTTTTTATTATAATGAGCGCTCAAGCGCAAGATTCCAAGAAGGTAGCCGGTAATTTAAAGGACTACGCAAAAGTAGATACTACAAAAGGATGGAAACATTTCGGAATTTCCAGCCTCGCTTTTGGTCAAACATCACTAACTAATTGGGTAGCCGGAGGTAACAATACTGTATCCGGCGATTTTGTTTTTAACGTTTCGATGAATTATCTGAACGATAAAGTTTTTTGGGATAATAATTTATCGTTGGAATACGGACTTGTATACTCTTCTGTTTCCGACTGGATGAAAGCAGCCGATAAATTAAATCTGACTTCTATCGCCGGTCGCAAAATTTCCAAATCCTGGTCAGTCTCCGCTTTGTTGAATTTTTATACGCAACTCACCAATGGATATAATTATCCCGACAAAGTGCATTATATTTCTACTTTCATGGCTCCGGGTTATTTGGATGCTGCACTGGGTCTTTCCTATAAACCAAGTAAAAAGTATTCCGTATTTCTCTCTCCCATATCCGAACGCGCAATATTTGTCTTAAACGATTCACTCTCTAACAATGGCGCTTTTGGAGTCGACCCCGGGAAAAAAACCAAATTCGAGACCGGCGCTTATTTATTA